>Ga0209553_1000899_pt1 | contig 15115 bp, 10 predicted proteins | sample LauGreFBDMM110DN_2_FD_188217 | JGI IMG/M metagenome (GOLD analysis project Ga0209553, IMG submission 188217) | Freshwater lake microbial communities from Lake Michigan, USA - Fa13.BD.MM110.DN (SPAdes) (version 2) | ecosystem: Environmental > Aquatic > Freshwater > Lake | place: Lake Michigan...
TGATGCTGGGTGTCGCAAAAAGGGCGTCACTTGCTGGAGGAGAAAGCTCGACGTGATCCCAAGGGGGATCTCAACAACAAACTCCGCGGGGATAGTGTCAACACGGACAGACACTTGACCCGCGTTTTGTGCGAAGCTTTCAGCGTTATCGGCAGAGGCGGAATGGGAATCTGGTTGCCGCGCGGGCACGACAACCACGGATAGTTTTGGCGATGATGCAGAGGACTGTGACCGCGTGGACCGCGGCGGCGCACAAATTTCAAAAGTGCTCGCGCAGTCCCTTCTCCCCCTGTCGTCAGGGGAGAAGGTGGCCGACAGGCCGGATGAGGGGTTATGGCCCCGGGTTTAGCGTGGCCATTTTTGTCCGAGATTGGTCCATTCGCGACGAGGAAGAACAAGCCACGGCGGACAAGAACGGTCTCTGATTTTCGCCTCGAAGATTGAGGCGATCAACAGTCTTCTGAAACGCGTGACGGGGCTTGACCGGCTTCGTGTGCGTGGTCGTCCGGCGGTGTTTTCCGGCATCCTGCTGAAAGTCGCCTGAGACATTCACTCAAGTAGCGACCGCAAAAATTTCGCGTCCGTCACCAAAACCAAATTCCAACCAAGCGACTTTTGTCGTACGTGTCCATCATGTATTGACCAAAGTGACCAAAGGGCCTGCCCCCTTTGATGCTGCTAGCGCGGCAGACAGATTGATCAGCCTGCCGTGTCAAAGGCCACAACTGCGTAGTACTATTACGCGAAATGCAAGCCCGCCGCGACAGCAGCTTACTTGCGCTCATCGTTGTACGGCAACCGCGGGCCGCACCGATCCCGAATTCACATCGTTTGCCGCGGCCCGGTGAATGGGGGCGTCATGCCGCTGTCAAATGCATAGAAGCTCATTATGCGCTTGCCTATTTTCAAGTTGACGCGTTCACGGATAGGGTGTTCGATGGCAATCCGGCTGCTGTTTGTCCGCTGGACTATTGGTACCTGATGATGTGTTGCAAAGTATCGCAACGGAAAATTCGGTTGCGGAAACGGCGTTCTTCATTCCCCAAGACGGTGATTTTGAAATTCATTGGTTTACCCCAGAAATCGAGATGGACTTATGTGGGCATGCAACTTTGGCAACCGCGCACGTAATCGTACGTCATTTTCACTCGTCTTTGGCGTTCCTTGTATTTCACTCGAAAAGCGGAGTTGTGACGGTAACGGTGGAAGACCGGAAGCTCACTCTCGATTTCCCCTCACACCCACCTGCGCCGAGTGACGTCCCCCGGATCATTCTGGAAGCATTTCAGGTAGAGCCAGTCGAGGTGCTGAAATCTCGCGACTATCTCTTTGTATTTGAGGACGAAGACATCATCCGACGTCTCAAGCCCAATCAAGCCCTGCTCAATTAAATTAATCTTGATCTAGGCGGCGTGATCGTTGCCGCCCCGGGGAGGGAAGTGGATTTTGTTTCGCGTTTCTTTACACTGCAGGCGCGTCTCTTTGAAGACGCGGTAACAGGATCTGCGCATTGCTCATTGATTCCTTACTGGCGCAAACGATTGGAGAAACCGTCGATGCTGGCCTTGCAGTTGTCACCTAGGGGTGGAAAGCTAATGTGCAGAGACCTAGGCGATCGAGTCCATATTTCGGGTGAGGCAGTGACGTATCTTGAGGGGTCCATCACGATCGGATTCAAAAATGAATAGCGGTAATAAGTCATCGGGGTTTAACTTCACGAGTGGGGACGGAGAGTCGCGAGTGAGGTTCACGGTTGAGCGGAGTGGTCTGATGGCGGCGCGTGGGCCCTGTGTCGTTTCTTTGGCACCGAGGAGTCACGCCATGTTCAACTTGCGAGTAATTCCTGTAACAACCTTCCTCTACGTCTTGATCGCGGCAGTGACTGCCGATTGGGCGGCGGCGGACGAACTCCCGCCTGCGCTGGAGCAGGCGATCACGGCCCCTGAAATCCCCATGATCGTGGACGCCACAATTACCGGGTTCAACAGCGAGGGCCACGCGGAGATTCAGGTAAACTTCCTTTACAAACCTGTGGCAATGCCCGGTGAGAAGACACCGCCGCCGGCGATGATTCGTGGATACGTTCAGGATCGAGCTGACGGTGTGGAGACCTTCGTGCCGATGAATTTGATCACGAGTCGAGGGGAAACTCGATTCCTGTTTTTCCTGAACGGCGACCTGCTCCACTCGACTTACAACAATCGGTTTGAGATTCGTCTGGACAAAGAGAAGCAACTGATCGTTAACACGGGGCGGGAATGGAAGCCCTTGAAAGATATCGTGCGACTCATCCCACAGACAGAAGAAAAGGCGGGCCTCGGGCCTAACAGCAAGTGTAACGTTACGATGCTGAAAAATGGAGGGAGGAAGTCTGTGGCGCGGGCCATCGCTCGTCGCCTAACACATCAGCGACGGTCTAAAGATTGACGAACAACTGATTGAAAATGAAGTTTGAATACCTTTGTATTTTTCGTTCGTTGCCACGAGTCGCGCCCAGTGGTTCGCGTTTCGAAGCCGTTTGCTTTTTAGGGCATGACGCGGGTATTGCGAGCACGTTGTTGATGCGTGCCCCAGCGGGGTGCTTCGCATTCTGCATGACAAGGGCGCGGCCAGATATTACACTCACGGGCTCGTGTCACGGTTTTCGATTCGATGGCGCGAGCGACTGCTCATTCTAAAAGGCTGCGCGTATGTCTATCCCGTCAGTTCCTCCTCCGGCACAGGTTCCCGTGGCGTCCGCCGCACTGCTGCCCGAAGTCAATGCTTCGTCCACAGTCGAGTCGCTGCTGAACGGGTTGCTCTATGGGATATCATTGCCCGAGCGATTAGTGCGCAGCGCAGTCGGTGTCACGGCTGGAACGGCAAAAGAACTCGCGGAGTTTGTGATCCCACAGGCTTTTCAGGATTCGAAGAGCTACGAAGTGATGGTACGTAACTCACTGGGATTTCTGCTCACGAATGTGGCGACGGTGTCAGAATCCAATTCGGCGATGATCGCGCAGTCCGACGCACCTCTGACGCCCGCGCATATCAACGGCGACATCGCCACCAATCCAGCTCGCTACATCGCACGCAAGGCTGCTGGGAATTTTATTGACATTGCGGGCTTGGCCACGTTGCATGTGTCGCCGCTCTGGGTGCTGGCAATTGTGAGCGACGCCGCGTACGGAACCAAGACGTACCTCAATGAGCTAGCTCAGGAACTTCAGGCGCAGGGGCTGATCGACCACAGTTCCAGCATTCACAAAGTGGAAGACCTGTTCCACGCCGTCAAACAGGCCAGTGGTTCCGCCGCAAGTGCGTTTGACCAACCACCACTGTCACTGGAAGAGCTCCGTACGAGTATTGAGCAGACGCGCAAAGCCATTAACGAAATCGATCCTCGCAGCCTGATTCCAGAATCTGAAATTGGTCGCTACTGGTTAGAAATGCGCGCGATTGCCAACCGGGAACAAGTGAGCCTGTTGGGTGTTTCGGCGGCAATCGCCATGGAGACTGTCGAAGGCGTCAAGAACGTATCGCAGGGAACGCTCACGGGGTTGTTCGTTGCCGGAAAGATTATCAACCGGAACATTTTTGAACACTACTGGGATTCCCTCGCCAGCATCAACGAACAGGGTATCTGGAATTCTGTGCGGCAGACCTACACGCCTTACGTTGATCTGGCATGGGGCAACTTCACATCCTCTCGAAAGACATGGACTGAAACCGTGCTCGATCCGGGACACTTTGCTCGGCTGTGGGATAAGTTCCTCAGCTTATTTGGTAGCCGGAAGTAATTTTTGTTGAGGTCCGCTCCTGCCGGAATGATCAGCACGGGTCGGCGCGCGATCCGCTTATTCCTCCCGGCCTCTTCAAAAGCCACTCGGCACAAGACGGGCAGTTCCGTCGCCGTTTGCAACCACGATTTGCTTGCCGCTGGGAGAGAACTGGGCCGTATTTCCGACGCGTCCGATGCGGTTTTCGTTTAGCAATTTTCCGTCAGCCGTATTCCAGTGTTTGAGTTGTCCAGCGTAGCCATACGACATAAATCGGGATCCATCAGGGCTAAATGTTACGCTATGCAGATAGTCTGAATGCCCGATCATCGCCTGCCGTTCCGTGCCGGTGATCATATCCAGCAGGTGGACTTTACGATCCGCTCCGGCCGCAGCGATCAATGCGCCTTGAGGATGCACGGCGATGGAATACATTGTGGCATCGTACGTGCTCAACTGCTTCAACTGTTGACCACCGACAATATCCCACAGACGCAGCGTACCGTCTGCGCCGGATGAAACGGCAAAAGTTTCATCCGGACTCAACGCCACTGCATGAATAGCGCCAACGTGACCGTTGAGCTGAAACTTTTGCTGACCGGTAAGTGTGTCCCAGACGCGAACTGTCTGATCCGTGCTACAGGACACAACCGTCGCACCGTCATGGGTCACCGCCACACCGTACACAGGCCCGCCGTGGTTGAACTGCAGACGTTGTTCAAGCCCCGCGTAAGCCCATTCTTCGATTTGACCGTCGGCCAAAGCGGTCCACACTGAACGACTGTCAGCAGCGAACAATAAGCTGTTGACGGGGCTTGAGACGGTAAATTGTTGGTGCAAGATCAATTCCACTGAAGGCTGCACACTCTGCACTGACGGTGCAAAAATATGGATCGTATTTTTGGTGGTGGAAACGGCCAGTTTGCGATTATCGGGACTCCATGTCATCGCCGTCACAGCGGCATTAACGTTGAGCACCTGCAAGGTTTTTGTTCCGTCGATTGGGTTCCAAACAAGAATTTCGCCTGCTTCGCAGCCAGCTGCGATCCGTTGCGCATCCGGCCGTGCGGCCACGATGAGCGGTTTTTGGTTGCCGACCGTGAATTCACGATCCCTGTTGGCAGTCGCCAAATTCGTCAGGACGACTTTGGCGTCGTCACCGGCTGAAATGACGTGCGTGCCACCGTTATAAGCGACCATGCTCCGCGTGGCTCCCGTATGGACGGCTATCGCTCGGCTCACCGTCGTTCGCTGGGAGATTAGCGACTTATCATCACCAGACGAAACGATCGTTTGGCCGTCACTCAGATAACGCACGCACTGCATGGCTGTCTCTGCCGTATGCTCAGCAAATGCCTCCAGTAATTGCCCCGTTGTGAGGTCCCACAATCGCATGCGGCCATCGGCACAACCGGTCACGACCCGCGTAGAATCTGGAGATACGGAAACCGACGCCACAGCTTTTGGATGTTCAATCGCATGCACAAGCGAGCCGTCGTCAATCTTCCAGATACGCAACGTCTTGTCGTCGCTGACAGAACACAGGAGCAGCCCATTCGGTGAAACATGAAGTTCCGTCACAGAGGCTGCATGGCCGACAAATGTCTTCACAGGTTCGCCGTTCGCCGGATTTGCATCGGTCAGATTCCATTGACGAATTGTGCCATCCGTACCACCGCAAAATGCGAATTGCTGATCTGGCGACAGCGTGACGGAGGTCGCACCGTCGATGATGCCGCCCCAAAGTTTCAGCAACGCCCTCTGCACAAGCACACCGTCATTCCCCGCGCCGACGCAGATGATGCTCCGCTGATCCGGAGCCGTCCAGCCGGCATCAATCACCGCAAAGTCTGTCGTCAGTTCTTCGTGCACCTGACCGGTTGCCACATGCACCATCTGCACGAAAGGCTGGGCCCTACACACGGCCACGAAGGCACCCTCCCGATCAAGGCGGGCTGATGTCAACCCTGCGATGGGTGCCAGCGACTTTCGCAGCGTGCCGTTAATTTCAAACACATGCACATGTCCGGTATCGCTCGTCGCGAGGAATGCGCTTCCATTGGCGGCGACATCCAGACGTTTCAAAGTACCGCCAGGGGACGCAATCGGAGGAGCGGCAGTTCCGTCCCAGTGAAGTCTCGGAATCGATGTGCCGACCGTCGTGAGTACCCCCAATCCCTGTTCCTGTGAGAGCCGCGCCAGCTGCTGAATGCCGCCGCCGTCGGGCGATTTGAATTCCCAGGCTGGCTTGATTGGTTCTGCTTCAGCAGCAGGTTTTTGAGCGGGCAGCGGCAACGTCCAGCTGCGAATCGTGCCGTCGGCAGCAGCCGTGATCAGACTGCTTCGATCCGAAGAAAACTCCAAAGCGGTCACGGCCGCCGAATGGGCGGTGACAACTCCCTGCGCCACACCGTTTGCGGCATCCCAGACCCAAACTGTGCCTTCGGCATCACCCGTCGCAAACAATGCGTCGTCGTCGCGAATCGTGACGGCCCGTAACGGTTGGGTGTGGTTTCCATATTGCGCAGCGAGGGCACCAGCCGCGTTCCAGCGACGGATGGTCATGTCATCTGAAATCGTGAGTGACCACTGTCCGCCGCGCGCTGCAACCAAACCACGAACGACGCCGGAATGACCTAGGATCGGCAGGGCGGCGACCGGCTGTTTCCAAAGTCGCATGGTGCCGTCGATACCTGCCGTGACGAAGCGCAGGCCATCCAGACAAACGGCCACATCTTTAATCGCTCCCTCGTGTCCGGCAACCGCCCCAATCAGACGGGCATCGTTGACATTGAGCACTTGCATGTGGCCCGCCGTGTTGGCGCGCCCGAACCATGCACCAGTCGGTGAGACCGCGATTTGCGTTGTCTCGCCTTCCGGTTGAGGAAACTCGCGCTGAACTTCTCCCGTCAGCAGATTGATGAGACGACATAGCCCGTTGGCCAATGCGTAGACAGCGACTTGCTGTCCAGGCAAAACAGCGATTGTGCCGCCAGCAACGTCGGATGCCGCTAGCTTTTTAGGGGACGGGGTCGGAAGTTGCCAGACGCGGAGCATGCCATCGTCGCCAGTCGAAGCCAATCGCTGATCATTATTTGGCAGGACAATGGCCGTCACCTTGCTAGCATGTCCTAGCAATCGAGCCCGCGGCTGATCAAGATCGGGGCTCCAAACCATAATGTGGCCGGTAGCATCGGCCGTGGCGAACGACGAGCCATCGTTCCGATACGCGGTGGCAAGAACAGCACTCAGATGCCCGACACTCACAAGTGCCGTCGGCAGCACTGGAGCAGGCGCTGCTGCTGCCGGCCCAGGGGTCATGACATCGATCAGCCGCACACTGTGATCAGCCGCACCAGCCAGCAGAAGTGTGCCATCGGGACTGAAAGCAAAATCCATCACGGCGGCCCCTGGAGCTGTCACGCGCCGAATGGGATGACTCAGCGGCAGACCCCAGATCCGCAGCGTGTTATCCTGCGCGCCTGTGACCAGCGTTCGACCATCGCCACTCACCGCTAAGCAATACAAGGGTCCTGTATGCTGGCTGAAAGTCTGCAACTCCGCGCCGGTCACAGCATCCCAGAGCTTGGCTGTCTGATCACTACTGGCTGTCACGACTCGCCCATCTTCTGCCGCAAACGTGGCCATCATCACGGCTCCCGAATGCCCCTTGAGCGTAACTTCCTGCGCCGACAATTCCCCCGATCCGAGATTCAGGAGTAGAAGCACGGCAACGGCGCGGACGAATCGTGTGCGGGAGCGAGCTTGGTTCATTCCTACGCCTTTAATGTTTAAGTGTCCGGTTGCACACTCAGCCAGTTTGGACAATATTCCCCACAGAATCCAGTTGCGAATGCACAAAAGTTGGCAGTCTCGCGCCGCAACGAGCCTTGAACTAGGCGCCTTGGTACAAAAAGCCTGCGGTACCATGTGGCAGGCAACTTCAGCCTTAAGGCTGATCAACAGGTTGCGGGAAATGCACCACTGCGCCGGGGTTCTGCAGGCGTTTGGCAATTTCAACAAGATCCATCTGTTCGCCGTCTTGCAGCCGTTCTCCGGGGGCCACCGGTATGACGCCAAGACTCACTTGCGTGCGACGACTAAAGCCTGCCGTCACCGACTTCGGCGCTCCCTTTTTTGCGTCCTTAAAGGGAAGGACTCTGTACGTTTCTTTATCAGACCAGATTGTCAGCATAAATCGCTGTTCAGGCGGAATTGGGTGACTGGCAGTTTGTTCAAGCAAGATTCCTCCCGGGCCAGGAGCGAGGAACACTTCTTCAAGCGTACCGCCCGAGTCGCGCGCGAGCAAAATCTCGATCTGGCTGCTGGCCGGAATTTTTTCCTCTGGCGGTTGCCGGGGATCAAGCATGTCGACAATCTGCACGACGAGAGGGTCCGTGCCGGAATTGCGCAAGGTGACTGTTGCGGGAGGCAACGGAAGATTCGGAATAAAGTTGCGACTGACCAGTCGCGGCGTGAAAGCCAGTGACGGCACCGCGTATCCGGTTGACCATGCCGTGCCGCTCCAGCTTGCGCACAACAGTCGGCCCAGCGGATCAATGGTAAAGAATGTCCCCACCGCCGGCGCAAATGCTATCGGCGCTCCGGGAAAAAATCCGGGGCCTATAAGGTGATCGACCCAACCTCCGAGAGGGTCATGGATCCAGACGTTCCAGTTGCCACCAGAACTGATTGTTGAGACCATTGGGCCGAACGCCGAGCTGCCAAGCTTCAGTGGCGTTCCGGGCGATTGACCTCCGGCGACCATGGCGGGTGGTAACCATGGGAATCCCGTCGGCTTGCTCCACAGGATCAGATTACCAGCGGGATCAACTGCAGCGACATTGAGCTTCTGACCGGGCGGCAATCCGAGCGGGAACACATCAGCCGCGACTGGCGTTCCGGGAATCAGGCCTCCCGCAATCGCCATCGAAGACCAGGCTCCTCCGCTTCCGAAGTAGTAATGCATCGTCCCAAAATGATCGACGGCGAACACATGATAATGACCACCCGCGGCGACCGCGGCGAGCGATGTACCAAACGGAAACGATTGCAGCGGACTATTAACGAGATGTCCGACATTCGTCGCTGGATTCACGCTCCACAGATCACCTGTTCCCGTCACCCCGAAGACCAATTTTTGGGCACCGTTCTGCACCAGCTCCAGCTGAGCTCCGATGGGAAAGCTCTGAGCGGGCAGCAAGACCTGCGGGATGCCACCATTCACGATGTGCAGCAGCTTGTTCGCCGGTGATACGGTGATGACTGTTGGCCAGATCTCGGCCGCCGCTTGCGGCAGCAAAACCAGGGGACTTCCGGGCACCAAGGCGTGCGGGAAAGCCACAGGTCGCAGGATCCAGCCAGCCGCTCCACCGTCGAACAGAATGAGTTTCCCATCGGGAGCGATATAGCCAGCCGTCGTGGCTGCTCCGTGTGAAGTCCAACCGATCCCCGCAGGACCTGCGTTGGCCGCAGGACAATTGAGAAGGCACACGCCAAGGGTCAATCGATAAAAAAGCAGAGACATTTGCACTAAAGTTCTCCATGCCCGCATTGAGTATGAGACGGCGTGAACAGACTTCGATTGCCAAATTTATGAGGAGATTTGTTCCCAGTTTACTCATGATTCTCGCAGCAGGCCAACCGTTACGTTCGGAGATTGTTGTGAAGTGAGTTGACTTCTCCGAAAACGGCTCCGACCATGCGGCCGTCAATGCCTCCTGATTCATGAAACTGAAATTCGTGATCACGTTGAGTTGGGGGGTCCCAGAATCGAAGACGATAAGACATTGGGACATCAAATCATGGATCTCGGACTTGTGGGCAAAGTTGCGTTAGTCACTGGTGGCTCAAAAGGCATTGGCCTAGGAATCGTCCGGTGTCTGATCGCGGAAGGTGCCCGCGTGGCAAACGTCAATCGGAGTGATGCAGAAGGCCGAGCCTTGGAACGAGAATTTGCGGACCAGGGAAAAGACTGTTTTTTTATTCAGGGCGACCTCGCAGAAGTCGAAGCCTGCCGCAATGCCGTTGAACAGACGCTGAAGCGTTACGGACGGCTGGATATCCTTGTGAACAATGCGGGGGTCAATGACGGCGTGGGACTTGATGCCGGAGTCGATGCTTTTGTCGACTCCCTGCGGCGGAATCTGATCCATATCTACGCGCTGGCCCATTTCGCGCTCGACGCACTGAAGGAGTCGCGCGGGGTGATTGTGAACATTGGCTCCAAGGTTTGTGAAACGGGGCAGGGCGGGACATCGGGGTATGCAGCCTCCAAGGGCGGGATTAACGGGCTGACGCGTGAATGGGCGGTTGACCTAGCTCCGCACGGCATTCGAGTCAACGCCGTGTTGCCCGCTGAAACGTGGACACCGCTCTATGAAAAATGCCTCGCAGCCATGCCTGATCCCGCCGCCGCGAAAGCCGAAATGGAACAACTCATTCCGCTCGGCAGAAGGTTCACAACGATTGAGGAACTAGCCAACATGGCTGTGTTCTTGGCCTCACCATGCTCCAGCCACACGACGGGGCAGATCATCTTCGTCGATGGCGGATACACACACCTCGATCGAAAGTGTACGGCTCAAAGTGACATCGCAGCCTTCGGGGCTGCAGCCACGTAGGACGGAATTCAAACGTGGACCAGCCGGATCCAAGCTGAAATGATCGGAGTCATCTTGCGCCGTCGAGGCGATGCCGCGCGCACCTTCTGTCGGCAGAATCGCGAGAATCCGAATGACTGCCGAGAACTAAATTCGGAAATGAAGATTTTGGGTGAAATTCAGCAGGCAAGCCAATGCTTTTTGCCGACGACACGTCGAATGGTGTGCGTGCGGAATCACTGTTTCCGGCACGCTGTTTCTGTTGACTTGCGTCCTGCATCTCCTCCCGATTTGCCTTTTGTCAGGCGTGAAGTAGGTTTTCGCAGACCTCGATCCATAGCCCATGTGTGACGGTGTGGGTGCGTTCTGGCATTCCCATGGGCGTCGCCTTGAAATCGTAGGCTGGCCGAGTCTTGTCGCGGACGCGGTGCGGCAAAATCAAATTTTAGAATCTCCGTTTGTTGTTGGATGTTTCACTGAACAGGAAGACGGCCCATGGACTTTCCTTACACAAGCGGACTGACGGTACTCGCATGGGGCATAGCGTGTCTTTGGATTGGCTTTCTTGTTGCCTTTCTTAACGCCTGTCGGAAACGATCAGCATTGCAGCCGCTGACTAATTCTCCGGAATCTTTGGAACTGCCGAAACTCAGTGTGATCGTCGCGGCACGGAACGAGTCGGTTTGCATCGAAACCTGCATAAGATCGCTGCTTCGTCAGGACTATCCGGATCTCGAAGTTGTTGCTGTTAACGACCGAAGTACAGATGACACGGGGGAAATTCTTGACCGACTGGCCATTGAGTTTTCGGATCGCTTGCGCGTCCTGCATGTTTCCTCGTTGCCATCCGGATGGTTCGGAAAGCCACACGCGTTGGACCTCGGAATGAAAAGTGCCAGCGGAAGTATGGTGTGCTTCACCGACGCCGATTGTGAGTTTCTGGCTCCGGCAGCATTGCGAACTAGCAGCGTGGAGATGCTTCGCAGCAATCTGGATTTCTTCTCGATCGCAGCGAAGTACACCATGAATTCGTTGCGCGAATGCTTGGCCGTTCCGTGTTGTGCTGAAGCCTTGCTGATCTGGCTCAGACCTGAGCGTGTGGGTGACCCGCGCTGGCCTGATGCGTTTGCCAATGGTGCGTTTATCATGGTCCGCCGAGAACCATTCGAATCGATCGGTGGATGGGGTGTCGTGCGCGCGAAAATCAGCGAAGATTTGGAACTTGCACGAGTGGCGAAACGTTCAGGTTTGCGACTGGGTGTCGCACAGGGCGAAGGTTTCTACCACACGGGTTCGTACAACACCTTGACGGAGTCTTGGAATGGCTGGAGTCGGATCTTCAAGGGAGCGCTCACGTCCTCCCAACTGATGATCACATTGGTCCGGATGCTCGTGATGTTCTTGCTGCCGCTGGGGGGGGTCCTGTGGGGACTGGGCAATGCGATTCAAACCGGAAGCGTCGACTGGATGACTCACGGTGCAGGGTTGGGGTTTGTGATCGCGTTCGGCCTCCGGTGCGTTTTGGACGTTGCTTTATTCTGGCTGGTAGGGGCTCCCCTCGCGGCTATTCCCTTGGCCCTTCTCGGGCGACTCTTCGTGATGGGTGCAGTCATGCGGGCGCTGCTGTCACATGCAGGGCTCGTCCACACCCATTGGCGTGGCGCGATCTTCGTTTCCGGGCAGATGATCAAGCAGGGACAGGTGAAGGCTTAGCCCCATATCCCATGGACTCCAGCAACACAGGCTGCCGCCCCGCGCGCAGCAGTTTTTGCACTGTCCGTTCAATCTGAGGAAGAAACCCGCGTTCCAGATCAAGAGGATGCAGGACGACGCAAGGCAGAGCATGCTTTCGGAACCGGTATTGAAGTTCTCCCAACCTGTATCCCGCACGGCACAGCAGGCGAATTGGTGAAACGTCCCAGACCCAAGTTGACAACTGCAGTCGCTGGCCTGTTGACGTCACTACCCGACCATATCCCACGGTATAATGGATGCCGAATTTTGCCAGTCGGTCCGGAGTTGCGTACCCGACTTTGTACGTTGGCGCAATAAACCCAGTAGCTGGCTTGCCCATCCAGCGTTCCAAAATCTCTTGGCCTGCTGCGAGGCGACGGTCCGTCTCCACAGGGTCTAGGCCATTCATTTCGTCCTTCCCGTCCGCGATCTTCGACACCAGCCCACCACGACCCGGCCGAAAGTGTTCGTACCCATGCAATTGAATGTTCGCGTATTCCGCGCGGACACGGTCCAAGAAGGGTCGATCCTTGTCGGCTAACGGAACTCCGCCCCAGCACGGGACGACAGCGGCCGACATTGCGTTTCCAACCAACGGCGCCAGAGACTTCGTGAACGTGGCGACATGCGATGCATAGATTGGAGCCACGTCATGCAGCATGACGCAAAATGAACGCGAAACACTTAATGGTGCAGGATTCTCAGTCATAGATCTTGGTGAGTCACTGCATTTGAAATGCCGGTGACTTTGGCCCCTAGATTTATAAGGTGGTTTCAGATGCCGAAAAAGAGCGGCGGACTGTATCCTAACTCATGCATCGACTCCAGATGGATTTTCCCTGTGCAGGACGCGACGAAAATGCGGCTTGCGACGTTTTGGCAACCCTGACACAATGCCTCTAATGTCCTGTAAAACACAAGGTTTTCCTGATTTTCGGCCTAAACTCTCTGCACGTTTAGGCACCGCATGACAACCTCCACAAGTCACCGACCGGCAGCAAAAGGCCGCGTCACTGTTTGAGCTCACTGCGGTTCATTTGAAGCTTTGCTTCAACGATGGCATAAAAGAACTCGCCACCATGCATCGCCACGTTTTCACGCGTCCCAGTCCTTTCCTGATCGCTCTGGCCTTTATCGGTTTTGTCAGCCTTGGTCTTCCTGACGCCGTGATTGGAGTGGCGTGGCCGTCGGTTCGAGACAAGTTTCAACTGCGGCAAGGGGCCGTCGCTCTGGTCTTTGTGATCTCGGGTATCGGTTACTTGCTGAGCAGTTTTTTCGCCGGGCGATTAATGCAGGCTTTCGGCATCGGTTTGGTCCTTGCCGCGAGTACCGGACTTGTGGCCACCGCCATGTTCGGATTTGGTTTCTCCCCGCTCTGGGCTGCATTCATGTTCTGGGCGTTGGTTCACGGTCTTGGGTCTGGGGCAATCGACTCGGGCTTGCATGGGTACGCGGCTCACCAGATGTCGGCGCGACAGTTGATCTGGCTGCATGCCTGCTATTGTTTCGGTGCCTTAATCGGCCCGGTCCTGATGTCGACCGCGTTGGCAAGTGGTTACCACTACAGCGTTGGTTACTCGGCCGTCGGAGGGACGATGCTGGGCATGTCAATGATGTTCCTGATTACGCATCGGGCTTGGGGAGCGTCGTTGCCAATCGCCCCAAAGAAGCGATTGCCGGTGGGTGCTGGCGTGGCGTTGCGACATTCCGCTGTGTGGCTCCAGATGGCCGTATTTTTCCTGTACACCGGCCTTGAAGTGACGTTCAGTCAGTGGACATTCACTGTTTTGACTGAGTCACGAGATGTCAGCCCGGAAGTGGCAGGCATTGCTGTCGCAGTTTACTGGGGATCCATCGGGGTAGGACGCGTTGTGTTTGGGGTAATTGTCGACCGCGTTGGAATCGATCGCCTGCTTCGGTATTGCTTGCTTGGGGCGGCAAGTGGCGCATTCCTATTCGCGGCCAGACTCCCCATTGAAACTGCGTTCCTCGGGCTGGCACTCATTGGAATTGGACTTGCTCCCGTCTTCCCTTGCCTGATGTCCCGGACTCCGCAGCGACTGGGGACGGAGATATCGGCTCATGCCATCGGGTTCCAAGTGGGAGCCGGGATGATTGGAGCCGCTGCCGTACCAGGGATGCTCGGTGTCATGGCTGGAATGGGAGGCCTCGAAGCCGTCCCAGTCGGATCCGTAGTTCTGTTCGGTATTTTGTCATTGCTCCATGAGGGTCTGGTACGTTTGCCGGATGTTAGTTCAGACGCGACGTGATGCTGGAAGCGACCGTGGTTTAAAAGCTGTTGCTGCTGTTCTGAGGGGTGTTTTTTCGTGACAAATGTTGCATTCTCTTTGGAATGCGGAAAGTGAAAACCTAGGCTGTGGCAACACACCTGCGGATGGTGTTTTAAGGGCATGGTCCGCAAATTCGTGGTAATCCCGAAAAATATCCGCTGTCATTTCTATTAACCGCACGTGTCCGTCAAGTAACCTTATCGTTGCCACCTGCCATGAAAACGGCTCGGTGATCGGTATTGATTCGACATCACTTGGCAATAGCAGAACACGCATGAGTTTCAGGCAATCGCATCCCAAATTTTGGACTCGTGGGCGTCATTTACTGGTCACCGTTTTGCTTGTCTGGGGTATGGCAGTCGGGCAACTTGTGGCTGACGAGAGCAACCGAGCAGAAGCCCCTGACGCGAAAGGTGTCGAGTTCTTTGCGCAACGCATTCTTCCGCTTCTGAAACAACGCTGCTATGAATGTCACAGCCACGAATTCGGCAAGGCCAAAGGCGGGTTAGTTTTAGATTCTCGGCATGGCTGGGAGAAGGGTGGAACATCAGGGCCAGCGATCGTTCCCTTCAAGCCTGACGAGAGTTTGGTAATCCAAGCCATTCGATATGACGGCTATGAAATGCCGCCAAAAGAAAAATTGTCGGCTGACGAAATTGCGGTATTCGAACAATGGGTCTTGACTGGAGCATCGGACCCACGTGAGTCTAAAACAAGCACGGTTGATGCC
>Ga0209553_1000903_pt1 | contig 15095 bp, 11 predicted proteins | sample LauGreFBDMM110DN_2_FD_188217 | JGI IMG/M metagenome (GOLD analysis project Ga0209553, IMG submission 188217) | Freshwater lake microbial communities from Lake Michigan, USA - Fa13.BD.MM110.DN (SPAdes) (version 2) | ecosystem: Environmental > Aquatic > Freshwater > Lake | place: Lake Michigan...
CTATCGGCCAGTCCATTGCCAGCGCGCTCGCCGCAAACGGAGCGCGTGTCGTTTATTCCGACATCGACATCGAAGCGGCCCGCCAATACGCCTTAGCCACCCCCGGAGCGATCGCCTTGCACATGGATGTGACGGATGAGGCCGAAGTCGAGGCTGTCATGGCTGAGACGGTGGAAAGATTCGGTGCACTGGACATCCTCGTGAATAACGCAGGCATCAACACCGCGGCCCACCGCGTGAACATCGACAAGTTCCCGACTGCGGAATGGGACCGCATCCTGCGGGTAGATCTCACTGGCGTGTTTCATGTCAGCAAGGCAGGTGCGAAGCTAATGGTGCCGCGCAAATCCGGCCGCATCATCAACATTGCCTCCGTGCTCGGGCTCGTGCCCGCCCGCTTGCAGTGCGCGTTTGTCGCCGCCAAGGCAGGTGTTGTGAATCTCACGCGGGCAATGGCTCTCGAACTCGGCTCGCAAGGAGTGCTCGTGAACTGCATCGCACCTGGCTCCATCTTGACCGAGGGCACGAAACAGCTCTTCTACGGCGAGAAAGGCCAGTTCAGCGATCGCGTGCAGGCCATGCTGGCGCATGTTCCGCTGGGCCGCCCCGGTACCTGTGAGGAGATCGCTAGCGCCACGTTGTTTCTGGCTGCGCCGGAAAGTTCGTACATAAACGGAGCCATTCTGCCAGTGGATGGTGGCTGGCTGGCTGGATACATCCGTGACTTCTGAAAGCATGCCTATGAACCATTTGACTCTGCAGCAAGTCCGCAAACACCAAACCCTAGCGGGTCATGTCACCATGTGGTGGCTGGGCCAAGCGGGTTTCCTCATCAAGAGCCCTGGCGGCACCGTCCTTGCGCTCGACCCTTATCTCAGCAACTCCTGTAAGGCGATTGGAGACAAACATGGGTTCGACATGGATCGTCTTGTGCCGCCGCCGCTCGATCCCACGGAACTGGCCGGCGTAGATGCCTATGTGATGACGCACAGTCATCAGGATCACTGTGACCCGGAAACCATCGCGGCTTCGCGCACGGCAGGCGGACGCGGACCTTATGTCGCGCCTGCGGAAACCATCGAGAAGCTGCGTGCGCTCGCCATTCCTGATGAAGAATTGCGCATGATCTGGCCGAATCGCGAAGTCGTCTTCGGCGATGTTACGTTACGGACTACTTTCGCAATTCCAGGGGGTGGCGACGATCTGACGCACGTCGGCTACGTCGGCCACGTCGTCACGATTCAGGGCGGCCCCAAGATTTACTTCACCGGCGACACTGGCTGGCACGACTTGCTTGCCGATGCCGTGGCTCCACACCAACCGGATGTCATGGTGACGGTGATCAATCCCGCATTTCGCAATCTAAGCCCGGCCGAGGCCGCCGTGCTGGCCAAACGCCTCGATGTGTCGCTGGTAATTCCCTGCCATCACGACCTATTCGCCAGTAACTGCCAACCGCCACAGATGCTGCGCACCAACCTTCACCTGCTTGGCATTGGCGAGCGCTATTTACTGCTGCAGCACGGCGAGCCATTCGATTTTACACAATCCAAACATCCCCAAAAGCCATAAAAGAAAGCTCTCTCATTCTCGCGGCCCTGCTCCTCCGGTTAATCCTCAACGAGTTCCGGTGAGGAATGGATCGCCCTTGATTAGCAAGTTCCATGTCGAAGCTCCAGTGCACATCCACACAACACACCCTGACCCTGTGCTCATCACGTACCACTTTGTGCTAACCTCCACTCAACCATTGTCTTGGAGTCAAAGACTACATTTACTCAATATGTTAGGAAAGGATTGATCGGCCAAACAAGTAGAACTTGCACAACTTCCGTAGAAGAGCATTGGCAGTCCACAACACTTACCGCACCCTGCCTGCACCTGAACCACACCCACCCACGTTCCGCCGCATGTGCCATTACCGCAGCGCAGATTTACAACCCCAAGGTCTGATCACAAACTAGGTCCGGGATCGGCTCCGGATCCACGCCCGCGCGGGCTATCGCGAACAACTTACGGTCTTCGGTCACCTTTATGGCGTGCCCCGCGATTCCGCCCTACCTTAGACTCTCTCGGCCTTCCTTGGCCGGTCATAGACCGATTCCGACCCTACGGCTGGACCCTTCAATTAGCGGCAAGTTGGTAAACTCGATCTCGATCTGGGTGCTGATTACCTATCCGCCAAGTGCTCGGCCCGCCATTACATGTTCGAAGCCATTGGGTTAAGTGTCTGGGACTGCGGAAAACTGATAGCGAACTCGGGGGTCCCGCCCCTCAGCGCCGAACTCGGGCAAGGTAGGGCTGACGCCCGTGCTGTCGCGGCTGCGTGCAACCTCGGTATCGAACGCCTGCCCGTTTGTGGGTTGATACTCCGTTACAATCAGGTTGCGCTTTTTGGAAAACGAATGTTCTAATCTCAGGCGCTGCCCGATTGGCCGGGGAGGCGCTGATCTCGGCATCCCAAAGATTCAGACGCAACTGATCCAGCGGATTCTCTGCACTGTGGCTGCGGAAGCGGATCGTTCCAACGGGCTTTGTGGTCGGCATCAGAGTCACGGCATTGGTCAAGGCGGTGGCCTCGGGGGAACGGGCCAACGCCTTCGTGCGATAGTCCAGCAAATCGTTTTTGGCGACAGACAGAATCAGACAATCAGGAACAGCGTAAACTGCAACCCCAATGTCGCCATTGCCCATACGGAGGGATTCCGTAAAGTTATCGGGCAACCGATCCAAGACCAGATCCTGCCCGGCTATCAGTTTGGCCCAATCCACACGCATGCGTGTGCCTGGGATGCTCTCGACATCATTCCGTGCGTGTTGTTGCTGCGTTGGTTCAACGGCCATTCTAATAGATGCTCTTCATCTGCCATACATCCAGCGCAAGCAACGCGGCGTCGCTGCCCTGGGCGCGAAGCGATACACCGACACTGTCGGTGCGGCCAGGGTAGACCCGCAGCGCGACGCATTGCCGGCCGTTGACGAACACTTCGACGATGCTCTTGTCGATGAAGACGCGCAGTTGCAGCGGCTCGTCCGGCTTCAGATAAACCGGCGCCGTCTCCGGAGCACGCGACAGGACATCGGGTAGCACGGAAGAGTAGGATGAATCAAGTGTGATCAGGCTGTCGCAAGCGCCAAACCATTGCTCCGCTTTCCAACTAGTGAAGCGATCCCAGTTCACGCAGCCACGCTGTCTGTAAAAAGCAATACGGGTAAATTCCTCCTTGCCAGGCGAACGGAGGACGTTCATTTCGATCAGCGGTGCGTTTTGGGGATCGATTTCGGCACTAATCTCGACAACATTGCCCTGCACGCTTGTAAGAACAATCTCTTGATTGGCCGGAAGGGCCAGCGCGCCCAAATGGCTGTGGTCGGCACGCAGCGATGCAATGTCGCCCGCCGGCTCCATCGCAATTTCATCCTTGCTAAGCAGCGACAAGCGGCGCGGCAAACTCATGATTTGATTCCAACTCTCAGTGGGCTTGGCCGAGGAAACGTTGAAGAGGACAAAAACGCCCCCTTGACCGTCGGGGGTGGCTGATGGTGCATTTATGCCGCCGGGGTTACAGCCGGCGCCAAAGGCGAAACGACCGCCGCTGGTCGCAACGAATTTGTCACGCGCTGTATCATAATCACCGAGCAGATATTTTGGACCGCTCATGTGGCTGGTAAAGAGCAGAACATGCCGGTCGCCCAGCGGCCAGAAGTAGGGACAAGCTCCGTCATCGCCGAGCAGGGAGAAGAGGTCGCCCCCTTCGACAAAGGGGTGGAGGTATTCCCATGTTTTGAGGTCTTGGGAGCGGAAGAGGAAGTGCGCGGCTTTGCGCGAGTGCTGCAAAAACAGCCGTCTTTCCGACCTGCCGGCGGTTCCGCAAGGCAACATACCGCCGGAGAGGGAGTAATACATACCGTCCCTTTTCCAGATGCACGGATCAAAAACCGTCACGCCGTCTGTTCGATTATCGGGAATAACCGCCTTGCCGGTCACCTTCTCCCAGTCCAGCAAGAACGGGTCGCTGGATACGGCCACCATGTTGCCGTAACCAGATCGTGCAACCCGATCTCCATCCTCCGTGCCGTGGTACATGGCGATGACGCGGTTATCCTCGACCAGCGTAGAGCCAGAAAAGCAAGCGTACTCCGGGTCTGGGTAAATCGCATAAGGCAGGTCGCTCCAATGAATCAAGTCATCGCTGATGGCGTGCCCCCAATGCTGCCGTGGGTCTTCCGGTGGATACGCTTGGTAGAACAGGTGCCAGCGGCCCTGCCAGAAACAAAGCCCATTGGGGTCGTTCAGCGTGCTTTCGGGACTAACGAAATGATAGCGCGGGCGATAGGAATCAGTGGAGAGATGTCTACGCGACGCGGCAAAGCGCAGCATCAGCCCATCCGCTTTCAGTTGTTCTCGTTGCTCCTCCAGCGGGATTGCATAGCTCAGTCGTGGAACTTTTGAAGTTTTAGGCATCTGTGTATTCGTGTATTTATCCTTAGCGAAGCGGTGCATCGCGCCAAGGTGGATGACCGCAACGCAGCGAAGAACATCGACCAGTACGCGCTCTATTCAACTGGCCAGATCGGATCCATGTGCCAGACGTCTAGAGAGCGGAGCGTTGCTCGTCCGCCAACGGCAAACACCTGGAGTCCAAGGCTGTCTGGGCGAGCCGGATAGATGCGTTTGGAGAGATAATGCCGACTGTTGGCGAACACCTCCACGACGCTACGGTCGACGAAGATCCTCAACTCCAGCGGCTCTCCATAGTCTAAAGTAACCGCGCACCGTTGCGACTCGCGATCGCTTACTTCGGCGCTCACGCTAGAGCGGGTCACATCTAAAATCAGATCCCGGCGCGATGGAATGTCATTCGGCGACAAAACGCCCTGGTACAGACGGTGGCGCGCTGTTGGATTAGCGTTAAACCGGATCAGTGTCTGTTCTTCGCCATCCGGTGAGCAGCGCACCTTGATACCGAATTCCTCGGCGTCCTCCCACAGAAAGACAGCTCTGATCTCCAGCATGTCTCCCGCAACAGGATCGATGGGCACCACAGCGTCCGCGGCAATGAAGATGTCTGTCAGAGAAATATGGTTCTGCCGCAGCACTTCCAACTCCTGCGCAGGCTTGATCAGCAGGTTGCCATCATCCGCCAACGACAGAAGTGTGGGTAGTGATAGCATCCCGGCCCATCCAGATGCGCGTTGAATGTAGCCGTAACGGGCCTCGCTCAATCGCCCAAAGAGGATGCGCCGACCTGCCTCATCGCACATTGTCAGCCCCTCGGCATAAATTCCCGGGCGCCCCCAGTCACCAAATGCAAAGCGGATGTGGCGCTCCGGAACGAACCGATGATCAGAATAGGTTCCTATATAACATTGAGCACCGCGGCGATGACTCGTGAAGAGCAGCATATGCTTTTCGCCTAAGGCAAAGAAATCGGGGCACCCGCAATCCTCGTGTGACCCCTCGGTGAAGAAGCCGCCCTGGTAGAAGGGGTGCAGGTATTCCCAGTGCGCCATATCGCTCGACGTGTAGAGATAGGCGGTATCCGGCGTGCCGTGGCTGTTGCCAGTCAGCGCGTAATACTTGCCGTCTTCGACCCAAGCGCATGGCGCGCCACCAATCCGGAATTCGTCGCCGGGGCCAGGATTGGGGATGATCGGGTTCGCTGGATGTTTCTCCCAGTGCACCAGGTTGTCGTCGCGGGAGGTAGCGAGACAGATTCCATCAGGGACGCCGTGGTAAATGAAGGTCGGAATCCCGTCTCTATTCACAAATGCGGCTCCGCTGTAGCAATGGTCGCGGTCAGGCCCGCCCGCTGTGGGGGCCAGGGCGATGGGGTGGTCATCCCAATGCACCAGATCAGCGCTGGAGGCGTGACCCCAATGGATGTTGCCGTGAAACGCCCCATCAGGGTTGTACTGAAAGAAAATGTGGTAGCGGCCCTTCCAAAAGAGCAACCCGTTCGGATCGTTCATCCAGTTGGCAGGGGGAAGGTAGTGGTATCCTGGCCGGTAGGGATCCGCCACCCGTTGCAGTCGCTGTGGATCAATCAAACCATTCGTGGTCATAAGTACCTCCCTTTCCAACTAAACACGCTATCGGCATGCTATTTGAACGCTGCCCAGATGCCGGACCCAACTGCGATTGTGCTATCCTTTGAGGCCGCTCAATGCTACACCTTGAATGATCTGTTTTTGAAAGATGATAAAGACAATCAACACAGGGATTACAGCGAGAGTTCCCCCGGCCATCTGGAGGTGAATCAAAACGTCTGTCTCGTCTTTTAGGTATGAGAGAGCCACAGGGATGATGAACATCTCGCGCTTGGTAAGAATCATCAGCCCCCAGAGGAGCGCATCCCAAAACTGGGTAAAGGTGGTGATCGTCAGCACTGCAATGATGGGGCGGCACATAGGCAAAATGATGTACCAATAAATGCCTAGCGCCGAACAGCCATCAACCGTCGCCGCGTCCACTAACTCATCAGGAATGGTCAGCATGTACTGTTTGGTCAGGAAGATGCCAAATGTCCCGATGAGAAAAGGGACTATCATGCCGCCGTAGGTGTTGATCAAGTTCATCCAATTCATCAGGAGGTAGCGCGGGATGACCGTCAGGAACGCTGGAATCATGATTGTGGACAGCAGAAGCGAAAACACTATATCCCGACCCGGCCAACGCAACTTGCCAAAAGCATAGCCACCCCATGTGCCAGTGACGACATTGGCAAACGTGATGACTGACGTAACAATAATACTGTTAAGTAGCGCGCGGGGAAACAGCGTAGTCTTTATGGCCACGGCATAGTTCTGCCACACCAGTCTTTCGGGTAGCAACCTCAGCGGCACCGCCGAGACTTCTGTCAGCGTCTTGAAGCTGGATAGAAACATCCAAATCCCTGGAATTAACATAAAGATCATGCCGACGATGATAAAAACCCATAATCCCGTTTCTGTAATTAGGCGAAGAGGGATGCGCCGCCGTTGAGGCGCCACAATCTCTTGTGGATGCACTGCCATGTCGCGGGGGATATACATAGTAGTTTTAATCCTTTATTTAATCTTACATTCGCTCGAGGCGCTGCCGTTTCTAGTTGGAAATGACTGTGGTCGCACCCGACTAATAGGAACGCACTCCGCCTTCACGGAAAAGCCGGAATTGAAACAGGGTGAAAATAAAAATAGCGATGAACAACGAAGCAGCCATGGAGGTGCCGTAGCCAAAGCGCAAATGATAAAAGGCGGTTCGGTACATCCAGTAGACCACCGTGTTGGTGGCATTCACCGGATCGCCTTTGGTCATGATGTAGATTGGGCTAAACACCTGTAAACTGTTGATGGCAGAGACCACGATCACAAATAACAGCGTAGGCCTCAGCAAGGGCAGGCTAATATTTCTAAACTGCTGCCATCCGCCGGCCCCATCAATACGCGCTGCTTCGTAGTATTCCTCCGGAATGGCTTTGATACCTGCCAGGAAGATCACCATGTACCAGCCCACTTCCTTCCATATAATCATCAGACATATAGATAACAACGCCGTCTTGGTCGAGTAGAGCCAGAGCATTCGGGGCAGGCCCACCATGCTCAGTATCTGGTTAAACAGCCCATACGCAGGCTGATAAAGAAGTGCCCACAACAAACTCATGGCAGTGAGGGGCAGAACAACGGGAAAGAAGTAAACTGCACGCACAAAACCCGCGCCCCGCACAACTTTGTTCACAGCCAGCGCCAAGACCAGACCAATAACAACGTTACTGCTAACTACAACAGCGGCGTAGATCAGCGTGTTGCGATAGGCCCCCAAAAACCGAGGGTCTCCTGCCAGTTCCTTCAGATTTTCCAGGCCGACAAAACGCGCCGTGGACAAAGCCCCAAATCCATCCCATTCAAAGAAAACCAACGTCATCGAGGCTATAATCGGTCCAAAGACGAACACGGCGAAGTACAATAGGATCGGCATGGCAAAGAGCCAGCCAGTAAGTCCCCGCTTGAAGGCCAACTTCTGCCAAAAGCGGCGCGTACGCACCGTGGCAGGAACGCTTCCCGTAAGTTTTGGTTCAGGCCAATTGTATGCCGTAATATACCCTACCCTGCTCGTTCCCTTGCTCCTGATCAGAACGAGCCGTACTGATCAGGAGCCTTCTCTGCCCTCTTAGCGGCGGAGGGCAAGAGAAGCGCGAGCGGACAAAGCGGATGCAGACCCTTTTAGAATGGGTCACTGCGAGCGAGGATTTTGTCCACTACCGGTTGCAGGGCTACCAAGGCGGGATCCATCGCTACCTTCTTGTTCAGAATGGCTTGCATGGTGGCAGCGATTGTTTCTTTGATCTCGTCCCCGCCCTTGACCTTTCTGCCAGGGCGCATGGCCATGATTTTCGGCGTTTCAATACCAAAGCCGCTGTTCATTCCTTCAGTCCACGTAGCAATGGGCAAAGGGTAGTCAATAACGTTGGGTATCGAGCCAGTGAAATCGATTCGTACATGACTGTATGGCATTTCCGGCTTGTGGGCCATCCACCCGAGGAACTTCAACCCTTCTTCTGCGTATTTTGAAGTCCTTGAGCTAAAGAGAGCCCAACCGTTGGCCCGCACCCTGCTCTTAATTCCAGGGGCTGCTGGCTCGCCCACAAACATGAGATCTTCGAATGTGGACTTGTCTTTCATTTCGTCCCGCAGTCTGATCGGCCACGATACTTCGGTCCGCCCTGAGATAGCAAGCGCGTTATCAAAAGCGTCCCTGGCTGACATATCGAAAATCTGCGTCGAGCCATCATCTACCATGCCAAGGAGCCACTGCAAGGCTGCTCTCAACTCGGGCGTATCAACAAAGACCTTCTTTGGCCAGTCTCCATCAAATTCATAAGGCTCACCGCCAAATTTCCAGACCAATTCTTCCCAATCCACACTCAGCCAGTTGTTATCGTATTCTCGGACATAGCCGTAATACTTCTTACCATCAATGGTCTGGGTCAATTCTCTCGCTATCCGCGCCATTTCGTCGGTGTCCTTTGGTGGTGACTTGATGCCAGCTTTCTCAAAGAAAGAGCGACGATAGTAGTACGCCGCTGCCTGGGTGCCCATTGGATAGCCCCATACCTGATCACTGTATGTCATCTCATTCACCGCCGCTTCAATGTAGGTTTCCCTAACAAATGTAGCTTCCTCTGGCGGTAAAGGCGCGACCACTCCATTTTGCGCAAGCAGCTTAACAGGCATGCTTAGTTCATACACTTCGGGCTCGGTACCGGCCATACGCACAGCGGTAAGCTTCTGTGGCATGTCGGGCGACGGGACGATTTCCACGGTGATGTTAATATTGTCCTGAACACCCTGAGTGGCATTGTATCTTACAATCAATTCCTGAATTTTTTCTCCCCTTACACCGCCAAATGGATTCCACCACCTTAACGCCACTACTGCTTTAGGAGGCGGAGCAGGAGTGTTGTCAGAAACAACAGGGGCAGGAGCTGGAGGAACACAGGCTGCGAGGCTAGTTGCAGCACCTGCCATCGCGACGTAACCTAAGAACTCTCTACGGCTTCTAAGCTTGGACATTTGAATTCTCCCTAATTTACTGGTTTACCTTTCGGAAGGCGACCCTGATACAAAACCGACTGCAGGTATGAAATCTAGTCGAACATTTGAATTCTCCCTAATCCGCTGTGTAAGCATTAAGTATGACTTTCAAGCTAAATGCACGAGCTAACCTTACATGCAGGCGACGACCTTGTCAAGTGCGAGTTTAAGTTAGCGCACAATAGCTCTTGACAAGAGCTGGGGCAAGCTGTATTATTTGGCACGAGCCAATCTTACATGCAGGCGACGACCTTGTCAAGTGCGAGTTTAAGTTAGCGCACAATAGCTCTTGACAAGAACTGGGGCAAGCTGTATTGTTTGGGTGGGGTGCACTCGATATAAGTTTGATTATCCTTAATTACCTGTTCCGCAAGTATCTTATGTCAGGTCATAAGCAAGTTTGTTCGCAAGGAGTACAGAAATGAAATCAAAAGCAATGCCAACAAGTATCGGGGTTTGGGTGCTATTTGCACTTGTAATGGCCGCATGCTCTGCGCCCGTGCCAACTGCGGCACCCCCCGCCGCTGCGTCCGCCGCAACTGAAGCGCCCGCGCCGACATTGGCACCCGCCACCGCTGCGCCCGCGCCAACAGCAGGACCCGTAGTTACACCAGCCCCAACCAAGGAACGAAGTCCAGGAACCCTGGTCATAGCCCGTTCCGCTTCCCGCACCATTAACCCGGTCGGCGAGAGCAACATTGAAGGCGCCCAAAACATCGACCTCGTGTACGAGGGGCCGGTACAAATGGACGGCCAGGGCAACATCATCCCCAGCCTAGCGACGTCGTGGGAGCCCTCCAAGGACTTCCAAACGTGGACCTTCCGCCTGCGCCAAGGGGTCACCTTCCACGACGGCACGCCTTTCAATGCCGCGGCTGTCAAATACAACTATGACCGCCTGCTGCGCGTGCCTGGGCAAAGCGGCGGCGCGTGGACCAGCTACGCCGATGAAAACACGGTCGAAGTTGTCGATGACTATACCGTTATATTCCGTCTGACCGCACCTTTTCCCAACTTGCCGATGGATATGCTCTACATCCGATATAGCATTGTCAGTCCGACCTGGCTGAAAGCGAACGCAACCGCGGCCGATCCGGAGACGATGGAATTCTCGGCCACTAACGCCTCCGGAACTGGCCCGTTTCGGCTGACGAAATTCGTGCCCGATCAACGCACCATTTTTGAGCGCAACCGCGAATACTGGGGCGGCGTGCCTGGTGGCAAAGTCAAGCCCCAGATCGATTCGGTGATCTTCCAAATCATTCGTGACCCCGAGGCCGCGCGGGTCGAGCTCGAAGCTGGCCGGGTGGATATTGTGGAAAGCCCTCCGCCGGCGCAATTCGAGGAGCTGCGCAAGACCACCAACCTACTAATCAGCGGCTTCAAGGTGCCGCGTGTGGCCTACCTGACCATGGATGTGAGCAAGCCGCCGTTCGACGATTTGAAACTGCGCCAAGCCGTGGCCTACGCCATCAACTACGACGAGCTGATGCAGGCTGGTGAACTGGGCTTTGCCTTCCCGCAGTGTGGCATGATCCCCGAAGGGCTGACAGTCATCGTGCCGCCCGACCCGTCGTTGTGCCTGTATCCCTATAACCCAGATTTGGCGCGGAAGATGCTGTCTGAGTCGGCCTACTCAGGGGGCGTTACTATCGATCTGACCTACGCGCCCGACCGCAATCGCGGCTTCGAGGTCGAGGCCCAGTTGCTGCAGAGTTACCTGAGCGCAGTAGGCATCACTGCCAACGTGCAGGCGCTCGACGTGGTGGCGCAGGTCGCCAAGATGGCCGAAGGCGCCTATGGGCTCTCGCTCTTCGTATGGAACGCCGGCATCCCGGACGCCGACGACTTCCCAGGCTGGCTGTACGATCAGGGCCGCCTGCCAACTAATGAGAGCTGGGTCGGCTCCTTCTGGAACAACAATGCCGTCATGCAAGCCATGCGCAACGCCCGCGGCAGCAACGACCCGGCCGAGCGTAAGGCACTGTATGAGGGAGCTAACTTGACGGCAATGAAAGAGGCTATCTACCACCCGCTCTTCCAAGGCAGCAAGGTCTTCGCCCATCAGGACAACGTCAAAGGGCTCAATTACACTGTATTTCGTCGGCTGAATATCTGGGAGATCGTCAAGAACTGATACCCGCATAAACGCCCCGAGAGAGTTGTTATTAGAACTATGCGGAGCGAGCAGCGGCCGACCGGCCCTGCCCGCTCCGCCTGATTGTCACGCGTGAAACGCCTTATCTCTGTGCTGCGCCGTATGATGCTGCTGGCGTTTGTCTTGCCCGCGGTCATCCTGATCACGTTTACGATTTCGCGCATTATCCCGGGCGACCCGGTGGCGCTCATGGCCGGCCCCACCGCTAACACCGCCACGCGCGCGAAACTGCGCGAGGCATGGGGCATCGATCAACCCATGGCCGTGCAGTACCTAATTTACGTAAAGCGCGTGGCCCAAGGCGAGCTTGGCCAATCCTTTCGCTCGGGGCGGTCGGTGAAAACAGACTTCATCACCTACATCCCGGCGACGATCGAATTGGCAACGGCCGCCCTGCTGCTGGGGACACCTTGTGCGGTGCTGGGCGGTATAACGGCGGCCGTGCGGCCCGACTCAGCGTGGGATTATCTGGTGCGCGCTATCATCGGGCTGGGCATCTCGCTCCCCGTCTTTTGGTTTGGCGTGCTGCTGATCCTCATTTTCAGCGCCCAGCTCGATTGGCTGCCCGCCTTGGGCCGCCTGACGGTTGATACGCCCATCCCACCGACCATTACGGGCTTATATACCATTGACGCGCTGCTGACGGGCAACTTCGCCACCCTGCGCGACGCACTTCTGCACTTGGTGCTGCCTGCGTTCAGCCTAGCGATTACCGTGGTGGCCCCTATAGGCCGCATAACGCGGACCGCCATGATCTCGGCCTTGCATCAAGATTATGTGCGCACCGCCTATGCCAAAGGCGCGCCGCCCCGCCGTGTTGTTTACGTCCATGCGCTTCGCAACGCCCTGCTACCGGTGATCACAAGCATTGGCCTAGCCTACGGCCTGCTGCTGGGTGGCGCGGTCGTCACCGAGACCGTGTTCAGCTGGCCTGGTGTGGGCTTTTATGTCGCCAACTCAATTCTGTCACTCGACTTTCAGCCGGTCATCAGCTTCACGCTCTTGAGTGCGCTAGTATACGTTGTGATCAACACGCTGGTTGACATCATGTATTCTTTACTAGACCCGCGCATTTAAGACCGGTACATGACCAGTACTGCAATGCTAGCCAAGGAGGCCGCGGTTCGCTCGGTTTGGCACCGTGCGATACACGCCGTCAAGAGCATCTGGCGCGGCTTGCCGCAAGCGCTGAAAATCAGCCTAGTGCTCATGCTGGGGTTGTTGCTAGTGGCTATCTTCGGTCCAACGCTAGCTCCGTATCCACCTGCGAAGATCGACATTGTGGCCGCACGCGAATCGCCCAGCGCCGAGCACTGGCTGGGCACAGACCACCTGGGCCGTGATGTGTTTACCCGCTTACTCTACGGAACGCGCATTTCGCTGCTGGTCGGGATCGGGGCCATGCTGCCGGCGGCCATCTTCGGCCTATTTTTCGGAGTGACCGCCGGCTATTTCGGCGGCTGGTTCGACGAAGTGCTGATGCGCCTGACGGACGTTTTCCTGGCCTTTCCTCTATTGATTTTGGCGATGGGCATCTCGGTGGCGCTGGGGCGCGGGCTGCCCAATGCCGTAGTGGCCATGACGGTCACACTCTGGCCGAACTATGCGCGCCTGGTGCGGTCGGAGGCGTTGCTGGCGCGCACCCGCGACTACGTCGTGGCGGCCCGCAGCATCGGTATGCCTCCGGCACAAATCATCTGGCGGCATATTGTGCCGAATTGCCCCGACGCGCTGATCGCACAGGCCTCGCAGGATGTGGGCGTCGCCATCATTGTGGTGGCCTCACTCAGCTTCTTGGGCATGGGTGCGCAGCCGCCAACGCCGGAGTGGGGCGCGATGATCCTCGAGGGGCGCCAATATCTGCGCGACGCCTGGTGGATCTCCACTTTTTCGGGGCTGGCCATGTTTGTCACAGTTTCCACCTTCACCATGCTGGGCGATGGCCTGCGCGACCGGCTCGACCGCGGCGGCGTAGCGGGATAGGGCGCGCAGGCGCCGCATATGGAGTCACAGCGTTGAAAATCACCGGGCTTGAACTGCATACGGTCGCCCTGCCCGCGCGGCAGGTCTTTCACTGGCGCGGCGGCACCGCCTCCAGCGAGAAGGTCATAATTAAAATCAAGACCGACGACGGCCTGGTGGGACTGGGCGAGGCCGACCCCATTCCGTCGGACTGGGGCCACGACGCCGACACCATGCACATTGCTATCAAGCGCTTCATTGCGCCGGCGCTGATCGGCGCCAACCCCTTCGACATCGAGGGCATCTGGAGCAAGCTGGCCGAGACGCTGGCTTTCTGGCATTTGAGCACCTCAATGCTGATGGAGCGCGCCGGCGTGGATGCGGCCCTGTATGACCTGATGGGCAAAGCCAGCGGCCAGCCGGTACACCACCTGCTGGGCGGCACCTTTTGCGAGACCATACCCGTGGCGTCGGTGCTGACGCTGGCTGAGCCCGACCAGATGGCGGCCGAGGCGCTCAAGCTGAAGGCCCAGGGCTATGTGGAATTCAAAATCAAAGTCGGCGTGGACCCGGATATTGATGTGCAACGGGTGCGGGCCGTGCGCACGGCGCTCGGCAGCGCAGTGCGCATTCGGGTAGATGCCAACGGCGGCTGGACGGCCAACTCGGCGGTCAAGGTCATCAAGGCCATGGAGGCTTACGACCTGATGCTGGTAGAGCAGCCGGTGCCGCGCTTTGACATCAAGGGGCTGGCGCACATCCGCCGCAAGGTGGATACTCCCATTATGGTGGATGAAAGCCTGCACTCGACCCACGATGCGCTGGTGCTGCTGGAGGCCGAAGCCTGTGACCTGTTCAACATCAAGTATCACCGCGTGGGCGGGCTGACCCATGCCCGCAAGCTGCTGGCCTTTGCCGAGGCAGCCGGCCTCAGCTGCATGGTCGGCGGCGAACTAGAGTCGGGCGTGGGCACTGCCATCGGTCTACACCTGATGGCATCGTCGCCGCTGTTCACCATCGCGGCCGATCTGATTGGCCCAGTGCACTACTCCGACGACATCTTGGTGAACAACTTTGTCATTCAGAACGGCACCCTGCGGCTTCCCACCGGACCCGGGCTGGGGGTTGAGCTAGATGAAGAAAAGATGCGTCGATACACCGTGCAGTCGAGCTAACGCCCAGCGCCCCACTCTGCTATGCCTCGCCTGACCGACCCGCTGCTGTGCCCGCCGCCGATGAACATGGGCACCGTGCAGGGCAGCACTAAGATCAACAAGGTGCCTGACCGCTGCCAGGCAAGGATCGACATCCGCACGGTGCCGGGCCAATCACACGCCCAGATTGTGGCGGAGGTGTGCCGACTGGTGGAGGCCACTACCCACGACTGGCCCGGCGTGCA
>Ga0209553_1000904_pt1 | contig 15093 bp, 10 predicted proteins | sample LauGreFBDMM110DN_2_FD_188217 | JGI IMG/M metagenome (GOLD analysis project Ga0209553, IMG submission 188217) | Freshwater lake microbial communities from Lake Michigan, USA - Fa13.BD.MM110.DN (SPAdes) (version 2) | ecosystem: Environmental > Aquatic > Freshwater > Lake | place: Lake Michigan...
ATCCGGCAGCGTCCGCGTCCTCCACGCTGAGCCGACCACTCCGAATCGTGAGTCGCGTGTAATACCATGCCGGCATGAGATCAACGGCGACCAAACCGAGGGTTCCGATGCCGGTCAGCAGCCATTGCTGCAGCAGAAAGCGAGCGTCGTCCTGACGTTCCATTGCCGCAAGCCTGACGATTTCCGCGATCGCCAGACAAGTCAGAATCAGGCCGAGATACGAGACTTCCTGAGCGTGGCCGCAAAAGAAACACATCGCCATCACAAGCGCCATGACCGCAACACTGCCACGGCGCCGCTGCTTCAGTCTCTCCCACGCCAGAAACGCCCACGGAATCCAGCTAATCGCGCAGACTTGATTATAGTGACCTTCACCTGTTTGTGCGACGAGGAACGGTGCACTGAGGAAAATGACTCCGGCAGCAACCGATCCGATGACGGAAAGGCCATACCGGCGCGATAACACAACAGTCCCGAAGCCGGCCCAGAAATGATGCAGGACGAGCATCCAGCTGATCATCGTGCCGGGCTTCAGAAACAGGAAAATGCTGTTCGGCGGATAAAACAGACCAGACTGGGGATTGCCCGTGAAAGGTGTGCCTGCCAGAAGAAACGGATTCCACAGCGGCAATTGTCCGAATTGTGACCAAGCAATTCCCGGATACGCTTTCGAAGACAGAAAGTAAGCCGTGATATCGTTGAATCCGTTCCGCTGACAGCCGACCAGAAGATCGCCGGGATGCAGCACAAGCTGATGAAAACAACAGGCTGTCGCAAGTGCGACCACCGCGCCTGGCAAAAACAGCTTCTTGTTGATGAATTTGGACACGCTCATTCGGTCTCTCAGAAAATACCTCTGGTCTGGATTGTGTCAATCAGGAGTGTCGAGTTTGCGCCAAGCGATTGCAGGCGGCAACACCCGACACCTCCCTTTCTCAGAACGACGTCTGAAAATCTCCCTCGCACATTCTTGCGTGAGACACCTCCTGATGGCCACATTGCGCCGAAACAAGGAACTCTGAACGTTTCCCGCACGCCCGGGGAGATGCCGCGACGACGCAAAACACGTCCCAGCAGGAAGCGCCAAGAAAATTGCCGGACAAGGAGGTAACTGCTGCTTTATGGCACAGGAGATGCCACTTCCTTCACTTCCACCGCATCGAATCATCACGTGGTACGGAATCAGTTGAGTCCGTGCAACTGCGGTCTCCGCTTTGCTCCGTGTTTGTTCGTCTCTCTGAACAGAGTGTCCAATGAATTGTCAACATTTTGAAACATGCTGCCGACTCTGGAATGACGAATCCGGTTTTGTATCGGCAACCGAACTTCTGATCATGACGACGATTCTGGGTCTGGGGATGGTTGTCGGTTTCCAAACGGTGCGGGAAGCAATGATTCAGGAACTGGGCGACGTGGCCGTGGCTCTTGATCATCTCGATCAATCGTACAGCTTCACCGTGGGTACAGTATCGAGCCAGTACATCGACACAATCACACTCCAGGATCCAGCCGGTGCTCCACCTGCGTGCATCGGGGTCTGCCTTGCAGCAACCGGGGAATAGGCGAAGCTGTTTCCCGGATTCATGACGCCGTCAATCACCCACGGCGACTTTGGAATTGACAGTTCCTGCGCCTTGAGGTTGCCTCATTGGCGGCTGTTTCGCAGAGGGACCGCGACGGCAATTCGCGATGCCCCACCCCCCCGTGACGCGTCTCTGTTACGCCTGCCTGTCTGAGCATTCGCTGCTGCCGCCGTGGGCTTTTCTTGAATGCTGGCCCGCGTTGCAGACGCCCGCAACGAACGAAGACGCCCGTATTTCACGCCGGGAAGGAATTATCGCCGTGTTTTCAAGCGGATTCGTACGCTCCCTTCTCCTCTGGGGCTCCCCCGGGGACCGTCGTTTTCGTGTGAGCTACCGCGTGGGGCAAGCTGCCAGTTTACTCCACGACTAAAACGACAGTTCTCTTCGCAAAGGGAGAAGGTGGACTTCAGGACAGCATGAGGGGCATTCGCAAATTCTGACGCTTGAAAATTCCTGACTCTAACGGATTCTATGTGCGAAGGTTTTATTCAGGAATTTAGAACACTAATCTGCGCTGATCTTCACTAATCGCTGATTAGCGAAGATTAGTGCAGATTAGTGTTCCACATCTTTTTTCCACGCAAATTGGTTGGGCGAAAGCACTCGCACATAGAAAACGTTAGTGTCAGGAAAATCCTTCAGCGTGCAATCTTAAACGTTGCCCGGCCTTACTGTTAACTAGAGTTGACAGGTTAGCGCACTATGTCTCTAAGTGAATACACAATATGGTGTAATAATGGGAAATTTGGTAAATATGGGGTGTTTTATTATGTATACACGCGTTCTGATATCAAACGTTTACAACAGTGTTAACGATTATTTACAGGTTTGGCGCGAAGGCTGCTCAGTAATCATTCGGCTGCAATCCAAATCCGGCCGGATGACCGATGCATGAACTTTTTCTGAAACTGTTGGAACCATGACTTCAGGTGGGGTGATCAAATGCTAATTATAAATAGACTTTGGAGAGACGAAAACGGTTTTATTGTGTCATCGGAATTAGTTTTGCTCGCGAGCGTGATCCTGATTCCGTTGCTCGTGGGCATGCAGACCGTTCGGGATTCGGTCGTTCAAGAACTCGCGGATGTGGGGCAGGCGATTGGCGTCGTTTCACAAACCTATTGGTACTCGGGCGTGGCCGGCAGATTCTCATATGCTTCTGGATCCCGATTCTATGACCAACCAGACCAAGGCGAGAGCAATTGGCGCAATAATCGCAATTGCGTGAGTGTTTGCATCGCTTGTGGACAGGAGAGTCGTGGCACTGGAGCAGCGGGATTTGGTGGTGGAGGGGTTCAAACCCGCTGATTTGGGAGTGCGGTATCCGTCCGGGACCACCCATCATGTTCGAAACCAGTCGGGCGGACGAATCAGCACGGATCTCACCACTTCCGGAGGTCCCTCGATTCAACCGAGAATGCGTCGAAAAAACAGCGATGAAATGATCAGCCGCGTTCGTTTTCCTGCACGGCGCGGTTTTTTGTTTTCTGTGACGCTGGGTCGGCGAGATCGACAGGTTGTGCTTAGACTTCGTGTGGGGCAGCGTGAGATGTTTCTTTGTCGCCGGATTCGTGAGAATTCGGTGCGATTCCGTGGAAGGCATTCGACTTCTCACGAATCCGGCGACTCTCAACACACACCACTCACAGTGTATCTAAAGTGCATACTAATGCTTACACCTTGTTCACGCGTATGACCTCTGGTTCACACTGCTCGACAGGATTATCGCAAAAACAAAAAATATCTTACGGAATAAAGTTTGCTTCGAGGCCAGAGGGGACGGTAAAAGTGGAGTGCTCACTTTAGGTACTTGGCGGCTCACTGCTAAGCATTTTGTTCTGCTAGAGAATATCCGGTTGTATTGAGGGAAGGACAACTGTTGTGTCGCGATTGAATCCGGGAACGGTCCTTGCCGGCATTTTTGCTGTGCTCTTTGCGTTTGCTGCCGCCTATGTCGTACGTAGTTTCCTCGTGCGTGAACCACCGCCGCAGGAGGCAGCGAAGCCTGCTGCGGATACGACGATTCAGGTGCCAACTGCCAGTTCCGAATTGCTTGCCGGGCGGACAATCACGCTGGGTGATCTTGCCCTGAGACCTATGGAAATCGCCGACGCAAGGAAGAAAATCGAGGCGAAGGAATTGCCGGCTGACTTCATGGCGAATCCGGAACAGATCGTGGGACGCATTGTTCGCGAACCGGTCAAAGTCGGCGACGCGTTCTCGGCAGCACTGTTTTACCCGGAGGGCACAGGTCCGACAGTGGCCGATAATCTAAAACCTGGATTTCGGGCCGTCACAATTACGGTAACAGACACGGGACTGGTGTCCGGCTTTGCCAGTCCGACAACTCTGGTGGACGTTTTGTTCCGCTCGGAAAAGCTTGATGATTTTCCTGAAACGACGTCTACTTTGATCGAGGGCGCAGAGGTTCTTGCCGTCGGTCGTTTCTCTTATCCCAACAGTCAGAATAACGAACAGGATGACCGCGGTCGCGAGCCCGATCTTGTACACGCGACCTTGGCAGTGACTCCCGAACAGGCCGGTATTCTCCGTGTTCTCGAGGGTCGTGGAGAGATGTCCTTGGCACTGCGTTCCCCTGATGAGCGATCAGCCTTGAGCGTTGAGTCTGACCTACTGGCCGCGAAAGGGCGTCTGAGCATTTGGGGCCGGGAAAAGGATCTTCTGCTGCAGATGGAAGAGTTATCCGTCAAAACCGGGACCGAATTTAAGGAACAGGAGCGACTGGCGACGATTGCGACAGAAATCGAGAACGTGGAAATCGTGATCGAAGGTCTAATTCAGGAGCTGGAACGATCGCGTTCAGAGAGCCGGAAGATGACGCTGGCCAGCGTGCTTGGCATTCCCGATCCGCCCCCGCCTCCCTCACCTGCGGTAGGAGTTACGGCACTGCCATTACCGAAGATAGAATTGTATTTAGGGGGCCGGCGATCCTCAGTCGTTTTCGATCCGCTCCGTGAGGACTCGTCGACAGCGCCATCCGAGCCACCTGTGTCGGCAGTCAGCCCTCCACCAGGCGATGGACCGCAGGCCACTCGCGAAACGGCGCCTCTGGATAAAACCACATCCAGTGTTACTCCCAAACCTGATGTTTCGGACAAGACCAAATCCAGCGTTACTCCCGAAACGGCGGCAAGAGGGCAGCAGGTTCGTGACTCACGAAGACCAGTCGCCGCTCCGCGGAGCGTGGAGTCTGTGCCGAGCAGAGTTCCGGTCGCTCAGACTGTAGGCGCACGACCAACTGCAGACGCACGACCAACTGCAGACGCACGACCAACTGCAGACGCACGACCAACTGCAGGCGGACGTCCGACTGCAGGCGCACGACCGACTGCAGGCGCACGACCGACTGCAGGCGCACGACCGGCTGCTGGCGCACGACCGGCTGCGACGGCTATGCAGCAGCCTGCTTCCTCTACAATTAATACCCCGAGCAATGTTGTCGATGCACGGCAGACGGATATGAAACTTGCATTGCAGCAGATTGCTCAGCGGGTTCAGTCCATTCAGGAGACTCAGGAGCGATCGCTTGCACGACTTTCAGAACAGTTGTCGGAAAAGTTATCTGTGGGGAGCCTCAAGAACCCGGCGCTGACCGGTGATGCCGATCAGACGACAGGTCTGGCGCCGGCAAAGGGGCTGCAACAGCAGGAGGCCGTCAGTCGCGCACTGCAGCTCATCGACCAGCGGATGTTGGCGATGCAGGCAAGAAATGAAGAGTCGCTGAAAAATCTTTCAACTCAGCTGACGGCTCCGCTGCCGGGCAGGGAAGTGTCGGCCACTGCGCGAGAAGAGCTGCGAGAGTCCGTGAATCGGATCAACAAACTTACAGGGATTGTCGAATCGCTGGAAGCCCGGCTCAGTCAAAAGGATACCCCGACGCCAGTCGAATCCACGGGGGAGGTGCCTGAAACAGCGGCGGACACTCAGGCATCCACAGAGATCCGAACACCGGCGGCTGTCAAGTCCCGTCCGGCGGCCATCGAACTGATTTCCGGTCGGAGGAGTTCGTCCAGATCCCCGCATGAAGGAACGCAGTTCGGATTGCGAAGCCCGGCGCTAGAATCGTCCCGCTCTTTTGTCTGGTCACCTGCTCAGGGAAATCGAAAGCAGTCTGGATCTCCTGCACAAGACGGGAAATCTAAGATCGAAATCTTTCTGGGCGGCCAGCGGACAACGTCCTCATCCTTAAGCCCAAATGACGGGTCATTATGACCCGTCATTCTAGTGCTTGTTTCATTCTCAATTCGTCGTCTTAATCTCACGTTATCATGTTACCCCCGCAGACCGTTTTATTTTTCAGATTGACCCCATGAAGTCCGTCTTCACAAATTTGTTTTTCCGTAACGGTCACGATCCCAGTGTCCAAGTGAAGACGAACGAACTGGAGTTTCAGAAAACGAAGGTGTCAATTCACGAACAGCTGATCGACTCACTGAACCTTTCGATTGTCAGTGAAATCAGCCATGATGAATTTGCCGTGGAAATCCGTGCACTGGCCTCGCAACTCTGCAGTGAGCGTTCGAATGAGATAGCGGCGGTCGACCGCGATCGCATGATCATTGAGCTCATGGATGAGGTGTTTGGGCTCGGTCCGCTTGAAGTGCTGATGAACGATCCCGAGATCAGCGACATACTTGTGAACCGCCCGCAGGAAATTTACATTGAGCGGCATGGACGACTCGAAATCACCGACGTAATCTTTGCTGATGCGCAACATGTGACGCGGATTATCCAGCGGCTGACCAGTCGCGTGGGGCGCCGCATCGATGAAGTCTCGCCGATGGTCGATGCCCGGCTGCCCGACGGCTCCCGCATCAATGCCGTCATTCCGCCACTGGCTCTCGACGGACCGGTTCTCTCGATTCGACGATTTGGTGCAAAACCGCTGGAAGTCCAAGATCTGCTGCTCCGTGGCTCGATCAGCAACGCGATGACTGATTTTCTGGCGGCGGCCGTTGAAGCTCGAGTCAGCTTTCTGATCTCAGGCGGCACCGGGGCAGGCAAAACAACGCTGCTGAATGCTCTCAGTTCGAGTATACCGGACAGCGAACGGATTGTGACCATTGAAGATTCTGCAGAACTGCAACTGCAAAACCGGCATGTCGTACGCATGGAAACGCGTCCGGCCAATACCGAAGGCCGCGGCGAAGTGCTTCAGCGTGATCTGATTCGCAACGCTCTGCGAATGCGTCCGGACCGGATTCTGATCGGCGAAGTTCGCGGCCCAGAGGCGCTGGATATGTTGCAGGCGATGAACACCGGACATGAAGGTTCGCTGTCCACGATCCACGCGAATGACACTCGCGAAGCGCTCGCTCGCCTGGAAATCATGGTCAAGATGAGCGGACTGGATCTGCCGATTCCTGTGATCAGACAGTACATCGGGTCGGGAATCCGGCTCGTGGTTCATGCAGCACGAATGAAGGGCGGGTTGCGAAGAGTCGTGCGGATATCGGAGATTTCCTGTCCGGACGGCGAGTCCTTTGAAGTCAACGATATCTTTGGATTTCACCAGACCGGCGTGAACGAAGAAGGCGTTGCGGAGGGGCAGTTCTACACGACCGGATACCGGCCTGCCTGTCTGGACCGCATTCGTCAGGCAGGAGTCTACGTTCCGGAACGGATTTTCGAAAAGTCTGGTTCGGTGGAGTGGGAATCCACCCTGTCCGGGAACGCCTCCTGCTAGTGTATCTTCTGGCCCTTTGGAAAAGGTGTCAGAAAATTCCAATTTCCATTAATCTGGCTGACCGACATCGTGCCAATTCCAATTGTCTTACTCACGGTTTTCCTTGCAGCCGCAGCGTTATCTGTTGCGGCGGCGATGGTGATTCGTGATCTCTTTGTCACATCCACTGCCGGAGGACGACCGGCGATCAATGTCCGTCGCGCGCAGACCGTGGTTGATCATTCCCCTGCGGCAACGGCGCTTGGCCGATTTGATCAGTGGTTTAATCGAATGATCGCTGAGTGCGGTCTCGGAGTTACTCCGATGACTGCATTACTGCTGGTTATGTTCAGTGGATTGCTCGCCGCAGGTGCGACGCTCGTTGCGACAAACAACCCGCTTGCCACGGCAGCCGCTGCGGCCTTTCTGATGTGTCTGACCCTTTTCTGGTTCCAGATGCGCCGTACACGCCGAATGAGCGAGATTCAGCAGCAGCTGCCTGACGTTATCGATCTGATGGCACGAGCCGTTCACGCAGGAGAGAATCTGGAACAGGCCATTGCACTCGTGAGCGAAGAAATGTCCGAACCGCTTGGTCCAGAATTCCGCTGGTGCTCACAACAGCTGGATCTGGGACGAACGGTATCTGCAACTATGCAATCGCTGACCGGACGGATTCAACTGATCGATATGCGGCTCCTCGCGACGATCCTCGCCGTACATCGGAAGTCCGGTGGAAATCTGGCGATGACTCTCGAGCGGCTGAGCGGGGTGAGCCGCGACCGTATGAATTACATGGGACAGATGCGGGCAACGACCGGCTCGGCTCTAATTTCTGCCCGGATGATTGCCGCCGCCGGTCCTTTGTTGTTTATGTTTCTGTACTTTACGCAGACAGATTATATTCAGCCGTTCTTCGATGACCCGTTTGGGCGCATCCTGTTCGCAACAGGCGTGATTCTCGAAATCGTCGGTCTGACCTGGATCGCACGACTGACGAAAGTGAATTACTGATCGGTGAACACGTTTGTTTGTCGTTGTCAACTGAAACGAAAATAAGAGTAAACAGTTTTGAAACAGTCCCTTACTCCCACAAAATCGGGGGAGAAGGTGGCCGACAGGCCGGATGAGGGGGCCTTCCGCGGATGACCGTGAATGCAATTACAATCCTAAGTTTCTTCCTGTTCGGACTGGCCGCAGTGCTGGTCGTGAACACTCTTTCGTTGCGCCGTCAGACAGCACCCGGAACGCCGCAGAAGCCGGGACCGGTGAGTACTTTTGTGCGGACCATGGCAGCCGCTGTCCCGCAACTGCAAGTCGAGCTGGTAGGAATTGAACGCGACCTGCGCCGTGCGGGAAACTACCGGCCACATGCGATGACCGAGTATCTTGCCGCCAGAAATGGGCTGCTGCTGGCGATCATGTGCGTTGCTCTTGCCGCGGGTGTGGCCGCCGCAAAGAATCCTGACGCACTGTTCATCATTGCGGCAGTTTCACTCGTCGCCTTGATCATTTGTTACGGCCTGCCTCGAATGTACCTGTACAAACTCGCCAGCGACCGCGTGCAGCGAATCCAGCAGGGACTTCCCGACGCTCTGGACGTCGCCGCCATGTGTCTGACAGGAGGCGTGTCACTGCGTGACTCACTGCAGCGGGTCGGCGAAGAACTCGGCCTTTCTCATCCGGATGTCGCCCGTGAATTTGACATCATTCGGGTTCAGGCCGAAGCCGGCTCGATGCGACAGGCGCTGCGACAGTTCGCTCAGCGGATCGACGTACCGGACATCAAGTCCTTGTCAGCGATCGTGGGACATACAGAACGACTGGGCACCAATGTCGCGCTGGCAGTCAAGGATTACGCGGACAATGTGCGTCGGACGCGACGTCATCGAGCCGAAGAGCACGCCAACAAGATGACCGTCAAGATGCTCTTTCCCGTCGTACTGTGTCTCGCACCCCCCGTGTTCATCCTGCTGTGCGGGCCGCCCATTCTGGAATTGAGGGACTATTTATCCACTAAAGGCGTTCTGCCGTCGGAAATCAGGGCAACGCCTTCAACCCCGGCCCAAACCGCACGATAGCGGGCTGCTGATTCAGGACTGTTTCTGAGCCAAAAGGCGCTAGTTCGACTGTCCCAGATTCTTTTTGTCGACCCCATCCAGATCGGGGACTGTCGGTTGAGTCGTCGATGGCGTCTTCGTTTAACGGCGAGCCGCAGGCGTAGGCGAATCCTGGCACCGACGCCTGCGGCTTGCCGTTAAACGATTAAAACGACAGCCGCCTCGCCTAGATGGTGAACGAGATGGGACAGTCGAACTAACCTCGGTTGTTTTACCTGTGTTTTTCGCAGCGCTCACTCAACGACTTCCGAAGTCTCGATTTGTCAAACTGACCCACTACCGAAGGGCTCCATTTGGCGACAAACCTGTCAATTGGCACCGAACCTGCATGATACTTCAAAGCAGTGGAGTCCGAAACAAGCAACTCGCAGTTCCGGCACATAAGCTGCCGCATCACTGCAACCACAGTCGCGAGAAAAATGAGTATCACCGAACAACGCAAAACCACTGTCTCCGACCCCACCCTGTCGGTCATCATTCCGACGTACTGCGAAGCCGAAAACCTTCCGCTGCTGGTGCCACGTCTCTGCGCCGCGCTTGAGGCACAGGCGATCCAGGCTGAGATCATTATTGTCGACGACAACAGCCCCGACGGCACTCGGGAAGTTTGTTCCGAATTGCAGCGGCAATACCCGGTGAGGTTGGATCAGCGACTTACCGAACGAGGACTCTCCAGTGCCGTCATCTATGGTCTGAACCGGGCGACCGGGAAAATCCTGCTGGTCATGGACGCCGATCTTTCGCATCCACCGGAAAAGGTTCCCGAACTGGTCGCTGCGATGGACAACCCGGAGGTCGATTTCGTCATCGGCAGTCGTTATGTGCCGGGAGCCTCGACAGACGAAAGCTGGGGCGTCTTTCGCTGGCTGAATTCGCGAGTTGCCACGCTGCTCGCCAGACCGTTCACAGCCGCCCGCGATCCGATGGCCGGTTTCTTCGCGATTCGGCAAACCACTTACGAGAGCTCCGATAAATTGAATGCGATCGGATACAAGATTGGACTCGAGCTCATTGTGAAGTGTGGCTGCACGAACGTGCAGGAGGTACCGATTCACTTCAGCGACCGTCTGCACGGAAAAAGTAAACTCAATTTTCGCGAGCAGCTGTATTACGTGCAGCATTTGTGTCGACTGGCAAAATACAAACTGTCCCGTTCCTCACGATTTTCGAGGTTCCTCATGGTCGGGGCGACGGGTGCGGCCATCGATATCCCGTCGTTCTGTTTGTTCCTGCCGTTCCTGCCTCTGCCAGCAGCTCGCGGCATTGCCATCTGGATGGCCATGAGCTGGAACTTCTACTGGAATCGCCGGTTCACATTCAGTGATCGTCAGTGTGATGGAATGTCGCACCAATACCTCAGGTTCTGCGCCAGTTCACTCGGCGGAGCCACCATCAGCTGGCTCACGTCCGTGCTGCTTTGTGAACTCAGCGGATTCATTGCCGGATACCCCGCCATCGGTGCCGCCGTTGGCATCCTCGCTGGAGTCACCTTCAACTTCGCAGCCAGTTGCCGCTGGGTCTTCAGGCCGAATGTCCTGTCTGAATCCAAGCAGTCGCAACCCGTCAGTAAAGTACTCGTGCATGAAAGCCAGACTGTTCGTTGAATTGAGGCCGGCCGTCCGCGGGATTGAACCAGAATCTGCGCTCCCTCAGACACGTTTCATACATCGGCCGTAATAATGGTCGACAGGAACGCACGAACGGCACAACTTCTTCATCGTGTAGAAGCGGGTGTTTCCCGCAAATATCTGTGTCACGAATAATGCCGTTAAGTTAGGAAACTCCGAGGAGATCGTAGCAGAATGAACAGAGTCTTCGCAAAACTAAAATCCGAAGGCATGGGCGGTCTTCTGAAAACTGTGTATCATTATTGTCTGCCCCGCCAGATTGAATACTTCTCAAATTACAAGTCAGTTTTTCAATCCGGGGTGGGCTTGGAAATCGGAGGGCCGAGCCATATCTTTGGACGGCGCGGCTCTATTCCTATTTATCCCGTCGCGAGAAGGATCGACAACTGTAACTTTTCCCGAAGCACCGTCTGGGAAGGCACGATCCATGAAGGAAACAACTTCGTGTTCAGCAAGGGGACACCACCAGGACATCAGTATGTCAGCGAGGCAAGCAGCCTGGCGTATATCGATGACTCCACTTATGACTTCGTCCTTTCTTCCCACTGTATTGAGCATCTGGCGAACCCAATGCAGGGTCTTGCCGAATGGATTCGTGTTCTGAAACACGATGGACTCCTGGTACTTGTGATTCCCCACAAGGATGGTACGTTCGATCACCGCAGACCTGTGACGTCGCTCGAGCATCTCATTCATGATTTTGAGCATCAGACAGATGAGGGCGACCTATCCCACCTGGAGGAGATCCTGAGGCTGCATGATTTGACCAAAGATCCTGCTGCGGGCGACTTTCGTGCGTTTGAGGAGCGGTCAAAACGAAACTGCGAAAACCGGTGCCTGCATCATCACGTCTTTGACACGCGACTTGCTGTTGAAGTCGTTGATTATATGGGGCTGGAAATACTAACGGTCGAACACTTTTACCCTTTTCACATTGCAATCATCACACGGAAAGTGGCCCGCGATCCGGCAGTAAGTAACGAAAAATACAAAGGTGTGATGTGGGGCAGGACTGGCCAGGAATCATCCTGCGGAAGCGAATGATATGCGAAGGAGGTCTGTCGCGTCGTTGGATCCCGGATTTCGACAGGAATCGTGATCTGGACGGGACACGTTTCTGTGCTGAACCATCCCCGCGGGCAACTCGCGAACATGTCACCGCACCCCCATTGAAACCCGGGCGTTCCGAACCTCATATGCAAACCTTATCGGTCCACCAGCGTTTGCCCACAACTTTCGCCGGCTTTGTTTGAGGGATATGCGCCGGATCGCTCGAGCGATGACACTTAACCTTTGTGGACTAACTCAGAGAGCAGAGAACCAGCAGATGTTCCGGTTTTCTCAGACGGCCTGTAGCATTCCGGCATGGTCTTCATGCTCACCGAAGGCGTCCGTGAATCTGGTCGTGTCACCAGATTTGTAAAACTTGATGCCCGTGCAACAAGTTCTGAAAACTGGGTGTAGCGACAGCCCGACTGACCGATTACTATGACATTTGGATCCTCGTGGCTGATGGCTTGGTTGGGATTTGATTTCTCGAACGATTTTTAAAGCACAAAAGCACAAAAGAACAACGGCATCGTCATTTGTTTCCAATCGCGAGTGCGCAACCCTGAGTTGACAATGGCGTTGCGAACGATGCATGCAACACCATCCTGCGAACAAGCCTGAGTCTCTTCATGCCAACGGTTTCCGTGATCATCGTCAATTACAATGGAGAGGAACTGCTGGATGACTGTCTGGGTTCACTGGGAAGGCAAACGTATCAGGATTTTGAGATCGTCTTCGTAGACAACGGATCGCACGACAACTCGCTGGCAAGGGCAAATCATCTCTGTCCAGGTATTCGCTGCGTGAAGTTGCAACACAACACGGGCTTTGCGGGCGGCAACAACGAAGGCTTCCGCCACGCCACTGGGAGCTATATTGTTCTGCTCAACAATGACACCGAGGCAGACCCTCGTTTCCTCGAAGAGTTGGTGCAGGCGGCAGAACGCCGACCTGAAATTGGAATGGTCGCCCCTAAGATTCTGAACTTCTACGATCGCGAGGAAATTGATTCGGTAGGCGGATTCGTGCTTTGTCCCGACGGGATTGGGCAAGGGCGCGGTCGTACCGAAAAAGATCAGGGACAGTACGATCACCTCGACGAGATTCTAGTGCCAAGTGGTTGCGCAGCGTTGTATCGCAGAAGCATGCTGTTGGAGGTGGGGTTTTTTGACGAACGATTTTTTGCCTACTGTGAAGACACTGATCTGGGTCTGCGCGGACGCTGGGCTGGCTGGGAAGCCGTGTCGGCGCCACGGTCTGTTGTCTACCACAAGTATTCCGCGAGTACCGGGGCCTACTCTCCAACTAAGATGAGACTCGTCGAACGCAATCACTATCTGACGGCCGTAAAATTACTTCCTTTCTGGAGTCTGCTATGCCTGCCGATTTACAGCGGCTACCGCTATCTGCTGATGGCCTATGCGGTTGTGACAAAAAAAGGAAAAGGTAAGGCAGCTGGCAAAGGCGCATTACTATGGGCATTCATCGCGGGGCATGCACAGGCACTGCTCGGCGTACCCGGCTCTATTATTCGACGATGCCGGACGAAGAAGCTCTTGACTTCCCGTCAGATGCATGCTTTGCTCAAAGCCAACCGGATCGATTTGAAGCAGTTGATCGTCAATGAATGAGTTGTCCGGGTGTAATTGTCCGCGAATTTGAGGTTCCTGCGAGACCTCGACTGGTTAAGGTCCGGATTGGAACAATGGGGGAAAAAGTATCAATCATCATTCCTGTCTACAATGCCCGGAACACGATTGCCAGATGCATCGACAGCCTTTTGAGAAACTGCGTCTCGAACATAGAGATCATTGCCATCAACGATGGATCGCTGGACGGTTCTCTGGAAGTGTTGCAGAGATACGAGGCAATGTATCCCGAGACGATGCGTATCTACAATCAGGACAATGAGGGGGTGGCAAGGACGAGGAACAGTGGAATCAAGTATGCCACCGGTGAGTACGTCATGTTTGTCGACAACGACGACTACGTCGACCTGAATTACATTGCGAGATTTGTGGCGGAAATAGAAAACACCAAAGCTGATATCGTAATGGGAGGATACAGGCGGACCGACGGCAATCAGACCCTGTGGGAAGTTCGACTTGCGTCAACAGAGTGGGCGAAATATATGGTCATGGCCCCATGGGCGAAGATCTACCGCAGGAGCTTTCTGGTCTCCAACGAACTCGCCTTTCTGGTTAACAATATCGGCGAAGATGTTTATTTTAATTTGTTGGCGATTAATCTGACTGATAAGATCACAACTGTCAGGTACTGCGGATACAACTGGGTTTACAATACTCATTCGGTTTCAAACACTAAGCAAAAATCAATAAAAAACGAACTTAATGTCATTCGGCTGCTGGACTCATGCTACCGGAGGTTAAACGAATTCGGGGTGCTGGAAAAAAAAGAAAACGAGTTCTGGTTTATTAGATATATCATTTGGTATCTGCTTTTCACTGGCAGAAAATCAGATCCGGCACAAATGGTGACCGAGTATCGGAAGGTGTTTTCGTGGCTCCGGGAGAGATTTCCGGAATTCCGCCGTAACCGCAACATCAGTCTACGCAGGCCGCAGGGCGACACGCTGAGGAACAGGGCGTTAGTTTATCTGTTTATGCTGCTGCACAGGTTGGGGCTTATCCCTCTGCTGTTCAGATTTTATTGTATTGGAAAGACGTGATGGCAATCTGTTGGGCGAACTTCGCCTCTCATACACGCGCAAACTCGCATTGACATTACGCACTGCATCTCTGATTTTCCAAAATGACTGGTTTTGAAGTGACTCTGCCTGGTTGGGTTTAAGGGTCCAATCACGGTTATTCCTATTTATCCGTTGGCAACCGGACCACGGACCGGCCTGGCAAACGCATTCTTGACATAAATTAAGGATGTTGCCCGATGCTGACTTAAGAGAAGTCGTTCATTCCCCGAATTTCTGACTGGATTTGTACAGTGAACTGCCCTGAAGATCTCTACCTCGACCTGCTTAAACGCACGCTTACCGCCTCGGACTACGA
>Ga0209553_1000906_pt1 | contig 15087 bp, 14 predicted proteins | sample LauGreFBDMM110DN_2_FD_188217 | JGI IMG/M metagenome (GOLD analysis project Ga0209553, IMG submission 188217) | Freshwater lake microbial communities from Lake Michigan, USA - Fa13.BD.MM110.DN (SPAdes) (version 2) | ecosystem: Environmental > Aquatic > Freshwater > Lake | place: Lake Michigan...
GGATCTGCCTCGGGTCATGAGGACGCGGTAGGCGTTTTTTCTGAGTTGGGTTGGGTCTTTGGGTTGGGGGCCGCCCTTTTTGAATCCTCTTGAGTTGGCGATGGACCAGATGCCGTCTTTGAGTTGAAAATCGGTTCCCCAGGCGAGGATTGCGCCGTCGAGTTCGAGGCCTTGAGCTGCGAATTCTGTGACGCATTCTTTCATCGTGGTGCAGGAACTTTCCGCATCCTTTGGTGCGCCGTACCACGGGCCGTTCTTTACGCGCTTGGTGGATTGGTAATCGTTGTAGACGCGAAACGTTGGCAAGTCTCGGTCGCGACTTGAGGCAAGCACGCCGTAGCGCGCTTCGGCGGCGTCGCTGAACCGCTCTTTCAAATACTCGCGCGCAACATCGAGGTCGCGCGTGATGCGCAAATGAAAGCCGCTCTGCTCGAGTGTTCGAGCAACTTTCTCATTCTCGATCGCGGGACCAGCGTCAAGTACACCGGCAACCCAACGATGCACGTCCTTCGTGAGATGGAAGCGAAGTTCAGTTTCAAGATTGAGCGAGTTGGCTGCATGAAATGGTTGACTGAATCCATCGAAGTGACGAGTCATTGCTGCGGGCGCGTGCACTTGCCAGGCTTCGGGATGCGCGCAACCTTCGATGGCTTTGCGCCACTGTTGAAGGCCGCCCTCTTCACCGGTGTGAATTTCTTGCCCGCCACCGATGAGACCGACGATCACGCACCAATCAGGAATGCGCTCCGCGAACTCGATGAAGAGTTCTGGCTCGCCCTTTCCAACGGCGATCGGTGCGTCCTCGGAGTTGTGCGCGCTCTGCACCTTCTCCGCATCCCACGCACGCTGCGCTTCGTCGAAGACAAGTACGTGCTCGGGCGGCACGAGCGATTTTTTCTTCGAGTAGCGTTTCACGTAGTCCTTCACGCCTCGCACAAATGTCTTGCCGTCACCAACTGCTTTGAGTTCATATTGCAAGACCTCCACGAGTGGCCCGTTTCCGGAAAGGAAGACTGCTGGCGATGTTGGTTTTCCGCTGCCGCGATCGACGGAGAGATCATCAAGCCAATGCGCGTGTACGGTTTGAAGTCCAACGAGTGTCTTGCCTGATCCTGGTACGCCTGCAACGAGAATCAATCGTCGCGTCTTCGTTGCTGCTGCATCGCGGATCACTCGCGCGATCTCTGCGCATGCTGGATCGGTCGCTGCTGCCGCGCGTTTCACTCGACGCAGTGTGCCGGTTTCGAAGAGTTCGCGTGCTGCGCGGACAAGCGTTGGTAGCGGTCGATATGCGTCATCTTGAAGGAAGGCACTGCGATCCACCGCGCGACGCGACGGATGTCGATCAAGTTTGCTCAGCAGATCTTCGAGTGCATCCGGACCGCACACGAACACACCTTGACGCTGCGCGTGCATTCCTTTCGCACGCATTGGCATCAACACGGGATACACAGGAAGATGCTCGCAATCTCGGTGATAGCAACGGAGATCCCGCGCGTAGGCGGCGACCTGATCGAGATCCGCCTGGGTTGCGGAGTCCTTTCCTTTCAACTCAAGCACGACGACCGCGCCTTCGATGAGGAAGATCACATCTGGTCTGCGTGATTCGAGCGGCAATTCGTATTCGAGAATTGCAGAGTGACGCGATGAAACTGGCGCGCCGTCGCGAGCGATCGACTCACTCACTTCGCGCTGCAATGGCGGCACGCCATCTTGCCATGCACGCACTTGTGACTCGGATGCGTCGGCGACAAATGACTTCAACGCAGCGACAATCTCTCGCGTGCGTGTCTGTGCGAAGGAAGGAAAATCTGAATCCCAGCCACGGCGTGCGTCGTCACCCATCCTGGAAGCTTACGGGCCCGTGAGGAAATCGGGGGGGTGCAGGACTCCGCTTCACGAGCGAATCTACTCTTCTTACGGCAGCACGTAGTTCGTGCTTCTCCCGCCGCTGATGGAGCGGACGAGGACTCCCTTTGCGAGGAGGTCTTGGAGGTCGCGGAGGGCGGTGTCGGGGGAGCACTTTGTGAGCTTCGCCCACTTTGTTGAGGTGAGGTTGCCTTTGAAGTTGTGGAGGAGTTTTTTGAGGATGCGGGATTGGCGGTCGTTGAGTGGGACTCCGCTGATTCGCTTCCAGGATTCTTCGCGGCTTGCGACTTCGCGTGCGGTTTGTCGCGCTGCTTGGATGGCGCGGGTTGCGCAGGCAATGAACCATGTGAGCCACTTTGTGACGTTGCATTCGCCGCGCTGGGTGGACTCGAGGATTCGGTAGTAGTCGTCGCGTTCGTCTGCGATTTGGCTGGAAACGCTGTAAAAGCGCATGTATTCGCCGTCTGCGCGCGCGAGCACGAGGTCGCCGAGGGCGCGCGCGATTCTTCCGTTTCCATCTGCGAAGGGATGGATTGTCACGAATCGAAGATGCGCGAGTCCTGCTTTTACTGCGGGGTCGAGTTGCTCGATGGATTCGAACCATGTCACGAACGAGGTCATCTCTGTGGCGAGGCGCGTTGGAGGTGGGGCTTCGAAGTGCACGCGCTGTCGACCGATCGGTCCTGAGACAACTTGCATTGGTCCCGATGCGGCAGTGCGCCACTTGCCAACCTCGAGGCGCGCGGCGGCGCGTCCGCTCTGCGCGAACAGACGCGTGTGCCATTCCAACATTCGACGGACGGTCAATGGTTCGCCAGACCCTCGCACGACATCGAGAAGCAACTCGACGAGTCCATCCACACTGCGTGTGCTCGCACGGGTCGACTTCTCGTCAATGCCGAGTCGACGAGCGAACGATGAGCGGACGAGCGTTTCATCAAGCGTCTCCCCTTCGATCAAACTTGTGCGCACTGCGTCAAGCGTGAATGCACGCAACGCGGTTTCATCGCGGCTTGGTACAGCGAGCGGCTCGAGTGAGCCGTGGAGCCTACCGCGCTGTTCGTGGAATTCGGCGAGCGGTTGGATCAATGCCGAGGTGTCGAAGGTGAGGTTTGGCCAGAAGGCGCGCTGCCAGAGGTAGGTTTTTTCTCCGCGCATAATGCGGAGAATAGCAGCCTCATCTCCGCAAATCCACCTATTGTCCGCAGAATATGCGGAGAATGAGTGGTGGTGTGCGGAGAATAGGGCAATGCGCGCTGCGCATCTGGCGCGCTGAGAAGCATTGCGCGCAATCACCGCGACAGCATCAACGCCATCAAGGCGAGGAAGACGATGCCGTTGCTCAGTGCATTCGCGGTGCCCCACCAGAGGAAGGTGTGGAGTGAGAGTGGGACTTTCCAGATGCTGCGGAGGAGTGCGACTTCGATGGTGATGTTGATGAGGGTCGTGAGTGCGTACACAACGACGAAGGTCGGCATGCTGCTGTAATCGCGCCAACCCGAATGGAGTTTGAGGCCGAGCGATTCTTCGAGTGGGTAGAGGACTTCGAAGCCGACGAACAAGATCGGAAATGCGAGGAGTGCGGTTGCGAGGTTGACGACGATGATCGCGATGACCGTCGCGCGCCAGTTGAGGTGGAACTTCGTTCGCGCGACGATTGCTTCCATGATCAAACCGCCGCCGATGATTGGGGCGGACCACATGGGCAACACTTGGAAGATGATCGGATGCGTGATGTTGGCGAGGAGGTACGACATCGTGGTGACTGTGCCAACTTGTTGCGCACAATGCGCTCAGATCGATACCTTTCGCGCCAAACGCAATGGCTTCAGCGCTCTGTGCTTGCAACGAGGCACTCGCGCCCATTTGGGGTCAAGACTTCTTCAGAAAGCACGTCTTTAGCACCCAGGTGCTCTTCGCCTCGCGCACCTCAACCTCATCCTCGCTCATGGTGAGCCGAATGTTCTTGTAGGTCGCGCCGCGCTTGATGGTGGCACCTGCGCCCTTCACCTTGAGATCCTTGATCACCATCACGGAATCGCCCTCTTTCAAGAGAGTTCCGTTGCTGTCCTTCACGACCACAGCCCATTCGTCGACTTCATCGCTCATACAAGTGATTTTAGGGCGAACGCACAGAAATTGCGTCTCTCACCGAAAGTGCCGCCAAATTATGCTCAAACCGCATCGTGAGTCCTTGCGCATGTCCGAATCTGAGGCATCATTCGCACATGCTTCGACTTTCTACTTTGGCCAGTCTCGCCGTGGTCTCTGCGTTTTCATTCCTCGCGAGCTCTGCGAGTGCTCAATACTCTTCGTCGGCTGCCGCACCGCTCGTTGTGCGCGCGACGGGCTTTGATGATGTGCAAGCGAAATTCGCGGCTGCTCCCGATGGTGGCAAGTACGTCAGCTTCTTTAGTGGAAGTGGTTACGACGTGATGCTTGCACGACTTGATGCGAGCGGAAACTTTGTGTGGAAGACGCAGTCGATCATGGTTGCTGATCGCGGCAACTCGTCGACGACCGACTACGGACTTGCGAGTGATGCCGCAGGCAATGCGTACCTCGCGTTCGATGGCGTGAACGGCACGACGCCCGCGATTCTCGTGCAAGCCGTTTCACCTTCTGGCGCGTTGAGCTGGAAGAGTATTGTCACGGAAAGCACCACTGCGTACATCGCAGTCGGACGCGTGACGGTTGCGAGCGATGGTGGCGTGTGGGCTTGCCACATTCAAGACACGACGACGCGCGTGCAGCGATTCGATGCGAGCACAGGAGTCAAGACGTTCGCTGCACCGATCATCCTCTCGGAGGCGTCGAACAATCAACTCTCCGCTGACATTCAACCATCTATTGATGGCGCTGTGATCGTGTCGTGCGTTCGATACACAACCTTTAACGGCGCGAAGGTGCTTCGCGCACACAGGGTGAATCTTGACGGCAGCAAGCCATGGGTAGCAACCGGCGTTCCGGTTTTCACCACAGGTTCGCTGCAGTTTGGCGCGTTTCCAGCATTCATCAGCGATGGCGCTGGCGGCGCGTACTTCACGTGGTACACCTCGTCGCCACTGCAAAGTTCAGTACAGCGCGTGAGTGAAGCGGGCGTGCCGATGTACGGGGCAAGCGGAATTTCTGTCACGACAACAACCACTTCGAATCGCGTGAGCCCATCGAGTGTGCTCGGCGCAGATGGTCGGCTGTACACCTTCTGGGCGGAGCAGACACCCAACACTTCGTTCTACGGCATCTATGGACAGTGCTTCCTCAAGGGAGCACGCATGTGGGGTATCAACGGGCTAGCGATCGTTCCATTGTCGACGGTGTATTCTCGCGACTCTGCCACAGCAACACGACTTGGGGACTTCGTCGGTTGCTTCTACGTTGACAATGCCAGCGCGGTCGCAAGCACCATTCGATGCGCGAGGCTCACCACTGACGGCGCGATTTCGACGACAGATGTCGCCACAAATTCTGGCGTGAAGTACCGACTCTCCGCCGCATCAGCAACCGATGCTGGCGCAGTGGTTTGCTGGCAAGGCGGCGTGAGCACGGGCGCGAGTGATGTCTACGCCGCTCGAATTGGCGCGGACGGCATTCTTGGCCCACCACCTGCAAGCGTCATTGGCGATCTCAACGGAGATGGTCTCGTGGATGCTGCGGATCTCGCGATCTTGCTGAGCGCATGGGGTGGAACAGGTGCAGCCGACCTCGATGGAAATGGCACCGTAGATGCTGCGGATCTCGCGATTCTGCTGAGCGCGTGGACTCCTGCCTAATCGACTGACTTCGGTAACTCTGCGCGGAATCCAAGTTGATGCGCGAGCCTTTCGCACGCGGCATACGCATCGCGCTTTGCGGTGCGAACACCGACGCTCGGTTCTTTCCAGATGCGCGCAACACGAAGCACGCCTTCTTTGCGTTCACTCGCGAGATCAACGCGTGCAACGAACTGATCGCCTGCGAGGACGGGCATCGTGTAGTAGCCGTAGCGACGCTTCGCTGCAGGAACGAAGGCTTCGAATCTGTAGTCGAAGTTGAAGAGATCGAGCGCACGCGCGCGGTCGCGGATGAGTGGATCAAACGGCGCGAGCAATCGTGCGGGTAACGGTGGTGACTGCAGTGCCGCGCGTTTCTTCCAATCGATTCGCGCAACTCCATCGATGCGTTTCCCTTCGCCGCGTTCGAGGAGTACACCCAATGTGTTTCCTGAAGCCGTCGATGCTGCGCACCAATCCTTCGCCTCTTTGATGTTCACCGCGTGCATGAATTGAACAAGTTCGCGCGGCGTTGCAGCACCAAGTCGCATGAGTGCTTCGGAGCACGCCCAATGCACGAGTTTCTCTCGCGGCGGATGAAGCACTGCATCACCATAGACGCGCTCAGCGAGGTCATACACCTTGTCGAATCGCTGCCGAGAGTGAATCGCGACTTCGCCTGTTCGCCAGAGATATTCAAGCGCAGATTTCTGCGGCGACCAATCCCACCATCCGGCGGCAGCGCGAGGTGGACGCGGAAAATCGCGCGCCATCAATGGACCACGATCGCGAATCGCGTTGCGAACTTCTTCGATGCACGCATTGCCTTTGCGCCCAAGTTGCCCTTGAAACCAAGCACTCTTGTGGAGTCGTTCGCGCGCAGCGATAAATCGATGCGACCACCAATGGCGCCAATCCGAGCGAATCATGCTTGCGTCATGCGTCCAGTGTTCGAAAAGCGAACGCTTCTTCTCCGCGAGGCGCGCGAGCATCGGCGGTGAGTATCCATCGAGTCGCGTATGCAGAATCAAATGATGCGCACGATCGACGCTGTTGATGCTGTCGAGCTGGAGAAACCCGAGGTCGTACACCGTTCGTTCGAGCGTCCTTGCATTCGCGTCAACGATCGCTGTTGAAAGGAGGCAGCCTCGCAGCATCAATTGACGCCCCTGCTGCCGTGACACAACCTCGCGCTCCCCCGAAATCGTGGCACAAGAAGCGGTTTTGCGGGCGCGCGGAGCCATGGGGCACAGACTACCGTCGATTCACTAGACATCGCGAAATCCGAGAGTACTCTTCACAGGTCACAGTGGACCAACCCTCACTTCGGACTCCATACATGCACACACCAATTCTCGTCTCAACCATCACTCTCGGTACGGCGGCAATCTTCTTCGGACAATTCAGCGCGACCGCAGGCGGCGGCAAATCTGAAGGCGGCACCGCAAGTATCGGCGCAGATGTCATCGTCGGTTCGATTCCAAGCGTCGCGAAGTACGGCTCGGTTGTGGTGAGTGGACAAACGGTCATGGCGTACGCGATCGGTACGACGAGCTGCAACATCGGCACTGCGCCACTTGAGTGGTTCGCATCGCCAGATCATCGTCATCCTTTCATTCCGATGAACGCATTTCGATTGAAGAACGGGCGCTTCGAACAAATCGGTATGGGTTGGGGCAAGCACGGATTCACTGCATTGCAAGAAACTCTCTGCGGTGCTTGCACCGCGTCACCATCGGGCACCTTCCTCGGCGTCGGCTGCTCTGATCCGTACAGCGCAAGCCTCAATGGAAGCCAAAGCGGACTCGGCACGCGCAGCGAAGTGAATGCCGCCACGGGACTATTTCCTGGCACGAAGAATGCAGGTATGCCAGCGGCGCCCGCGACGATCGGTCGACGCCTGCAAATCGTCAGCACCGACCTCGACCCCGCAGCGAATGCTGGCGCGCAGTATTTCTTCGAAGCACAGTATGTCCATCAACAGGATGCAACAGCTGGCAACAAGAACAACAACGCGTCGTACCGAACCTTCACTGTTGGAACGCTCACAAGTGGCGCCTACACGCTTACCGCGACCGGCGCGACCATTCAGCAAAAAGCTGCAATTCAAGCGTGGCCAGCGCTCGACCCGAACGCGACAGTTGCGACAGTCGATGTTGCAAACGACGGCCGCTTCTTCGTTGGTTGCACGACGAAGGACAACCTCAACGGCACATGGCGCTACGAGTACGCGATTCACAACTTGAATTCCGATCGCTCAGGTCGCGCGTTTTCCGTGCCGATTCCTGCGGGCGTCACAGTGACCAATGTCGGATTCCATGATGTGAATTACCACTCTGGTGATCCATCGTCTCCAACCGATTGGACGAACGCGATTGCTGGCGGCGCAATCACATGGAGCGGCGGCACGTACGCAACGAGCGTCAATGGAAACGCAATCCGCTTCGCGACGACCTACAACTTTTGGTTCGATGCGAATCGCGCACCAACCGTCGTGAACGGGTCAGTTGAGTTGTTCAAGCCAGGTGGCGCAGGCGCGCCAACTTCGGTACTCGCGTCTGTGAAGGGCCCGAGCGCACCACCCGCGAACCCCGCTGACTTGAATCAAGACGGCGTTGTTGATGCCGCTGATGTCGCGATGCTCCTCAACAATTGGGGTGGCACCGGTGTTGGTGATGTGGATGCAAGTGGCACCGTGGATGGCGGAGACATCGCGGCGTTGCTCAACGCATGGAGTTGATACTCCAAGAGCTTGCATATCGCAGAATTTTTCCCACGGATCGATGCCCTGCATCGATCCGTGGTTCGTTGTGCACCGCACGCCAATGCAAGATCTCTTGTGAATCATTGTGATTGCTGGTCTAGCAGCATCGGGAAAAAATCATTGCTTGAGGCACTGCTCTTCGAAGCAAGCGTGACGAAAAAATTGGGGATGATCGAGAACGGCGACACGACGGGCGACCACGATCCAGTCTCTAGCGAACTCGGGCACTCGATTGAATCGACACTCGCGTTTCTTGAAGCGCACGACATTCATCTGCACATCATTGATACGCCAGGCTCGATGGACTTCATTGGGAAGTCGATGAACGCGTTGATGGAGCGTTATCTCATCGATCCTGACGATTGATCTCAGGATGCAGCGAGCGATGCAACGATCGTGTTTGAAGCCTTACGTGATGCCATTGCGTCCATCGGCATGAGAACTCTGCCGATGTCCTCGATGAATGTCGCGGCTCACCAAATGAGTTGCAACTGCACGCGAGCGAGGATCTGCCCATTCTCGTCGAACGCACCAGTCGAACTCGTGCCATCCGCGAGGAAGCCGTTGCCCGCATTCGCGAACGCGCCGACGCCATCAAACGCGTATCCAAGATCTGCCGCGATTTTCACGCGCTGCTTCGCGATGTACCAGTTCATGCCAACAGTCGCTGCGCTGAAGATGGAGTAGCCATTCGCATTGATGGTCGTTCCAACTACTGGCGCGATGTCATTGGGGTTCGAGTCTGCGTCGCCATACTCATAGCGCGCTGTAAGTTCGACAGTGTCGCTCACGAACACGCCGCCTTGAATAAGGAATCCGAATTGATCCGCGGTTGCGTACGCGGCATCATTGGGATCTACCACGCGCCAGATGCCGTACGTGAAGATCGACGCGCCGGACCACTCAAACGTCGCGTCGGTTGTCACTGCGCAGACGGATGAATTGAGGTCGCCGTACATCGTCGGCACGCCTTGATTGTTGTCCTTCTTCTCGATCTCGCCGCCGACGCCGAAGAGCGCGCTGAATTCTTCACCGCGCCAGCCCGTGAGATCTCGGAGATCTCTCCACGCGCCAACCGGCTTCCATTCGAGTCGACCAGCGAACGCGTATTGCGATGTCTTCGTCGATGGCCACGGAATGTCACGCACGCTTCCGCTTGAGTAGTAGTTGCTCTTCACTTCGAATGCGTTGAGATACGCAACGGTGACTTGGAAATCCCCTGCGAGCCAGTTCAACTGCACCCCCTGCGCGCGACCTGGAGTGAAGAACGCTTCAATCGACGAACGATCGACCATTGTCGTGCTGCTATCAGACATGAGAAACTCACGCAGGAACGGCGTCTTGAATTGACCCGCTTTGAGATTCACGCCTTCGGTGATCACCTTCTCTATCCACACGTCTTCGAGCACATTGCTTCCAGAGGCTGCCGAAACTTCGATCTTGTAGAGCCAACTCGGATCGATCACTGTTCCCTCGAACATGAACTTCGTGCGGCGGATGCTGAAACCCCACGTATCGTCTTCATCGCTCGCGGGAAGTCCTGTCACCGACGAGCGCACGTCGTATGTCCAACGCACCTGCGTGAAGCCACGCAGGTTCATCGTGAAGTTGCCATCGGTGGACGAAATGAAGAATCCGTCCTTCCAACCAGCCGTCGCGTTCGTTTCCTGCAACGATTCGCGCGTCGCAGAATCTGCGAGCACATCGCTCACGATCGCACGGATTTCATTCGCGCGTTCTTGCGAGAGCCACGATGCTCCATCGATGCCGTGCGCTCTCAACTCCGCGATTTCCGCACGAATATCCGCGAGTGCGGATTGCGTATCAACATCTTGCGCGTGAACATTTGCGGCAGCAAGGAAGACTGACAACACGAGCTGTGATTTGGTGAGCACCATAGATCATCACTCTACAAGAATTCGAAGGTTCGCTACACCAACCGCTCGCGATGTGCGTTTTTTCTTTGACGCAGAAAGCGTTGCGTGAGTTGTGCGCGCTTTATTTTCTGGGGCTTATTCCCTAGCATTCACTCACGCCTTCGCGTACAGAAACTCAATCGGTGCGTGAATGTCTGGATGCAAACTTCGATGCACGGGGCACGTGTGCGCTGCCTGCTCGAGCGTCTCGCGATGCGGATGCGACTTCGCAATCGGCATCGTGATGTACGTGCGCAAGCTTGCGATGCGGCGTGGACCGTCGACGCTCATTTCTTTTTGTGTTCGTGCACACATGCCTTCGAGGCAAATGTCGTGACGCTTCGCGACGATGCCCATGATCGTCATGATGCAAGTGGGAAGCGCCGCAGCGACCAGGTCGGTCGGCGAAAATGATTCGCCCTTGCCATGATTGTCGAGCGGTGCATCCGTCACGATGAATGACTTGGATGGGGAGTGCGAGGCGCGGCAGCGCAGAGAGCCTTCATAGGTCGCAGTCACTTCGAGCATGGGAACCTCCGTGCGTTTCATCGTATGCCATCTTCGGCGACTGCTCCAAGTACATTCTGTGTAATGCCCACTGAAGTTCGACCTGATTATGTCCTTGGCACGCATCCTGCGGAAGCAGATCGGCTTGCGCTCCAGCACTCGCTGTGGATCGATGAGGCGCGCAGTGCGTGGACGCGATGTGGATTGGGAATCGGCAGCCGCGTTGTCGATGTCGGATGCGGCCCTGGACTCGCGACGGAAGCGTTGCTTGAGGTTGTTGGCGCGACGGGGCGAGTGGCTGGCATTGAATTGTCGGGACGCTTTGCGCAGCAAGCGCGCGATCGCTGCAGTGGCGGTGGTCGGACTGATTGCGAAATCCTCCAGTGCGATCTGATGACCGATGCGATGCCCGCGCACTTCACCAACGCGTTTGATGTCGCGTGGATTCGCTGGCTCGCGATGTTTGTGAAGAGTCCCGAGACGTTGATCGAGCGCGTGCGCGATCTACTTGCTCCGCAAGGCACCGTCGCGTTGCATGAGTACTTCCACTACGAAACCTACGCGCTCCTTGAAGGTGGACCACGCATCCGCGAGTTCGTGCAATTTGCGAAGGCGAGTTTCGCGAAGGATGGTGGCGATGCGAATATCGCGCGCCAACTTCCGCGGATACTCGAGCAGCATGGATTCGAAGTGATGTCGATGCGTCCGATCGCGCGCGCGGCTCGACCGCATGACGCACTCTGGCAATGGCCCGCAGGATTTATCCGCACCTACTCGCCCACGCTTGTGCAACTTGGATTCGCGGACCACGCGTGGCTTGAAGCGATTGAATTGGAACTTCGCACCGCCGAAGCGTGTAAGTCTTCGGTCCTCGTCGCACCGAGTGTGTTGGAGATCATCGCGCGCAAGTGCGGCTGATACGATCGACCGATGCAGATTCTCGCCGCTGATACCGCCCGAACCATGCCGTGGAAGAATGGCCTCGGATCGACGCTCGAACTCGCGACAGATGCGCCGAGGGTCGACGATGCGTGGAGCTGGCGGCTGTCGATCGCGGATGTTCCTTCGCGAGCAGCGTGCAGCACGTTCGTAGGTGTTTCTCGCGTATTGCTCGTGCTCGACGGCGATGGACTTCTGCTTGAGCGCGCACATGGCACGGATGCGGTTCCGATGATTGGCTCTGGTTTGCGATTCGAAGGCGAAGAGTCGATCGTCTGCGCACCGATTGGCTCGTGTGTTCGCGATATCAACCTCATGTTCGATCGATCCCGCTGGGACGGTGTGCTTCGGCTGGCTCGCGAAACTCCAGCGGCGATTTCTGGTGATGTCGTTCTCGTGCATGTTCCGCAATCGAGTTGCAATGACCTCGTGATTGAAGTCGGCGGCGAGTCCACGCTGGTGCGCAGAGGCGAGACGCTCATCGCAAGTGGCGTCGCGACTGTGCATTGCGCAAGCGGCGAACTCTGTGTGCTCGCCGGACTTTCAATCAAACGAACTTCGACAGAGCCCGTGCGCGGTTCGTGTTGCGATGATGGCGCTGGGAAAAGTTGCGCGTGCCGTGACGCAGGTGATGCGCACGGTTCGAAAACTTCGTGCTGCGGGAACTCGAAGAAAATCTAAAACTGCTTCGCGTTCGAGGGAATGAAGTGAATGCATCTCGCGTCTGAACCGCCACGATCTCAGACACCGGGTCAACTTTTTCTCATCGAAACTACACAAGGACACATGCAATTGAAGAACTCTCTCCTCGCAGCAGCGACCGTCGCAACTCTCAGCCTCGCAGCATTCTCGATCGCCTCACCACCGGTCACCCCACCCGCGCCAACCCCAGCACCTGCACCTGCGCCAGCGCCAGCGCCAGCACCGGGTACTGAGCCAAAGCCAGAGCCAAAGCCAACGCTCGCTCAGGATGCGCCAAAGCCAACGGCTCCTCCAGCACCAGCACCAACACCAGGCACCGAGCCAAAGCCAGAACCAAAGCCAGAGCCAACGCTCGGCTGATTTCGTTTTCGTACATCGATCCGGATGCCCACATCGCGCTTCGTGAGAACCCCTCACGGGGCGCGATGTGCTTTGGAGGGCGAGCTTGTGCCTGTCCCAAATTGGAAAATGTGCCTGTCCCAAATTGGGTTCAAGCTGGGCGGGTGCCTGTCCCAAATTGGAATTGTGCCTGTCCCAAATTGGGGGCGATCCGAGCATTTTGGTCCCCGCGTCGCGGCTGGGTGCAATGTGATGGGAGGGCATGCGTTGCTCTCACGCTGAGCAATTCGCTCCGCAATAAGGAAACCGACCGATGTTTACCACAGCAAATTCAAGTCTCAAGTTCGCGCTCATCACAGTGACGTTTGCAGCAGCAGTTGCGCTCACGGCAAGCGCTGGCGCTTTCGCACCTCCAACCGCACCACCTCCAGGCGCTCCACCAGCACCACAAGGTCCGGGTGGCGGTGGTGGCGGTGGCGGCGGCGGACGCCCTAGGACTTTCGATGATCTCTTGAAGCAGTTCGACAAGAACGGCGACGGCTACCTCACTGAAGAAGAGTGCGGCGAACGTTGGGAGCGCATGAAGCGCCTCGACAAGAACGGCGACGGCAAAATCACGCGCGAAGAGTTCGATGCTCGCGAACCTCGCGCGCCACGTGGTCCGGGTGGACCAGGCGGCCCAGGCACGCCACCAGCACCATCGCCAGGCGCTCCTCCAACTCCAGCGCTCTAAGCAGAACTTTCGGATCGGTAGTTTGATCCGCTGAGGCAGCAACACCGCGCCTTCCATTCGTGGAATGGCGCGGTGTTGTTTTTGCGCGTTGCGTTTCGGAATGCTCAAAAATCGAAGCGGGCGCGTTGGTGACCCAACGCGCCCGCTCACCCCGAAATTATTGTGTTGCGTTTCAGATTGGATTCGCAAGGCGCATCGCGAAGCCGGTGTCGAACTGGAATCCGCCTGTTCCCACCGTGGCTGAATCGAAGTTGTATTCGACTGCGTAGGTGCCTGGTGCAAGGCGAATGTCGTAACGGCGCACTGCGAGAGTGTTGAAGATGTCATTCACGAGCACTTCGCCGGTGTCCGCGTTCACAAGTCGCATGCTCGACACCGCGTCTGGAACTTGGCCCCAGAAGAGTCGCAATGTGTACTTGCTTGAGAGGGTGGCGATCTGGTCTGCGTCGATCGTGAACTCGAAGCTCAGCGCTTCGGAGGAGGCCGCGACGTCGCCCGATGTCGAACTGACGATGTTGCGCTGGTCGTATTGCACGCGAGTCTGCGTCATGAAGAGCGCACCATTTGCTTGAGCGCTGGTTCCTGGCGCGGCTTGCACATAGGAGCTCACGCTGCCTGGCGCGCTGATTAAATCACTGTCACCCATCAACGCAGCTCCGGCGATTGCGTTGGTGGAAGCGATCACATTCGAGTAGGTGGTCGCGGTTGCAACCTGCGTTGCACCTGCGAGTGCGAAGGCGAGAGCTGCGAGCGGGGACAGGATGCGGGTGCGGAGCGATGCGGTGTTCTGAGTGTTCATTGTGTGCCTCTGTTCTTTGAATGGAAGTTCGTTGTCTTGTGTCCCTGCGCTGCCCGCTACGCGGACTCCTCAAACGCCTGGACAACCACTTCCGCACGACCACACACGGTTTCTCAGCAACACTCAGGTTTTTCGAAACTTAGCCGTGAGAGTGGGTATCCGCTCCACCAAAAACCCCTTAAATCATCGGCATTGCGCGCGCAAGGGCCATGCACGAAGGCAAACTAAACACCCCATCCACGCGGCATGACGCGTGGAGGTGCGGCGAGACGGCGAGCCACTGACCCGCGTTCGACGCGCGAACTCCGCCCCCAGGCACCAACTCCACTTGGCGTGATTGCAGCCGGACCGATTCCTCTTGCAAGACGCGCACATCTGCATGCAATGTTGCCACGCGTGCATCAAGCGAAACGACTGACGCATCCCAACCGAGCACCCCCGCTGATATCACGCGCTGCACACGCAACGCTGCGAGATCACGCATCGCTTGCGCTCGATCATGCACAAGATCCACGCTACGCAAGAACGCAACGATCAATCCCATACTCTCTGCGTGATCTCGAATTCGTGCGCATGCGTCGAGGTCGATCCTTCCGTCGCCGCGAAGAAATCCAATCGCGATGGAGTGCGCTCCCGCTGCTGCACTCTGTTCGATCTCGCGCATCGCGCAATCGATCGCGCGGGGAGTGGCTTGAAATCCAGCGATGTCGAGGGATGCAGGCAATCCGTTGTCGCGCGAGCGAATCATCGAAACCACTGTGCACGAT
>Ga0209553_1000908_pt1 | contig 15060 bp, 18 predicted proteins | sample LauGreFBDMM110DN_2_FD_188217 | JGI IMG/M metagenome (GOLD analysis project Ga0209553, IMG submission 188217) | Freshwater lake microbial communities from Lake Michigan, USA - Fa13.BD.MM110.DN (SPAdes) (version 2) | ecosystem: Environmental > Aquatic > Freshwater > Lake | place: Lake Michigan...
CTGCCTGATCAGTCCGCCAGGCATGCCATCGTCGATTGGAAGTGCCTACTTCACAGCTTCCAACTGACGACATAAAAGCGGACAATTCATGTGCTTCAGAACCGGACAAGTCTAAAAACTCGCGACACCTAGTCACCTTCAAGATAACACTAATCTTTGATACTCCAGACGTTCCTCTGAAGTAAGCGCGCTAAGCGATTTGCTGTGTAGCTCAGTCATCCGTTTTTTGCGTTGCATGTCCCGGAGGCGTGCAAGCGCCCCTGAAAATTCAGCATCTAGATCAATGCTCTCATCCCAGGTGAGCGTCTCACTCTCAGCCTTTTCCAATAGTGCCCGATGAGGGCTGTCATGAAAATAAGTGATCGTCGAGGACGCCCCCTTACCCCCTTGAATTTGGGGATAACTATCGATGAATTCAACTAGTGCCGCTACTGCTGCCATTTCTTCGTTGGATTCACTCGGTCCCGCAAGTAATCCTCTTTCAAGTTTATGAATATATCCCGGACTATGCAGCAATACTTGCATCAACCATCGGTATGGCGAGGCAGGTTTTGGCCGTGGCACCCTAGCCCTGGATTGCGGAGATGCGACGCGCCTGATTTGCAACAAATCCTCTAACTCTCCTTGGCTGGCACCACTGAGTTCGACAAGTCGCTTTAACAACATCAAGGCCAGCATCGGCGCAGCCACTTGCGCAAGTAATGGCTTTACCTCTTGCACAAGCTTTGCACGACCTTCACTGGTTTTCAGGTCAGCTCTCCCAGACAACTCCTTGAACAGAAATACAGACAGTGGCAATGCCTGGCCGAGCATTTCCTCGAAAGCATTCTTACCAGCCTTACGGATATAGCTGTCCGGATCTTCACCCTCAGGCAGAAACAGAAAGCTGATACTCTTGCCATCAACTAGCTGAGCCAAGCTATTCTCCAGCGCACGCCAGGCTGCCTTTCTACCGGCCTTGTCGCCATCGAAACAGAAGACTACATCATCAGTTTGGCGCAGAAGTTTCTGAATGTGGTAGGGCGTAGTGGCAGTTCCCAGAGTAGCTACCGCATAGTTAACACCATGCTGCGAAAGTGCCACCACATCCATGTAGCCTTCCACCACTACAACTCTCCCAGCTTCACGGATGGCCTTACGTGCGCCGAACAAGTTATAAAGCTCGCGACCCTTTTCAAATAACGGTGTTTCGGGAGAGTTTAGATACTTTGGCTCACCCTGCTCCAAGACACGTCCGCCAAAACCCACAATCATCCCCTTCTGATTGAGGATGGGGAACATGATACGGTCACGAAAACGGTCATAGCGTTTGCCATCGTCGTTCTCAACCACCAATCCCGTCTCAACTAGCGGGTCTATTGGGCCCCGTGGGGCCTTTACTCGGTAATCTGAAAACACCTCGGCTAGATTTTGCCAACCTGCAGGCGCATAGCCGATCGCAAAGCGTGAAGCAGTTTCCCCCGTCAATCCACGTTTTTTTAAGTAAGTGACCGCACTTTCAGAATGCTTGAGTTGATCTCGATAAAATCTCGTGGCGACACTCATCACCTCAAACAGATTTTGTGAGGAACTCCCTGTTCTCTGTTCTCTAGATTCAGATACTCCAGGATGGGGTTCTGACTGCTGTGTAGGAACCTGGATCCCAACGCGGTCCGCCAAGTCATTAACTGCTTCGATAAAGTTTAATCCGCCATATTCCATCATGAAGCCAACAGCGCTGCCGTGTGCACCACAACCAAAACAATGATAGAACTGCTTGGTGGGACTTACTGTGAATGAGGGCGTCTTCTCGCTGTGGAATGGACAACAGGCGCTGTAATTTGCCCCTGCTTTCTTAAGCGGCACGTGGCGTTCAATGACATCAATGATGTCGACACGGTTGAGCAGATCCTGAATGAACGAATGGGGGATCATTTGCGGGGGACGAAGCTAATAATATTTCATATGGATTGCGAATAAGTGCAGGCAATTCATCTGATTATAGGACAATTCATGATGGCACAAACAAGGGCCTGAGCCCAATCGTGTTTGGGTTTGTCACTATAACCGTCTGAACAGATACGGAAATGACTTCCATAAAAGGAAGATAAGGCTATATTAGGCTGAGAGTTTAGCCTTAACCAGAGAAGATACTTTGCCCATATCGGCACGCCCAGCAAGTTTGGGCTTTAGGAGCGCCATCACCTTACCTATATCTTGCTGACCCTGAGCACCAGTCGCGGCAATAGCCTCAGCCAATGCTTCCTCTACCTCAGAGTTGCTCAGTACTTGTGGCATATAAGTCTGCAATACATCCACTTCATACTTTTCAGCATCGGCCAGATCCATCCGCTTTGCAGCCTCGTACTGGCTAATGGAGTCTCTACGCTGCTTGAGCATTTTCTCGATCACCGCAACGACAGCAGCATCATCTAGTTCAATGCGCTCATCCACCTCGCGTTGCTTGATCGCAGCTTGCAATAACCGGATGGCATCACGACGCTTGTTATCACCCGCACGCATCGCGACCTTCATGTCTTCAGTGATCTGCTGTCTGAGACTCATAATAAATTTTGATCATTACTTTGGAGTCCAACTTCACGCCGAATGCTGCAACCTCCTCCTAACCAACAGATACTAATAAAGTTTTGGCGGGAGCAATTGACTGCGCAGGCGCTTGTACGTACGTTTGACCGCAGCAGCAAGCTTACGTTTGCGTTCAGCGGTTGGCTTCTCGTAAAACTCTCTGGCGCGTAAGTCGGTTAACAGCCCAGTTTTTTCTATGGTACGCTTGAAACGTCGCATAGCGACTTCGAACGGCTCATTTTCCTTAACTTTAATAGTCGTCATGAAGATGCGGTCCTTTCCTTAAAATATTAGTTGAAGGGTGTAATGTGAAAAAAGTCTATCATTATATCAGCATGAATCTTATTATTAAAGAGTAATTCCTCCACCACTCCCTTGCTTGTACTTGGCATCGAAACCTCCTGCGACGAAACCGGCATTGCTCTCTACCATACAGAGCGTGGCCTGCTAAGTCACGCACTTTACTCGCAGATGGAAATGCATAGCGAGTACGGTGGCGTAGTGCCAGAACTTGCATCGCGGGACCATATCCGACGAGTATTACCCTTAATTAGGAAGACCCTGGCAACCGCGAACCTTGCACTGACTGATGTGACGGCGATAGCCTATACCCAGGGTCCAGGGCTGGCGGGGGCGCTACTGGTTGGGGCAAGCATCGCCGAGGCAATCGGTCATGCGCTCAAGATTCCAGTGATTGGCATTCATCATCTTGAAGGTCATCTCCTATCCCCGCTTCTGTCCACCCCTTCGCCAAATTTTCCATTTGTGGCTCTGTTGGTCTCTGGGGGTCATACTCAGCTAATGGAAGTCAGCGGTGTCGGTCGCTACAGACTGCTTGGTGAAACAGTAGATGACGCAGCGGGTGAGGCCTTTGACAAAACCGCAAAACTACTGGGACTAGGCTATCCAGGCGGGCCAGCGCTGTCAGAACTTGCTGATGAATTTCTCAAATCTGGCAAACCAAGAAATTTCAAACTGCCCCGCCCCATGCTCCGCAGTGGGGATCTAAATTTTAGTTTCAGTGGCCTAAAAACAGCTGTTCTGACGTTGACCAACAAGCATGGCATCACTCAGCAAACACGCGGCGATATCGCTCTTGCCTTTCAGGAAGCAATCGTGGAGGTGCTGACGGAAAAGTCGCTGACGGCACTGACACAAACCGGCCTAACTCAACTAGTCGTTGCGGGCGGGGTAGGCGCTAATCGTCAATTACGTACAAGTCTTTCTCACCGTTCGGCAAGCATAGGAGCGACTGTTTTTTATCCGGAACTTCAATTCTGTACTGACAATGGTGCCATGATCGCATTTGCAGGTGCAATGCGATTCAGGAAATCGGTTGCCAATAGTTATCACCAGACTGGGAGTTTTACAGTTAGAGCACGCTGGGATTTGGAATTATTAGACACACCCTAGCTAGGATGCACCACCATTTCCAATACGCGCTTCCTTCCCCGCAATTAGATTGGAGATGTTTGATTTGTGCCGCCAGATGAGCAGCAATGACATGATCATAACTGCCAATGCATTTATCCAAAAACCAAGAAAAAAAACCGCATAAATTGGCGCCAACGCAGCGGCGGTCAATGCGGCCAGCGAGGAGATCCTCCAGATCACTGCGATTATGATCCAAGTCAAAATCGCCAGTAATCCCATCGCTAGATTCAATCCCAGCAGAATTCCAACTGCCGTCGCGACACCCTTTCCACCCTCGAAACGTAAGAAGACCGGAAATATGTGCCCGAGAAGAACCGCTATCCCTACTGCAGCAGTCGTTTCATCGCCCAGACTCCAGGTGGCCGTAAAATGTTGCGTCAAGATTATTGCTAGCCACCCCTTCCCAGCGTCGCCCAGTAACGTCAGCACTGCGGCCGCTTTCTTTCCGCTGCGCAGTACATTAGTTGCACCCGGATTTCCTGAACCATAAGTACGAGGATCGGGTAAATTAAATACCCAACTCGCCACCAGCGCAAAAGAAATGGATCCAAGCAAGTATGCCAGCAATATGAAAATCATTGTCATCATCGCGATTAGCACCGTCTCTGCAAATAGAATAGAATCCCTTTGATTCTATGTAAAATACCTACCGAAGAAGCCTCTTAAAATTCACCATGACCCATTAATACCGACTGATGGATATTATTTTTCTGAATGAAATAAAGGCCAAGACCTTAATCGGAATTTATCCGTGGGAACGCAAGGTGGCTCAGTCCATTCAGCTAGATCTGGAGATTGCTATGCCGTCCAGTCTCGCCTGCCAGACCGATAATTTTGAAGATGCACTAGACTACGCTCTCATCGTCAAACGCATCAACGAAGCTCTCGAAAAAAATCATTTCTCGCTACTTGAAGCTTTAGCAGAGCACATCGCCCAGATCATCCTGACAGAGTTCAAAGCGCCATGGGTAAAAGTCAGCGTGGCAAAGCTCGCGATGATACGCGGCGTAAAAAAACTGGGAATATGCATCGAACGGGGATCAAGATCGGAGTAGATGTGCCGCCCGTAGTAATATAAAAGATTGAATCGTGAGACTACATCAACTGGCGAGGACGCCTATTTTCAAAAACCAAGACCATTTGAATGATAGAGTCCGATTTATCCTCGTACATTACTTCATCCCTTCTAGATTAGCCTTCGCATCAGCATTCCCCTGTGCAGCAGCCTTCCTGAGCCATTCTCTGGCCTTGACCATATCCTTGGGCACGCCCTCGCCCGTGTAATACATCACCCCCAGATTATTCTGGGCGTCGACATTGCCCTGGTCTGCAGCCTTCTTAAACCATTCCACAGCCTTGCCCTCATCCTTGGCCACACCCTCGCCATTGGCATACATCAGCCCAAGATTAAATTGTGCCTCGGCATACCCTTGAATAGCGGCACGGTAAAACCAGCCTGCTGCTGCTGCTGGATCATTATCCACGACCTTACCTGAGGCATCCTTGGTGATAACTTCTCCCGTGTAATACATCACACCTAGGCCATTCTGCCCTTTGGCATTCCCGGCATCTGCATCCTTTCTTAACTGTAGGAACTTTTCTTCTGGGGTGGGGCCATCCTTCTGTGCAGAAGGCATAATCTTGTCCATCATTTCAGACTTTTCTTCAGGCGTTAGCCCTTCTGTGAGTACTGATGGCAACTCCTTTTCTGTCGTTATCTCTCCCATTGGCGCTGATGAGGCCCCAGTTTCAGGTTTGTCGTCTGGGGCTTTATCACCGCAACTCGCTAATGATAATGACAGAGCAACAGAACATAAAATTGTACGCGCATTCATCTGAGATTCCCTTTCATTATTCCACCTCGGCTACAGGCTGTAATACATGTCAAATTCGACTGGGTGTGTGGTCATGCGGAAACGCGTTACCTCCTCCATCTTTAACTCAATGTAGGCATCAATCATATCGTTAGAGAATACCCCTCCGCGGATGAGGAAGTCGCGATCCTTATCCAGACAATCTAGTGCTTGATCCAATGAAACGCAAGGGTTAGGAATCCCGGCCGCTTCTTCGGGAGGAAGGTCATAAAGATTCTTATCCATTGGATCGCCTGGATGAATCTTGTTCTGGATGCCATCAAGTCCGGCCATCATCAGTGCGGTGAATGCGAGATACGGATTGGCGGTGGGGTCTGGGAATCGCACCTCAATCCTCCTTCCTTTAGGGCTATTGGCGTAGGGTATCCGGACCGCGGCCGAGCGGTTGCTGACCGAGTAGGCCAGATTAATTGGCGCTTCAAAACCGGGCACTAGACGCTTGTAGGAATTTGTCCCTGGATTAGTAATGGCGTTCAGTGCCTTCGCATGTTTGATGATCCCTCCGATATAGTACAAAGCCATTTCAGACAGCCCCGCATAGCCATTCCCGGAAAATAGGTTCTGCCCACCCTTCCAGATCGACTGATGAACATGCATACCGGAGCCATTGTCGCCCACAATAGGCTTTGGCATAAAGGTCGCGGTCTTACCATAAGAATGGGCGACATTGTGTACCACATACTTAAGTATCTGAGTCCAGTCGGCACGCTGCACCAGACTGCCATACTTGGTGCCGATTTCGCACTGCCCAGCAGTCGCAACCTCATGATGATGCACCTCTACCTCAACTCCCATTTCTTCCAGTGCGAGACACATGGCAGAGCGAATATCATGCAACGAATCCACCGGAGGAACCGGGAAATAACCACCCTTTACCGCAGGACGATGGCCGGTATTGCCGCCTTCGTACTTTTCCATTGAGCTCCAGGGCGCCTCTTCAGACTCAATCTTTACTGAGCAGCCAGACATATCGGTATGCCAAGTTACTGAATCAAAGATAAAAAATTCAGGCTCTGGGCCAAAGTAAGCGGTATCCCCAATCCCTGTGAACTTGAGATAAGCCTCGCCTCGCTTTGCAATTGAACGAGGATCACGGTCATAGCCCTTACCATCGGCCGGCTCCACCACATCACAGGTCAGAATCAGGGTGGACTCATCCATAAATGGATCCATATTCGCGGTGTCAGGGTCTGGCATTAGCAACATGTCAGAGGCCTGAATACCCTTCCATCCGGCAATCGAAGATCCATCAAAGGCATGACCATCCTCAAACCTATCCGCATCAAAAGCATGGGCTGGAACCGTTACATGCTGCTCCTTACCACGGGTGTCGGTAAATCGTAAATCAACGAACTTGACTTCGTTGTCCTGAATCATTTTCAGAACGTCGGCTACCGCCATTTTTATCTCCAGAATAAGGTTATGGTTTTATAAACAAACTACACCAGCAGAAAGTCTTGATTATATCAGCACCCAAGATAGTGCCATTCGAAACACGTTAAATTTTTCCAAACAGCGCTTCGTCTAGATAACCAAGCTTTACCGATTGATGAATAGACTGTTCTCGCATCTTTGTGCAATGATCGCCTAACATCAAATACAAAAATGGAATAATATTCCATTTTAACAATGCCACAGGTAAACAATTATGGGAACCATCACCGCAATACTTGAGAGGGCACAGAAACGCGCCAAAGAAATGGATCTGCCATACGAGGGGGCACTACTACCGGGAGAAGCATTCGCCCTGCTGCAGGAAGCACCAGGTGCGAGGCTAGTGGATGTGCGCTCCAAGGCAGAATGGGACTGGGTTGGACGAGTCCCCGGTGCGGTTGAAATTGAATGGCAGGCTTATCCCGGTATGCGCTCCAACCCTGACTTTCTGACATATCTTGAAAGTCAGGTGGATAAAGAGGCATTAGTGATGTTCCTCTGCCGTGCCGGTGGTCGATCACACCAAGCTGCCGCTACCGCGACTGGGGAGGGGTACCTCAATTGCTACAATATTCTCGAGGGATTTGAGGGTGACAAGGACGCGACTGGTCACCGTGGCGCTAAGGGCGGATGGAAGGCGGCAGGGTTACCTTGGGTACAGGGCTAAGGTAGGGCCTCCTAGGAGGCTGACCACTGCACTGCGCCAGAGTAAGCGGTCGCTAGCACTATCAGTCCGAACACGATGCGGTACCACGCAAACACCGTAAAGTCATGGTTGCTGATGAAACGCAGCAGTCCCCGAACTGCCAGAAGAGCGCTGATGAAGGAGGCAATGAAGCCGACCACGAACATACCGATATCATCAATGTGTAGAATGTCCTGATGCTTATAGATATCGTAAAATGTGGCAGCGAATATGATCGGGATCGCCAGGAAGAAAGAAAATTCGGTCGCGGCCTTGCGTGACAAACCAAATAACAGACCTCCGATGATGGTGGCGCCAGAACGAGAGGTGCCTGGTATAAGTGCAAGACACTGTACCAACCCCACCTTTAGTGCATGCTTCCAGTTCATCTCCTCCACCCGTTCGATATCGACCACATGCTTTCTACGCTCTGCCCACAGTATCAAGACACCTCCAATGACGAGCGCTAGCGCCACCGGAACAGGATGAAATAGATACTGCTTGATGGTCTTGATGAATAGCAGTCCCAGAATTGCAGCCGGTAAGAATGCGATAAAAAGGTTCATCACAAAGCGATTCGCCTCTACACTAGAACCAATTCCCACAACCACTTCTCCTATCTTGGCACGGTATTCCCAGCAGACTGCCAAAATCGCACCGAGCTGAATCACGATCGCAAATACCTTGCCCTTCTCATCATTAAAATCAAGCAGATCTCCCACCAAGATCAAATGTCCGGTCGAGGAGATGGGCAGGAATTCGGTCAGACCCTCAACGATCCCGAGGGTCAGTGCCTTAGTAAGCAGGATCCAGTCCATACGTATTCTTTATTCCGCTTATAAAGAAGTATTATATCTTTTGAGGCTTCACGAGGGCAGTACACTTGTCATGAAGTGCCAAAAAGGATTAAATCCACCCATCACATGTCAATCAGGAGTAACCCCAGTTATGAGCGGCCGCAGTCAATATGAGCCTTAAAATTCTGGTTGTTGGTGCCGGTGCCACAGGTGGTTATTTCGGTGGACAACTCGCACAGGCGTCCCACAATGGTCTCACCGATACTGAGGTGACCTTTCTTGTCCGCCCCAAACGTGCAGACATCCTCAAAGAAAACGGACTCAGGATCGAAAGCTCAGAAGGTAGCATTACGCTCCCAGTGAAGACCGTACAGCATACAGAACTGACGTGGGGGTACGACCTAGCACTCCTTGCTTGCAAGGCCTACGACCTCGAGTCGGCAATACTATCGCTCTACCCTGCGATCGGACCCAATACCCTGATTCTACCGATACTCAATGGCTTGGCACATCTTGATCGTCTTGATGCTGAGTTTGGGGTAGCGCGCGTACTGGGTGGATGCTGCCACCTGAATGGCGTTCTCACACCTGAAGGAGTGATAAAACTACTGAGCGAACTGCATGGGATCACTTTCGGGTTACGCGCAGGCAATGCGGCGCATGCAAGGGCTGTACTCAATCAACTGCAATCGGCATTCGAGCAGACCCCGGTCCGAGTACAACATTCCGAAACCGTATTACAAGGAGTCTGGGAGAAGTATGCCTTTCTCGCGGCCTTTGCTGCCATGACCTGTCTGATGAGATCTTCGGTGGGTGACATCATATCAACCACAGACGGCAAGTATTTAATGTTGCGATTATTAGCTGAATGCGAAGCCGCGGCTCGACATGCAGGTTATCCGCTCCGTGCCAGTGTCATCGAGCACAATAAAAAAATACTGACCGACAAAAATTCAATCATGACCTCTTCGATGTTGCGAGACCTTGAGTCTGGCGGTCGAAATGAGGGGGAGCACATCGTCAATGATATGCGCCAGCGTGTCCTAGCATCCGGAAGTGATGCAACACTTCTCACACTGGCTTGGACACATCTTCAGGCAAGAGAAGCACGTCTAGCCCGTGAAAGAAAAGAAGCGACTAAAAAAAGTCTCTGGCCTAGATCTTGCTATAAATCTCCGCCCCCTGATTGACGAATTCAACCTAAGAACCTTGGTTAAGCACTTCCATTGATCGGACTTGTAATCAGCCTAGCACTTGGCGAAGTTAAATAATTTAGGGGTGATGCATTGAGTTAGCGAGCTTAGGTTTATCAATCGAATTATTCAAATTAAACAGCAAATTGATCAATCACCAATCCGTCAATTTTCCCAATTCTCTCGGACAACAAAACTTCTCACACGGCTGCAACATTAAAACTCAAGAGATTCATGATGCGATGCATTAAGCAAATTCATTCATCTATAAACTTCACGACGATTTCCAATTTCAATCACTAAGACCGTCATCTGCCCATCCACGATTTTACAAATCAGCCTAATATCACCAACCCTGTAACGCCAATATTCGCCCATCCTAGGGCCCTTTAAACTTTTGCCCAATGAACGCGGATCAGACAAGTCTGCAATCCTCTCATCCATGTAATCAAGTATGCGTAATGCAATTTGCTTATCTAACTTTTTAAGTTGCTTGCTTGCAGATTCGGTGTACTTAATGATCCAGACCAAGATCTTTCCTTACTTCGGAAGCATCCAACAGTTTTTCACTACCTCTACGCACCCGCTCCATTGCCGCATCCGCCAAATAAAAATCTTCAAGGTCGTCTAACCCACTCTCGATAAGCTCACGCAAATAATAAGATTTAGCCCTACCAGTCTGCGCAACCAGTTGATCCAATCTTCGCTCAATCTCTGGATCAAGTCGAATTGAAACAGCCATAATTTCCTCCCTTAAAAAGTGCCAACAGAGTCATTTTAATACATGTATTACATAAAATACATGTATTTATTTGGGGCCTATTTATGGCATTAGCAAGCCAATCGCCTTGTAATTCTGAACACTTTCATCCAGTCCATCTGGCAGCAAACTACCGCTTGATTGATTTCAGGAAAAGTCGTAAAGTAAGCATTCCTTACTTTGACGAACCAAGGGCTTATCATGCTCGCTAAAATGACATCAAAGAATCAACTCACCCTGCCCAAGAGCATCACTGCTGCCGTTGGCCCAGCGGAATACTTTGACGTGGAAACTCGTAACGGCCAAATCGTTCTTACCCCGGTGCGCATCCAGCGTGGTGATGCAGTCCGCGCCAAACTGGCAGAACTTGATCTAAGTGAGCAAGATATTGCCGATGCGGTTACCTGGGCGCGCAAAACCCCTGCAGCCAAGCAGTCGGGCAAGTAATGCCGCGTTCAAAATATAATCCCCGCGTAGTCATCGACACTAACCTGGTGCTATCCGCACTGGTATTTGCGCAAGGCCGGTTATCACCGCTACGCCTGGCGTGGCAGGATTCGCTTTGCAAGCCTCTGGTATCAAGTATGACTGCCGCCGAGTTGATACGTGTGCTGGCCTACCCAAAGTTCAAGCTCTCTGCGGTAGAACAGCAAGAGTTGTTGGCCGACTATCTGCCTTATTGCGCCACTGTGCGCATGCCCGCCAAACCACCCGCAACGCCTGAATGCCGCGACACACTTGACCTACCGTTTCTGCAACTCGCCGTTGCCGGCAAGGCAGATTATCTGGTGACTGGAGACCAAGATCTACTGGTCCTCGCAGGCCTGTCTGCCTGTCCCATCATTACTGCCGATCAATTCATTAAAACGCTCAATCCGTAACCGCCAACGGTATCAATGGCAGACTCTGGACCCCCCCCCAACGTCTTCAAGGAGCGCCGGTGTCAAATTGATCCTCCATTTTTTAGCGATTGGCTAACGGATTAGCACAGTAAGCGTCTTTCGTATATCGCCATGCAGCGATGTTAGCGTGCTTTCGAATGAAAGCTGTGGCATTTCATCTTGGACGAGTTGCGCCACTGCCTGAGCTTGGTCGAGGTCGCGTGGTTTTTTGATAGGTTCGCGCGTGGGCAGACCAGAGAGCCAAGCCTTGTGCAAGGCAAAAGCACGCGGATCTGGCACCCGCATCGGCACTGGCCAGCCGTCCTCATCGATGGCGACCACATCAAGTTTAGGGGAATTCAACAGCCACTGCAGGCCGGGCACTTCGGTGGCGACCAAATCTGATTCAGAGAACGTGATGTTTTCCGCGGCGTTCATGCCTCGCGGTGCGATCACGAGGTCCACCATGAACTGTCCGGCATTGGCGGCACGGTAGTCGTTTTTGCGGACACATTCAAATGTCTTGTCCGCTTTTTTGAGCAGGCCTAGCAATCCATTACCGTCTAGCTTTTCCGATACGACAATCATCTTTTGCCGTGTATCGTTGCGCAAGTCGACATCACCTGAAGCGAGTAATTCGAGTAAAAAGTGCGATCCTGCAGCGGCTTCGTAGGCGTACAAGGCTCGGGTGCCAATTACGGTAAAGCTGTCATGCAGGCCGGCCCGGTCGAGTTCGCGCAGCACGCGGGCCACGATGCGCGGCACGCGATTCAGTCTCAATGCCTTATTGAGCCGGGCCTGCTCTTGAATTTTTTCTGTGATCAGTTGCAGGCGCTCTTGTGCCAAGGTGCGTCCGGCAGAAAAGGCCGACAATAACTCCTCGGTTTGCGCCGATCGAGCTCCAAGCGATTTGCCGTTACCACGCCGGTCCCGGTCTCTGAACAGGTATTCAGTATTCCGTACTGTTTTCCAGCGCATGCCATAGGTGTAGGACGCTGCATGGCCCAAGGCAGGTCGATAGTTTTCGAAAAGTTGTCCGGTATTGACTTGGTGTAGTCGTTGTTGATTCGAGAGGGGTTTCATTACGTTTCCGGCAAAAAATATTATTCTTTAATTCTGCCGGAAACGAAGCCTGAGTGCAATATCTGTTTCCGGCAAAACTACAGTTATTTTTTATTGCCGGAAACGTGGTTGTCTGCCAAACATCGCCTTGATATCAGTCAGTCACCAGATGCGAATGTCAAACCACAAAGACTGGCGTTGTAGGTAAGCCACATCCAGCTTGACCTTCTCAGAGAATCGGCAACTCGTTGCGGCCATTGACTTGGGCCCAGCTGGTCAGATCGGGAACCTCAGTGTGCATGCCCTGCTCTGTGCGCAGAGCAATCAAGTCTTGATGGTTGCTTCGATATAGCCAACGCTCATGACCGATTCGGTGTTGCGAGACCCGGTGTTGCGAGATCTTGGGTCTGGCGGGAGAGCTGAGAGGACGCACATCGGTAATGATATGCGTCAGCGTGTCATCAGTTTCGGGAATGATGCGACGCGCCCACGCTACCTTAGACACATCTACAAGCCTGAGAAGCAGGTCTAGCTCGTGAAAGAACGTAAGTAGCGAAAAAAAGTCCCTGACCTAGACCTTGCTATAAATCTCCGCCCCCTGATTGACGAATTCAACCGATTTTTCCTCCATCCCCTTCTCCAATGCCTCATCCTCTCCGACACCCTGACTGGCGGCATAGTCACGGACATCCTGGGTGATCTTCATTGAGCAGAAATGGGGTCCGCACATGGAACAAAAATGAGCGAGCTTAGCGCCCTCTTGAGGGAGGGTCTCATCGTGGAACTGTTTGGCCTTGTCGGGATCTAGGCTTAAATTAAACTGGTCGTCCCAGCGGAATTCGAAACGCGCTTTGGAGAGTGCATTGTCTCGGACTTGAGCACCGGGATGGCCCTTTGCCAGATCGGCCGCATGTGCAGCAATCTTATACGTGATGATGCCGTCCTTGACGTCATCCTTATCAGGTAATCCAAGATGCTCCTTAGGAGTGACATAGCACAGCATCGCAGTCCCATACCAGCCGATCATGGCAGCACCAATGGCAGAGGTGATGTGGTCATATCCAGGCGCAATATCGGTCGTGAGAGGCCCTAATGTATAGAAAGGGGCCTCAGCACAGTACTTTAACTGCAGGTCCATATTCTCCTTGATCAGATGCATCGGCACATGCCCTGGGCCCTCGATCATGACCTGAACATCGTGCTTCCAGGCCACCTGGGTCAATTCACCGAGTGTTTTGAGCTCCGCGAACTGCGCCTCGTCATTGGCATCAAAGATTGAACCGGGGCGCAAACCATCACCCAGTGAGAAGCTGACATCATACAACTTCATAATCTCGCAGATCTCCTCAAAACGAGTATAGAGGAAGCTCTCTCGGTGATGAGACAGACACCACTTAGCCATAATTGACCCACCACGTGAGACGATACCGGTCATACGTTTGGCCGTCATCGGCACATAGGCGAGTCGCACCCCTGCATGGATGGTGAAGTAGTCCACACCCTGCTCTGCCTGCTCAATCAAGGTATCTCGAAAGATTTCCCATGTCAGGTCTTCCGCTTTTCCATTTACTTTCTCGAGCGCCTGATAAATCGGAACAGTGCCGATCGGGACCGGACTGTTGCGGATGATCCACTCACGCGTTTCATGAATATTCTTGCCGGTGGACAGATCCATCACCGTGTCCCCACCCCAGCGGATGGACCAGGTCATCTTCTCGACCTCTTCCTGAATGCTGGAGCCCAGAGCAGAATTTCCGATATTGGCATTGATCTTGACCAAGAAGTTACGGCCAATGATCATCGGCTCTGATTCGGGGTGATTGATATTGAGCGGGATGATGGCACGACCACGAGCCACTTCATCACGCACAAACTCCGGCGTGATCTGTTTAGGCAAATATGCCCCAAAATCGTGACCAGGGTGTTGCCTGGTCAGTAACTCGCGTTGACGTGCGTTCAACCCCTCACCCAGTTCTGCACAGCGCTGATTCTCGCGTATCGCGATGTATTCCATCTCGGGCGTGATAATTCCTTGTCGGGCATAGTGCATCTGAGTCACATTCGAACCCACTCTCCCACAACGTGGCTGACGTTGCAGATTAAAACGCATCTCTGTGAGGCTGTCATCGGACAGACGTGCTCGCCCAAACGCGGATGCGGGTGATGAGAGAACTTCAGTGTCACCTCGTGCTGCTATCCACTGCTCACGCAGGGGTGCTAAGCCAGATCGGATATCGATCTTCGCTGCTGGATCGGTATAAGGGCCAGAGGTGTCGTACACGTAGATGGGGGGGTTCTTCTCTACCCCCATGCTGACCGCGGTATCCGACTGACTGATCTCTCTCATCGGCACCTGGATATCAGGGGATGACCCC
>Ga0209553_1000909_pt1 | contig 15058 bp, 15 predicted proteins | sample LauGreFBDMM110DN_2_FD_188217 | JGI IMG/M metagenome (GOLD analysis project Ga0209553, IMG submission 188217) | Freshwater lake microbial communities from Lake Michigan, USA - Fa13.BD.MM110.DN (SPAdes) (version 2) | ecosystem: Environmental > Aquatic > Freshwater > Lake | place: Lake Michigan...
AACTTTCCTGTGACGAGCGTGCGTGCAGACCGCGTCAACGTGATCAACTATGCGTTCCTCATTCCGCTCGATCGAACCATGCCCGCATCGTGGGATCACATCGTGTCGGAGTACCGTGGATGGGATTACGCGGATTACACGCCCTTTTTGCAACAACCTCCCGGCACAGTGCTGAGTGCTGGCGTGGGACTCTTCGATGAATGGGCCGATGTGAAAGCAGATAACGCAGCTGCAGCATTGACCATGTCCCCGCCATTCAAAGAAGGAAGCAACTTCGCGCACTTGCGAGACCTCAAGCAATCACACAGCAAACTACGAACGCTTGTGTCGCTCGGCGGCTGGACGCTTTCTTCGCCGTTCTTCTCCATAGCGAGAAGCGCGCAGAAGCGACTCGACTTCGCGAAGTCCGCGGTGTACGTCACGGCGCGCTACGGCTTCGATGGCATCGACGTGGACTGGGAATATCCAGGCGGCGGCGGGCTCAATCAGAACGGTCTCAGTGATCCTGCGACGGACGGCGCAAACTATGTGTTGCTCTTGCAAGCGTTGCGCGATGAGTTGAACCATCAATCAACGCTCGATGGAAAGACGTACTACTTGACCATCGCTGCGCCAGCAGGAGACGGAAACATTGCAAACATCAACGCCTCTGCAATTGCCGCCGTCGTTGATTGGATCAATGTGATGACCTATGACTTCCACGGTAGTTGGGACTCGTACACCGGATTCAACGCGCCGATGGTGAATGTCGATCCGAATCCGGGAACGGCGAACTGGTGCGTGCCAGGAGCGACAGAGCTCTACCTGAATGGACCGAAGCCAGGAACCGGCGTGCCCGCAAGCAAGATCGTCATGGGCGCACCGCTCTATGGTCGCGCGTGGCATAACGTGGAACCGGGGCCCAATGGAGATGGACTTGGACAGCCTGGAACCACTGCAAATTCGGGACCAACGGGCGAAGGCTTGTACCCGTTTGGCTACCTGCTCTCCAACGGCTACTTGACGTACTCGGGCGGCACGTTTGCTGGTGCCGGTGGATACACGCGCTACTGGAATTCCGTGGCACAAGTTCCCTACCTCTATTCGCCCACCACTAAGCGCTTCATTTCATACGACGATTCACAGTCGATCAGCGCGAAGGTGAACTATGCCAATGAAATGGAACTCGGCGGCGTCATGTTTTGGGAACTCACCAACGACACGACAACCGTCGGCGCATCGCTCATGGACGTGATCTATGAGGGCCTGCGATTGCCGTGACCGAAATCAGTCGCGCGATCCGTGAAAGCCGAGGGCGAAAACATCACACTGCAATCGGAGTCAGTGGTGCTCTTCGTTCTCGGCGATCGTGTACTCAAGGGCTACAAATTGGTGCGCGATGTTTTTCTCTTCCGCTACGCCGCGCGTGGAATCTGTGCCTGTCCTCGATTGGCTCCTCACTCGGTCACGCGCGGCTCAGTCGATCTTTTTCCAGTGATCAGTGAACACGCCATCCATCGTTGCGATAAAACCATGCTTGTCGAAACTTCCTGCTGGTTCGCCGTGGAGTGGGAATGGGAACTGCGTCTTTCCATCCTTGATTGTCACTGCGGAGGTGCCGTGCGAAGGAGTGGTTTCGTAGGTGATGCCCTTGCTGTCGAAATCGCTTGCGTAGTAGATTGACTCTTCGGTGTACGCCTTCTCGGTGAGTGTGTACTTCGAGATGATTGAAATGGAACTGACCTTGCCGCCTGCGGTCCAGTAGACGTTAAAGTTTCGGTACTCCTTGGTGACGGTCATCATGCCGATGACATCGGGGGCAACGACTTTCTTCCCGTCCGGAAGGATTCGATACTCGAGCATGTACGTACCTTCGATGCTTGGCTTGTTGTTCGGCACGCCGCTCGGCATGGCGCTCCGTGTGGCGTCATTCGAATTCGCGGCGAACATTCCACCGGCGATGATGATGACGGGAAGAGCGCACGCGAGAGCCCATGCAATGAGTGTCGTTGGTTTCATATTGTCAAAAATAGCATGTGCGCAGCGCGTTGCGTTACCGCATCCGTCGCGTGCTCGTCGGCTGCACGGAGGGATGCCCGCGAGGGCAGGCGCCCCCACGAAGCTCGTTCCGGATCACACAGAGCCACCCACACTCACGCCCGCGGGCTGCGATCATACGAGCTGCGACAAGAGTGTCTTCGCGGGAACAACCATCGGGCCTCGTGGCTTTGCGAAGCAATCTGCCGCGACGTAGTCAGCGTCGACGATGACTTGAAACGCGAATGGCGCTTTCAGTTGTGACTGGTAGTACGCCAGCGCAGGGTTGATTGGGCCTTCGCTGAGTTTCACTTCCGCGAGAAACCATGGCTTTCCGTCGCGTGTGACGACGAAGTCGACTTCGTGCTTCTCTTTGTCTCGCAGGTAACCGAGTTCGAACTTGCCGAAGCCGAGATCGGTCCACGCTTCCACCGCTTTGAGAAGGTGGCACGCGACGAATGTCTCTGCGCGTGCACCGACATCGTCAATCGAACTCCAATCGCGGAGGAACCACTTGGGTTCTTTGCGCAGTGACCGCGAGACATTCTTGAACCAAGGGCGCACGAGGAATCCGAGATGAAGGCTTCGAAGCACTTCAATCCATCGCGTGATGGTGTCGATCGATGTGCGCACTTCGCCCGCGAGATTTCCAAAGATCAACTGGTGCGCCGATCGATTCGCAAGGATTCGCACAAGCGACGCAACTTGATCGATTTGTTGAATCCTCGTCAAATCACGAATGTCCTCACGAACAAGTTGCTCGAAGCGCAGCGACTGCCAGCGCCGACTGAATCGAGAATCGCGTTTGATGAACGGCTCGGGATACCCACCATGCGTCCAGAGTGCGTCGAACTCGGCCGCCTTGAGACGCTTGGGCGCACGAACGAGTCGCTTCGCGTTGGGCAGGTCTTGCGCAAGCAATTCCGCGACGGAGAGCGGATGCATTCGATAGGGAAAGTATCGCCCCATGAGGCTGTCGCCGCCACGGCGATACGCATCCATGCGACTACTGCCCGTCACAATGATGCGCGTTGGATCAGCGTAAGAATCGAAGAACCCCTTCAGAAACTTTTTCCAACTATGAAACTTGTGAAGCTCATCGAACAAAAGCGTCGGCGGCACCGCGACCAGTTTCGACAACCCAAAGTGCTCGACGAGTTTCATCGGTCCCGACAGGATCAGATCGCGATCGTCCGCATTGTCCCAGTTGCAGTAATGATCCGCCGCGCGCCGACAGGTCGTCGTCTTGCCGACTTGTCGCGGCCCAACCACGAACGCCATCTGCCGATGCGTCGCGAGATGCTCTGCCAAGATGGTGTCGTAGAGACGTTTAAGCGGCGCCATATCCTGACCATTATCGTATGTATCAGAGAATAGTCAAGACCATTCTCCGACTATCACGAGAATGGTCGGCAACAGAAGCCTGCGTCGGCGCGACCTCCCTCAATGCACAACGCCCCGCGATTGCGAGGCGTTGTACTGTTTCAATGGACCTGATCGGGCTCGAACCGACCACCTCTTCCATGCCATGGAAGCGCTCTACCAAATGAGCTACAGGCCCTACGACTGCTTGAAATGTGCTGCGGAACCTTCGTTCATGCAGTGGGTTGGGAAGACTACCTTGATGCAACCCTTGAGGCAAGATGATCGGCACTCTGAGGGACTCAGTTGCGTGAAGTCTCGCGCTGTGCGAATAACTTACCTATTTGGTGCAGGCTTGGTGCAGTCTTACGCTTGCAGCGCCTTCTCGAGCGCTTGTGCGTAAACGGCTTTCGCGCTGATGCCGCCAATGCGCGCGACCGGTTGACCGCCCTTCATGATGATGACGGTGGGGATCGAGTTGATGTCGAACTTCAATGCCAATTCCATTGCGGAATCGATGTCGAGCTTCGCGATTTTCGCGCGGCCGACGAAGTCTGTTGCGAGTTCGTCGATCACTGGCGCGAGCTTCAAGCATGGCTGGCACCATGGCGCCCAGAAATCGATGAGCACGGGCACGCTGCTTTGCATTACTTCGGATTGAAAATTTGCGTCGTTGAGCGTGATTGTGTTCGGTCCGGCCATTGCGTGAACTCCTAGAAAACTCTCTGACTCTTGTGAGTGGGGAGAGGATGCTAGCGTCTTCGCGGTCCTTCGTGGCTCAGTGAATTCCGCCGCCCTTGAGAACGGCTTCCGCGACCTGCAATGCCTCGCGATGGGCGGAAACATCGTGCGCGCGAATGATCCGCGCACCGCCGCCAAATGCTGCTACCGCAACGACCAACGACCCTGCAACGCGATCGGCTGGGCAATCTTGCCCAGTCACAGCGCCAATGAAACTCTTGCGGCTTGCGCCGACAACGACGGGGAATCCGAATGATGCGAGCTCACTTGTTCGCGCCACGAGTTCGTAATTCTGTCGCACCGACTTGCCGAACCCTAAGCCTGGATCGATCGCAATCGATTCGCGTGCCATGCCTGCTTGCATCGCGATGTCGGCGCGTGCGAGAAGCGCATCGCCTACGGCACGCACAACGTCGTCGTACTGCGGTGGCGTGTCGTATCGATCGCTGTAACGATCCTGACTTGGTGCGGTCAATCGATGCATGAGCACGATGCCGCATCCACACTCCGCGCACATGCGGAACATTGCTTTGTCTTCGCCCGCACTCACATCATTCACGATGTTTGCGCCCGCCTGAATTGCAGCGATTGCAACTTCGGCGCTTGTCGTGTCTATCGAAATCGCAACGCGACTACTCGCGCGAATTGCTGTAATGACAGGTATCACGCGACGAATCTGCTCGCGTGCATCAACGCTTGTTGCGCCTGGTCGTGTGGACTCGCCGCCAATGTCGACGATGTGCGCGCCTTCCTCAGCAAGTCGCAACGCTTGCGCGATCGCGGCGTCCGCATCGAACGCGTTTCCGCCATCACTGAAACTATCTGGCGTGACATTCACAATGCCCATCAACGCGAAAGGTTCAAGCGCGAGCAACCGATCTGGACCAATCGTCCAGTGACTCGGGGCTCCGTGATGGATCTCCGGCTCACGCATCTATTGTGCTTGTCGGCTTACCTTGCGCATGAGGTAAGAAAAACTGGGTTATTGGGCGGAGGAATCTTCGGTGTTTCCATCCGCATCGCCCTCAGCGTCATCCTTCGCGGCTTCTGCGGGGCTCTCGTTGCGCGATGCGTACATCGCTGCGAAGTATTTCAGCACGCCGGTGGGAACAACAAGCACGCCATCTATACGACCATCTCCAAATCCGAGGCTGAGCGCGAGCGGTTCCATTGAAGGATCTGGTGTTGGAATCGAAGGCGCAGCGGCGCCAGCTTCCGCACCGAACACATTTCCGACTCCACTCATAATCGAGGTTGCGAGCATCGCAAGTCGTCCAACGCCGAGGAAGATTTCCGCATCGCGCTTTGGCGGCAACCACTCTTCGATCGATTGAAGTGTCGCGTCACTTGCGAGCGCTGCGTCTCCGCCAGCAACACCCGCAGCCATCGCGCGAGTGAAGACATCGGGGCGTTGACTGAACGTCACGACAACACCGCCCTCTTTCACCGCCGCAAGTCCAACGAGCCCGCGCACACCGACAACGAATTGTTTTCCGAGTCGCATGTACTCCGAGCCCTCGGGCATTTGCGACATGTCGGTGATCGTTTCCTTCAACTCAAATGCGTTCGCAATCGTGCCTGACTTCAATGTCTTCGCGTCGTTCCACTGTGGATCACGCTTCACGCCACCGTCTTCACCCTTGAGTGCAAGAAACGATGCCTTCATGCGAGCGAGCGTGCCTTCTGGATTCTTCGATGCGATGAAGAGTGCGCTGTCGTTGAGCACGCCGCCCACCGCAACACCGAGTTTCGAGGGATATGCAGCGAATTGCACGCTCGTGATCGCCGCGCCATCAGACACGATCCACTCGGGAAGCAGTGCGCGATCAATGTTCATGAGTTCCATGCTGTCCGTCAGCGCTTCGACGCCACCAAGTCCGACGCAATCGATGCTCGCCGCGAGATAGAAGGGATTTCCTGGCAATCGCAGGCATTTCGTGCTCGTGGAACTTTCGCGCGCGGCGGTGAGCGCTGCGAGCGCACTACCTTCCCGCGCGATGCTGATCGTGCGGAGCCAAACGCCGAGCGGATCAATGTCGATTGCGATCACCGCATCCGAGAGCTGCTCAAGGATTTTCTTGCTGTCGAAATTTGCTGCAGCGGTGACCGCGTTACTTCCACCGACGATGGGGAGTTCTTCGCTGCCCAGGCGCATCATTTTTCCGAGCGCGTCCATCGCGTCTGCTTCAACCCAGTACACGAGATCAGCGCGATCGAGTGAACTCCACTCTTCGCTCGTCAATCGCGCTTGAAATCGCGCGCCCATCGGCTTCGATGCGTCGTATCCAGCCACTGCATCTGCGGACGGTGACATGATCACGTTGTTACCCACAGCGCGAGCACTCACGATCATGCCGAGCGATGATGTGTAGCGACCGAGCGCCGCATCGCCCGCTGGCGTCATGTTCGCCTGCATGAATGCTGCAGGATCCGTCGAACCAATGACGAACACCATCGTCGCCGCCTCGCCCTTACCGATGAAGTATGCGATCACTGGCGCGCTCTCATCGAAGTTCGCACCGATGCCGAATTGCGCTTTGAAGAGATCGATCGGTCGCCCTGCGATCATTGCGCCGCCGACGCCGAGTTGCTCGAGCATTCCGATGCAATCTGCATTCGACTTTTTCGGCGAAGGCCACGCGACAAATCCTGTCGCGCTCTCGGGAATGAGTGCAAGTGCACGATCGAGATCGACGCTCGCCCACGCGGTACCAACGATGCACGGCGATGCGAGAAGGATCGAGAGAGTTGCTGCAAAAATTTGTCGCATAAAGAGTCACTCCAAAGAGCTCGAAGCTCCCACGCATGATAGGGTGAGAGTCACCATGTCACTCCTCTCCACCGTCAAACTCACGCTCACGTCCTTCGGGATGCTGCTCACGGGAGCATGCGCCGCACAGAATGTTCCCCCCACTGAGGCCGCGAGCGCGAAGTGGAAAGACGCAAGCGTCTATGCAATCGACGTGAAGAACCTCGATGGCACGAAGGGCGACCTCAAGCAGTTTGAGGGGAAGGTCGCAATCATCGTGAACACAGCAAGTCAGTGCGGACTCACGCCGCAGTACGCAGCGCTTGAAGCACTCGCGCTGAAGTACAAGGATCGCGGCGTCGTGGTGCTTGGCTTTCCGAGCGGTGACTTCGGTGGTCAAGAGTTTGAGAGCGCGAGTGAGATCCGCGACTTCTGCACGATCAAGTACAAGATCACGTTTCCGCTCTTCGAAAAATGCTCCGTGAATGCGGGCGCGACGCAATCACCAATCTTTGAATGCCTCGCCGCGAAAACGGGCAAACTTCCGGGTTGGAACTTCGGCAAGTACATCGTGAGCAAAGACGGCAAATCCGTAACCTTCTTCGATTCACGCGTTGCGCCGGACAGCAAAGAGATCGAAGCCGCGATCCTCGCAGCTATTCAACAGTGACGCTCTTCGCAAGATTGCGCGGCTTGTCGACATCTTTCCCGCGCATGACTGCCGCGTGATACGCGAGCAATTGCAGCGGAATCACTGTGAGTAACGGCTGCAACTGCTCAGGGCACTCTGGCACATAGAAGACTTCTTTCGCGAGCGTCTTGATGTACTCATCGCCCTCGGTGGCAACCGCGATGACGTGACCACCGCGCGCGCGAACCTCTTCAATATTCGCGAGCACCTTCTCGTACTGGCTATTGCGCGTGGCGACGAACACCACAGGCATGCCTTCTTCAATGAGCGCAATAGGTCCGTGCTTCATCTCCGCAGCGGGCATGCCCTCCGCGTGGATGTAGGAAATTTCTTTGAGCTTGAGCGCGCCTTCGAGCGCAACTGGATAGTTCACGCCGCGACCGAGGAAGAGCCAGTTTTCACGATGAATGTACTTCGCGGTGGCTTCGCGAATCGCGTCGCTGCTCGCGAGCACGCGTTCAATCTTGTCTGGCACTTCGCTGAGTTCTTTAAGGAACCACGAGACGTAATCATTGGAGAGGTATCGTCGCCGACCGATGTACGCGGCGATCATCGCGCCGACCATCACTTGTCCGGTGAATGCCTTCGTGCTCGCGACGCCGATCTCAGGACCAACACGCAAGTACACGCCAGCATCCGTCTCACGCGCGATCGAACTGCCGACCACATTCACAATGCCGAGCGCCATCGCGCCGCGCTGCTTTGCTTCTTGTAGAGCGGAGAGCGTGTCGGCGGTTTCGCCTGATTGACTCACCGCAATAACGACAGTGCCATCTTCGACGATTGGGTTTCGGTAGCGGAACTCACTCGCGAAGTCGTAGTCCGCTGGAGTCTTCGCAAGATCTTCCATCAAGTACGCGGTCACCATGCACGCGTGCAACGCCGTGCCGGAACCGACGAGCATAATCTTGCGTGCGTTCGCGAGTTTTCGTGCATGTTCGCCCACACCACCGAGCGTGATTTCGCCAGTGCGCGTGTTGATGCGACCCTGCAACGTCATGCGCAGCGCGCGCGGCTGCTCGAAGATTTCCTTGAGCATGAAGTGCTCGAACTCGCCGAGTTCAATCTGCTCGAGATCGAATTCCAACTCGCGAATCTCGGAAGTCAGCGGCACATTGTCGACTGTTGTGGAGCGGAAACTCTCGCGCGTGATGCGCGCAACCGAATAGTCCGCGAGCATGACTGCTTGTGTGGTGTGCGCGACGATTGCACTCGCATCACTTGCGACCACAAATTCACCGTTGCCGACCCCGATCATCAGCGGCGAACCCTTGCGCGCCACGACGAGGACATCGGGCTCCTTCTCGCACAAGACCGCGATTGCATACGCGCCGGTCACTTCACGCAACGCTGCTTGCACAGCCTTCTCTAAATCGCCGCGATACAACTCGCCAATGAGATGCGCGAGCACTTCGGTGTCGGTCTCACTCGTGAACGTGTGCCCCTTTTCCTCGAGGTACTTCTTGATCGACGCGTAGTTCTCGATGATGCCGTTGTGGATAATCGCGATGCCGTGACCATGCACGCCGTCATCGCGATGCGGATGCGCGTTCTTCTCCGTGACACCGCCATGTGTCGCCCAACGCGTATGCGCAATGCCGATGGATCCTAGATGCCCGCCCGTTGCGTCGACAGCTTGCTGCAGCGCGGCCACACGACCAACCGTACGCGTCACTTGCAGACCAATGCTTCCGCGCGATTGCTCAAGCGTCGCAATACCCGCGCTGTCATAGCCGCGATACTCAAGACGCTTGAGTCCTTCGATCAGAATGTCGCGAGCATGCTTGCGACCGATGTAGGCGACGATTCCGCACATGAAGGAGAGTCCTTGCTGGGTCTAAGAGATCAACTCTGGCAATTGGTGAAAGTGGGCGCTGTATCTATCGGCTCGCGAGGGCAGGGAATGTACGATCCGCAGTGGCTTCCGCTGCAAGTCTCGACGCTTCAGGTGCCTGAATCGTTCGTTTTTGACCGCTCCCCCTCATTCCCTTCCCATGCAAGATCTTTGGTCGCCGCTCCGAGAACAACGCCGTGCGCATGCTGCGCCGCTCGCGATGCGCATGCGCCCTCGTGCATTGGCGGAATTTGTCGGTCAAGCGCATTGTTTGGGTGAAGGGAAACTGCTGCGCAAACTGATCGATGCCGATGCGCTGTCGTCGGTGATCCTGTCAGGTCCGCCAGGCACAGGCAAGACGACATTCGCGGAAATTGTCGCAAACCAAACGAAAGCTGCATTCGAACGCGCGCATGGTGCACGAACAGGTGTGAAGGAATTGCGCGAGATGATTGACGCTGCCACGCGTCGACTCGGCGAAAACTCTCGTCGCACGATGCTCTTCGTGGACGAGATCCACCGACTCGCGCGCAATCAGCGTGATGCGTTACTCGAAGGTGTGGAATCTGGCGCCGTCATTCTCATCGGCGCAACGACGGAGAATCCCAACTGGGCGTGCGGCTCGGCGTTGCTCTCACGAAGCATCGCGTTCCGCTTCGAACCGCTGCTGGAGCGCGATCTGCTCGAACTTCTCCAACGCGCGCTTGTGCATCCTGAGGGATTGCGTATCGCTGGCTTGCAACTTGATGCGGACGCTGCGTTGCACCTTGCTCGCGCAGCGGATGGTGATGCTCGGCGCGCATTAAGTGCACTTGAAATCGCGGCGGCTGCAGTAGAAAGCGAAGCAGCACCGCGCATCACGCTCGAACTTGCCATCGATGCGCTTCGTTCGAAGTTACCAGTGTTCGACCCCACTGGCGATGAGCACTACGACCTCGCGAGCGTGTTCATCAAGTCGATGCGCGGTTCCGATCCTGATGCTGCGATGTATTGGCTCGCGCGCATGCTGACAAGTGGCGAGGATCCGCGCTTCATCGCGCGTCGGCTTACGATTTTCGCAAGTGAAGATGTCGGCAATGCAGATCCACGCGCGCTGCAACTTGCGATCGCGACTTGGGATGCGGTCGAGCGCGTGGGCATGCCTGAAGCGCAACTCAATCTCGGGCAATGCGTCGCGTTTCTCGCGTGCTGTCCGAAGTCCAACGCGAGCGCGCAAGCGATTTGGACTGCGATGGATGATGCGAAAGAAGGCCGCACGATTCCGGTGCCGATGCAATTCCAAGATCAAACGAAACGGCGGCTCACGACAACGGGCGCGGACGGCGAGCCCCTTGCAGCAGATCGCGTGCAGTACGAAGATCCACACGCGCAAGTTAACGGCGTTGGATTGCAGGACTATCTAGGCGTGACGAAGCGTTACTACGAGCCTGTAGAGCGCGGACTCGAAATTCAAATCGCCGAACGACTTCGCGCGATTCGTGCCGCGCGAGAAACCCTCAAATGAGTTGTGAAAGCATTCAACTTCTCAAACGCGTTGCGCGCGGTAGCCTTCGTGAACGCATTGCAGAATTGAGCGCAACGCAACGGACAACAGCGAGCGCCGCGCTGGTGACTCACATGCTGCGCACTGAAGTTTGGCAACGCGCAACCGGTGTCTTACTCTTCCGCGCGCTTGATGATGAGCCCTCGCTTGATGCACTCGCGCGCGACGCACTTGCGCGAGGCACGATGCTCGCGATGCCGCGTATCGAGACGGATGAGCGCATGACGCTTAGGCGCGTAGAGAGCTTGCGCGAAGATGCGTGGGACATCGACGCGTGCGGCATACAGAGTCCGAATGGCGTGGAAATCGACGCCGCGCAATTCGATTTCATCGCGGTCCCTGGTGTTGGCTTTGCACCTGATGGTGCGCGCGTCGGCCGCGGCAAGGGCTACTACGACCGCTTGCTTGCCTCGCTGCCGAATGCGTCCACGACAGTTGGCATCGCGTTTGCATGCCAGATTCTGAACCGGCTTCCGACCGAACCGCACGACGCGCGAGTGCAATGGATCGCTACGGAAGACGGGGTTTTCAGAGCATCGCTGACGTAGTGCGTTTCAAGGGTTGACTGCATATGCTCCTGCCTTCTGCCGCAGATCCATGGAAGGATTTTTTATGTCACTCCCAAGCCAGTCTTCTCGAACTCAATCATCCAGTGCATCACGCGCAGCAAGCGCGCGACGATTTCGTGGACTTCGAAATCCGATGACGCTCAGCGTGATCAGCGCAGTCGGCGTGGTAAGTGTGTGGTGGACATTGCGCGAAGGCGGCGCGAACACAGCACTCGCATCACCCAACGCAGAGTTGCAGTTCATCACGACTTCGCCGCCTCGCACTGCACTTGAAGAAACGCTCGATCAAGGTCCAGTGACATTGCAGGTTGCCCCTGCTTCGACCCCAACTACTGAACCGCCCGTGCCAGCGCCAGCGACGCGTCCAGGCAACGGCTTCGCGACGACCACGCCGCCTTCCGCGCCCACAGCAACATCGCTCGATGCACAACTGAAACTCGGTCACGACTTGGCTGCGACGAATCCTATCGAAGCGCGCCGCATTCTTTCAAGCGCGCTCCTCTCAGGGCAACTCACCTCTGCCGACGCGCGCACTGCCGCCGACACGCTCAACGCGATCACGGAACAAATCTTCTTCACGCCGGTCTACAACGCGAACGACACGCTTTTCACGCAATACACCGTGCAATCTGGTGACGCGCTCTCCAAGATCGTGCGCAAGCAGAAAGTTGCGTGCGACTGGCGACTCGTGAAGCGCATCAACAATCTCAAGAGCGAAAGTGCGATTCGCGAGGGGCAACGGCTCAAACTTCCGCGCGGAACATTCCATGCGTGCATCAGCAAGCGCGACTACCGACTCGATTTGATTCTTGACAACGGCACTGAGCGCACCGTTGTCGCATGCTTCCCTGTTGGACTTGGTTCTGCGAATGGAACGCCGCTCGGAAATTTCCGCGTGCGTCCCAACTCCAAACTTGTGAATCCTGAGTGGACGCATCCCGTGAGCGGTGAGCACTTCACTGCCGAAGATCCAAAGAATCCGATCGGCGAACATTGGCTCGGACTCGAGGGCGTCGACGCGACGAACCGCGATTTTCTAGGCTACGGTATTCACGGCACCGTCGATCCTTCATCCATCGGTCAAGACAAATCACTCGGTTGCGTGCGCTTGCTCGACACCGATGTTGCCATCGTGTGGGAATGCCTCAGCGAACCAAACTCTATCATCGAGATCAAGTGAACCGACCAGTCATTGGCATAAGCATGGGTGATCCACTGGGCATCGGTCCAGAAGTGGTCGTCAAAGCACTCTCCGATCTTGCGTTGCGCCAGCGCGCGTCATTCGTGATCTATGGTGACAACGAATGTTTGCTCGAAGCTGCTGAACGCGCGCAGATTCATCCCACTTGGTTCCGCGTCGCATCGAAGTCTGTCGGCGAAGAACTGCCGATGTTTGGCGATGTCACCGTCATCGACTACGAAATCATCGCGCAACTTCCAGGCACGCGCGGACCAAGTCGCGAAGGCGGATTCGCATCGAAATGCTTTGTGGAAGATGCGATCATCGATGCGCTTCGACTGCCTGGCCACCAACGCCGGCTCGATGCCATCGTCACCGCGCCTATTTCGAAAGACTCGTGGTATCGCGCCGCATACAAATGGCCGGGACACACGGAACTCTTCGCAGCTCGCACGCGCGCGAAGCATCACGCGATGGCATTCACGAGTCCACGACTTCGCGTTGCGCTCGCGACCTCACACATCGCACTCATGGAAGTTCGCAATGTGCTCACCATCGGGCGCGTGCATGATCCGATCGTGCTCGGTCACGAGTTCTGTCAGCAACTCGGGATTCCGAAACCGCGCATCGCGGTATGCGGGCTCAATCCGCATGCTGGCGAGCACGGTCTCTTTGGCGATGAAGAGCAACGCATCATCAAGCCAGCGATCGACGCCGCGCAGCACGCAGGCATCGATGCGCACGGCCCTTTTCCGGGCGACACGATCTTCATCGAAGCTGCTGCCGGCAAATGGGATCTCGTCGTCGCGATGTATCACGATCAAGGTTTGATACCCGTGAAGCTGCTCGGCTTCGACAAAGCGGTCAATGTCACGCTCGGACTTCCGATTGTGCGCACGAGTCCTGATCACGGCACCGCGTTCGGCATCGCGGGGAAGAATCTCGCAAGTGAAAACTCCATGAAAGCGGCGATCGAACTCGCGATCGACATGGCGAATTTCCGGCTCAATCCCGCTGGAATGCAGCTTGCGCAACCGCGTCGCTAATTTCTCGCGTGAGAAGTTGTAAGACCTCGATCCATTCTCAAATTTCGCGGTTTATCCCGCATGCACGCACTAGGTGTGCTGCATGCATTGCGCCTTGCCCCGTGCTCTCACCTCTTTCACCACCGGCAACGGCTTCGCAGGAAACTCTTGGTTTGAGCCGAAAAATCTGCGCTCACCGCGAAGCCGTGTGTGATGGAATTCCGATGTCACCAGCTTGGCTCACGGAATGGCGCAACCACATATTCATCGCTGACTTCGGTGATGGCACAACGAATGGCGCCGACCTCGCGATCTTTCTCAGCAACTGGGGACTATGCTGACACTGCGCCAACGAAGCACGCCGAGCATGATCAAAGCCAACGCTGCGAAGTGGTAGCCACCGAGTGGGCCGACGATTTCGATGCGCTCGCGCACGAACTCAAGTGAGAAACGCGCGACGCCGTATGCGATGAGATAGAGGTGAAAGCAATTGCCGACGCACCAGCGTTGTCGAAATGCGAGGAGCGCCCACCCTGCGAATCCGAAGTTGAAGAGTGCTTCGATGGCTTGTGTTGGAACGTGTGATGCTCCGTTACTGTCGTGCCATGAATACCACGCGTCATCGCATGCAACGCCCGCACAACATCCTGCGATAGAACAACCGATGCGACCGATGCCGACAGACGCAGGGACCAGTACTGCAAATCGATCGCCTGTCGTGCGCGTGATGCCGAGCGCGCGCTTCGCAATTTCCACACTCGCATAACCACCAAGCAACGCGCCGGTGATGCTCTTGCCTGAAAGCAGCGCCGACCAATCGTCAGCGTAATTCCAACCTTCTGCCGCGAGAAATGCGAGCTTCGCGCCAGTGAGCCCGCCCACGAGCGCTGCGGCGTACACCAGCATCAACCCGCCTTCGCGAGAAGCCGGCGCTCCTCGTGTTCGCTCGATCGTCGCGAGTCGGTCCCACAAAAACGCAGACACCGCGATGCCTGCACATGCAAGCAAGAGATACGCAATGCTTCCCACCGCTTCGGTCGCCGCGAGTGCATGCATCATCAACACACATGCTCCGACACGCGACGCGATTCGAAACCTGCGCGGCCACCGAGCAGGTAGTAACGACAGAACGAATCGAGCGAGCCATCAGAACGAATCACATGGGTACAGCAGCGATCGATGCGATCTTGGTCAAAGGTCCATGCATCCATGAACGGCTTGATGAAGATGCGAAATGGCATCTCTGGTGTGAGCTGCAGTAACGCGTTCGGCAGATTCAAGTTTCCCACGCGCGATTCGATCTCTTTCAACACTTGTCCAAGTGGTTCGGTTTCGCATCCACACGTTG
>Ga0209553_1000915_pt1 | contig 14979 bp, 11 predicted proteins | sample LauGreFBDMM110DN_2_FD_188217 | JGI IMG/M metagenome (GOLD analysis project Ga0209553, IMG submission 188217) | Freshwater lake microbial communities from Lake Michigan, USA - Fa13.BD.MM110.DN (SPAdes) (version 2) | ecosystem: Environmental > Aquatic > Freshwater > Lake | place: Lake Michigan...
CACCAGTAAGTCATCCAGCAGTACGAGCAAGGTACGCCAAAAGTGCCGCACGGCAGCTTCCTTGGCAGCGGTCTATGGCGTGTGTAATCGCTGGGCAGTGTGCGAGCGGTTATGAACCGTATCGCGCCCCATCTACTTGTAGATGCTAGACAGGGTAACACCATAGCGACAGGCCAGCACGCTGGTGCTTTCCAAACTGACGGCAATCAGAGCGCGAATCGCAGGGGCAATGCGGGCTTGTTTGTGACAGGCGAGCCCGCATTGCAGTGCAAACCCCTCAGGGTGGCCATTCAATTGCTCAGTCCACCCGCGCATAACTTCTAGGCCCTCGAACAGCGGGTATTTCCAGATGCGTATCCAACCCTCTAAGATTCGACATTTACCATCAACATAATACTTGCAAAAAGTCCACCAACTGCCCTAGTCGGTTCACCTACCGTCGGCATAAACATTAGACGAAATAATTGTGGTGGTGACTTCAGGCTGGAGCATCGCCTGAGAAGTCACTGGAGCTCAAATCAACTTGACGAGATTTCATTGCAGGTGTGGAGTAGTTGCGGTCAGTCTACGCGCTGGCTTGGATTGGCTGCCCCTTTTTCACCCAATCTGAATTTGCATGGCATCATTTAGCCACACATAAACGGCCAAACACGCAAATGCAGAAAACCGCGTAGTCCTGATGCCTCGGTTTCCGATTTCACAGCCACCTTGCCCGAATCCATGCTATAGTGTGCTCTAAGTAAACGGCACTACAATAAAGGAAACCAAAAATGAACCGCGAAGAACTAAAAAAACTAATTGGTGGATGTATCGCCACATTGCCCACCCCATTTGATAAGGATCTAAAGCTTGATCTCGCACGCGCCACCGAAGTCACAAAGTGGTGGGTCGCCAATGGTTTGGGGACCGGAACCGCCGCACTTAAAACATCGGCAGCGATGGGTGAAGGGCCGGACATGAGCGATGACGAGTGGCCGCATTTGCTTCGCACCGTCGTCAACGCCGCCGGCCCAAATGCAAAAGTAATTTGCGCACTCAAACCCAAAAACACCCTCCACACCATAGACGATGCCAAACGCGCACAGGATTTGGGCGCAATAGGCCTTCAGATTGACCTTCCTTTCTTTCACCACTCCAACCAAGATGACCTTGTCCGTTTTTATACCGATATCTCCGACAAGATTGACATCGGTATAATGATCTACAATACCCATTGGTTCACCGATATACCCGCCAAGGAGGCTATGCGGGCCGAGACTATGATGCGCTTGAAGGACGCCGAGCATGTAGTAGCGCTCAAGTGGAGCACCCCCGACAACACCGATATTGACTACGACGACATGAAGAAATTTTCCAGTATCTTTAACGTCATCGATAATTCTGGTCAGCCCGTCCGCTGTCACAAAAATGGCGGCAGGGGCTATATCAGCGCATTGGTCGCCGTTCACCCAGCTCACGACCTCGCGATATGGCAGCTCATGGAGGGGAAGAAATACGATGAGGCGCAAGCGCAAATCGATTCCGTCCGTAAAGTTCTCGGGCCCTGGACGGCAAAGACTGGCGAGAAATCGGGAGGCTACCGGCAGCTCAAGGGTCTTATGGCTGCTGTCGGCCAACCCGTCGGGGATCCACGACCGCCGACCCTGGCTATCGACGACAAGGAGCTGGCCGAAGCCAAACAATTGGTAAGACAATTGGGATGGGCCTAACAAAGCAAAAATAGTTTAATTGGCCGACGTAAGATAGCCTCTTCGCCGTGGCAAGCTCTGGTACAGAACCGAGACCCAAACAGGTTTCTAAGCAGTACCGTACGACTGAAGCCGCCGCTGCGCAAACATCGGCATCAAATTTCGGAGGTACTGGCACCAAGCCATCTTTGTGGTCCATGTAATGGTGTGCGCTTGCCGGCAGACACCCGCGCCCAATTCCTACAAAGTGTTGGTCGGCGTCTTTAGTTCAATACACACTGAGCTGTAGTCGTATAAAGATTTGGCAGCGGCTTTCAACCAAGCTGTCAGCGCAGTACAGACCCCGCAAACTAATACCTCCATAAAGTAAAATCTCCCAAGGTAAAGAAACCCTAAAGAAATAACCTGTTGAAAATGAAATTTACCAAGGGTCAGCTGATAGCCATCCGAAATAAATCAGCGGCGGGTGTGGCAATCAGGCATGATCGGTGCCAACTACGAACTGGCGGCACCTGTTTATCAAGATGATGGCGATATAGCGTTATCGACAGCAGCGCCCGCCGGCGTCTAGAATAATTACGAGAAAAGATTAGGGGAAACAGCCGGTGTCTCCTAGTTTATATTTCAAACATCTACTGCTACAGCACATTATCTTTTGAAAATTACCAATGCTCAGCCTAGCCTATGTGTTGGCAGAACATGGGCTCACTACCAAGCTACGCGCACCGTGACGCTGGCATCCATCACCCCAAGTGTCCCGCCTCAAATAGGCCCGTGCTTAGATAAATTCGAGCTCTGATGAGGAATGCAAAACCAAAAGTTATCTATATTTGGGTGGAGCTCGACTGCTCAGTTGCTGTCGCCAAGAAACATCAGGAATGACAGCGAACATAATCCAGCACTCACCCATAAAGTTCCACCGAGACCGATGAAGTTAGCTAGCATTGTCCCCAGTAGCGGCGCACCAATTAGCGCAACATAGATCGAAATTTGAGATACCGCAAGAAATATCTCAGGGTGCCCGGACGGTACAGATTTCATCATTTCGTCAAAAAACACTAGATCAAGACCTGCCTGAAACCAGCCGGCCAGACCCCCAAGCAAAACAAGAGCGCCCAGATTTACGGTAGATGCAACCAATAATGGATGGAGCGCCAAGCCGAGAGTAGTGGATAGAAGCAGGAGGCGGGCGCTCTTCACGCGGGCAATTCGTGCCCACAATCCGTAACCAATTACAAGTGCAAGGGTATGTGCGGTGCCTATAAAACTGATCGCGGCCTCATTAAAATGTGCCTCACGAAGAAAGTAAAGAGGCATAATTGGTGTGGCAAGCGCTATGCCAGAAAGGAAAACAAAGCGCATTCTAATGAATGAAACAAACCTGGAATTGGCATAAATATCAAGCCAGGTTGAGCGCAAGCGCAATAAAAGTGGCGTGTACGGCGCTGGTGGTGGCAGCTCAATGTCTGGAATCACCAACTGGCGCGAAAAATACAGGGAAATTAAACCACCGGAACTTAGTAGAATAAACACTGTTTGGTAGTTGTAAGGATAGCTTAATCGCGCCAAAAGCTGCCCTGCAAAAAACAGGGTAACCGCGGTTGTAAGTCCCATCACAGACCAGCGCCGGCTCAGAAGCTCGTATCGTCCGTTAGTACCTGCTACGGCGTTCATTACCATCGAAAAAGTGATGGCGGCAATCGTTTGCGGAAAGGCAACAACTGCCCAGATGCCGAGTAAAACGCTTACCGCATGTTGCGCAGGGACAGCAAGCGTGACCAGACCCGTCAGGGCGTATGCAATACCCTGGACCGCCCTTACTCGGCTGTACCACGGCGCAACATTGCGCTGCCGCTGCAGGAAACGGCTTGCAACCACTGCCATTAGAAGGCCGATTACCGCGGGCATGGAAGTGAGCAGGCCAACCTGCAAGTTAGAGGCGCCAAGTCGCACAAGAAACACCGCCAGAAACGGGTCAGCACCACCAAACATGCCAACGCCAATGCCATCCCCCTGAACGTTAATGAAATTTCGGCGTTCGATGGACGAGGCTTCCGGCGGAGCCAAGGACCATCTAAACCATGCTGGCACCCAAGAACTTCTTTTCACCTGCATTTGTGCGTCGCGTACTTCTATCCATTGCCCTATTTGTAGGACAAAGTTAAAATATACCCATTACTTGTATCCAAATCGGATAACAGCCCTAACTAGAACCACCATCGTTGACACGAACCCCACTCAATCTCGCAATATGTGCCGTCTCAGATTCAGACGCATACCGTAAAGTTAAATCCGACACGAAGATGGAAGACTGCAGCTCAGGCTTGTCCCTGACAAACCCCTCCGCATACATTGCTCCATAGTGAAAGCCCGTGCTTCCAACTTCAACCTGAATACGACGCCTAGCAAACTGCTCTGTATGCCCTTGGCTTCGGAAAGCGATTTCTGCCAGAACTCTTTGCTCGTACCATTCTGATATATCCACCGCAAAGTCGTGCTCAGAAATATCAAAGTAGACCCCGGGGTATAGGGTCACAGCGGTAATATGTGGAGGCTGGGAATCATCAACACGACCGCTCCGAGCCTGGTTGCGCGCCTCCAGGGTGGCGTACGCGACCTCCGCATGGTCTTCTGGAACGCCATCCACAAGTCGACGGGGCGAATAGGGCGTCGGCCTTTGGGAAATTAAAATCTGGGGCCGGATCTCCAGAAAAATACTCCGCAACGCAACCACTGCTTCAGGGCACCGCCCCAGCCGGAAAGGTTCGGGCATGTTCAAAACACGTACATCCCGAACACCGAAATAGGCACAAGCCTGCAAAAGCTCGGACACCTTCATGGCTCCATATTCACTTATAGATTTTTCGATGCTCACCAAGCTGCGCTCGGCCTGTGGCTTTCGCAGCTCATCACTCAGGTGCTCATTATGAATTAGACCACCCTGTGTCATACATACCACAGTAACCTTATCGCCTCTGGACACATGCACCCCCAATGTACCGGCGCAATGTGTAAAATCATGCGGATGCGCAGCAACAACTAAAATTGTTACGCCTGTCTCTTTCATATATGATTCTCCAAATCGCATTTTCATATGCGGACTAATCCACATCAATTTGATGGCTATAGCTGACTATAATCTCATCGTCTCTTCACTGCGCCATTCGCGTAACCCGGTCAGCGACCGGTAAACGGTACTGTGTCACGCAACGAAGCGCAATGAAACCCTCGGCCTCGCGCGGAAAATGAGCTAGCCCAATTTTTGGCTCGATCTGTCGGATCAGAACCGCGTGGTGTTTTATTGCAGTGTCTGTCACCAAGAGCACCGCTTTCTCTTCGCTTTTAGACGGACTTCGTCAAACTTCAAAATGCCATACGCTTTGCGTGCCTCATCCGCCTTTACACTCCACCTCTCACGCAAGATGTTTTGAAGGGAATTCTCGGCGGGGATTCCTATTTTCTGGAGCAGGGCAACAATCGCCCCGTAACGCATGCGCGCATTAATTGACAAAATACGTATGGGTGATTGTAAAGCTGCCATATATTCTAGAATCAGTTAGGGAGGTATTGATGTGTGGCTTCGGTACTCAGGATGCCCTTGTACCAACTTTTGGAGATTGTCCAGTTCTAGCGTGCCACCGACTAGAATTAAACAGCATACCGTCAAGCCACCTAGGGGCTGGCGGTATGCTGTTTGGGTTCCCTGCAATTATTATAAAGCCGCAGCGGGCCAACAATCGAGCCCACGGCTAGCACCGCGGGCTCGATTGTTATGGAGTATTACTTTCCGTCCCAGACCCACAACTTCTCAGCGTGATAAACCACATACGGCTGGCCCAGGGCAGCCATTCCTGCCCAGTCCAATCCCTGTAGTTTCAATGATTTGCCAACCATGTTCGATGCAGCGGCCATCGTAATGGCAGGTAGCTCATCATTCCAAATGCAGTCAATTTCCTGAAAAATCTTTGTGCGTTTGGCTGGATCCATTTCAAGTTTCCCCAATCCCAAAAGCTCAACGATGCGCTTGTTATCATAGAGCGGAGCATTTGGTTTCTTGCCGTCTGCGCCCGGCTTGAAGGGCCAAGTTCGAGTGTAGTAATTGCCGCTATCTGCAAGCAAACCATTGGCGATAAACCCTGGGTCAGCACCTGGGCCCGTCCAAAGCACGTGGATGTCCCACTCCTTGCCACGCGGGCCCTCGCCGTCCACATAAGTTTCGATAAGGGCATTGTCTATCAAATCCACATTGGACATAAAACCCAGTTTGCGCATGTTCGACTGCCAGATTGGCAATGAGTCCAACCGGGCCTTATTTCCGAGCCATGACATGAAGTCTATCTCTATCGTAGCGCGCTTCTCTTTCGGATAGCCCGCGGCGATCCACATTTCATCCGCTTTTGCTAAGTCAAACTCGTAATTATTGATTGTCGGGCAGGCATACGCTGTGCCGTCAAACCAACTGCTTCGAATTGCGCCATTTCCCTGCAGAACTGTCTTGACATAGCCAGGCCGGTCTATCGAATAGTAAAAAGCCTGCATCGCAGCTTTGTTCTTCCAAAGGCCGTCCGTTGCGTATCGATTGAATTCCAACCCCCACCAACTACCATTGTTCTTCGCCTCTTCAATCGCAATGGTGGCATCGGCCTTCAGTCGCGACACCTCAGTCAGGGCCAGCGGCGTCACAAGATCAAGCTCGCCTTTCTGCAGGGCAACCAGCGCAGCATCGGGCGACGAGATCACCATGAACAAAGAATCCGGGCCAACTTTACCGCCCCAGTAGTCATCATTGCGGGCAAATTCAATATACTGGTCGGTCTCGTATTTCACAAACTTGTACGGTCCGGTCCCAATCGGCGCGGTGTACCAGTAATCCAGTGTGCCATCCAGTAACTTAGCCCGATCTAACGTTTCCATCACCTTCTTGGGCATTGGCGGCGGAAACATCCTATCAATTCCAGCAAACCCAAGTTTCATAAAACCGGCGTTGACATCCTTGAGAGTAAATGACACATGCTGGTCATCTACTTTCTTAATGCCTTCGATAGTCTTTGCCGTTCCAGCTTGGTATTCTTTCAGGCCCGCGATTTCGCCAAAGATTTGGAAATCACCAAGTGGGCGCAGGTCAGGGCTGTAGCGTGTCTCAAGCGTATAGATTACGTCGTCCGCGGTCACGGGATCGCCGTTATGGAAATTTGCCTTTCGAATGGCCATCGTGTAGGTCAATCCATCTGCGGAAACTTCTACGCCTTCCGCCAATCGCCAATCCATGGACCCGTCGGCGTTCACGTTAGCCCACCGGTCTACCATCGGGCTTACAGCCCAACCGCTTTCCCAGTTATTCCAATGCACATGGCTTTGTTCTGGCCAGCTGTTCGGCAGCCACACCCGAATAGACCCGCCCGCTTGCGGCTCGGTGGGTATTACCGGCACAGCCGCTGCGGGTACATCCGTAGCAACCACTACTTTCTCAACCACTTTTTCTACCAGTTGAGTAACTACAACCTCCTTGGTGGTTACCGTGCCAGCTGCCGGTTGGCAAGCCGTAAGCACCACGCTCATTACCATAAAGACTGCCACAAACACATTTATTGACTTTTTCATAGCGATCCTTTTACTCCTTAAAAATTGTTTATCTAATTCCAATACGACTGACTGACAAGTTCAAATTAGGCTCTAGTTTTTTGTTGTAGCTCCCCCCGATTTCTAAAATTTAACGAAACCTGTATTTTATAATCTTGTTATTGCGACACTGTAATTTTATTCAAAAGCAGGCGTCCTGTCAAGAGCTACGCTGGGCTGTTTAAGTAGTGTAATTTCACATTGGGTCCTGCGGTAAATCTGATTTATGCAAGGGTTCCCTGAGTCCGGGGCGCAGACATTACCGGGGGATCTCGCGGCCGTGCAAGTCCAACTGCGGCACAGGATCTGGTTTTCCGGCCGCCCAGCGCTTAGCGGTTGCTGTCATCGTCGATGCGTGGCGGCTGTGAAAAAATCTGCCGCACCATGGGCTCGAAGAACTCCAATCGCAACGTGTTGTAAGCTGGGTCGAAACAATTCTGATCGTACTTCTCGCAGAACTCTACGCAGTCAGCGTACCAAGGATGGTCCTTGTAGCGGTCGCGGGCGTTGGGATCTTCGGCACGATAATGACCGTAGTAATACAATTGAAACAGGCCATGGTACTTGACTATCCAGCAGAGACGGGCGGGGAGGAACGGTTTGAAAATAGCCGCAACCATCTCGCCGTGGGTGTATGGCGCCAGCGCATCGCCAATATCGTGCAGAAGGGCGGCACAAATGTACTGATGGTCTTTGCCGTCGCGGTATGCACGCGACGCCGATTGCAGCGAGTGCTCGAAGCGGGTGACTTGGTAACCACTAATTGAGTGCTGGAGCGCCTGGACGGCCTCGAGCAGGCGGTCGGGCAGCTCCTTATTAAAATCGTGCTCAAGTTTTCCGAGTAGGTCGTAGTCCGCTTGTGTACCGTCAGCCATATTAATGAAGCCGACAGATGTTTCGGGCGCAATAATGTTTTCCATTTCGTTTGCTCCTTATGATTTGGTCGCCCATGTTTGATAGCGGGCCCGGTGCCAATCGCGAATAAGTTCTGAGCCCGACCTGTGCAATTTGTTTTCAGGTGACGTCTAAACTTTTGCGGACGCACCGAACTTGAAGTTTACACCCGCATCCTCCTGCTCGTCAATGACCGCTTATCTCAGGGCTATGTCCGAGGCAAATAAAGCACTTGGGGTATAGGCTGTAAATCGCCAACCTTTCATAGTCTCCCCCGGAGTTTTGCCCTGCAAGGCGGATCGGGGGCACTGGAGATTGTACTAAGCGCCGTAGCGCAGCAAGGCCTGGTGGCGCGCAAACCGCAGGGGCAGTGCACGATTGTTCGTGCTGCTAAGTTACTATTGCAATTCAACCTGCCACGGGTGTCATTCTAATATCTAAATTCATCCGCGCATGACTTCTCTAGCCTTGAACTTCGGTTAATCCTCAGAGTCGATCCCGTATCTTCGGATTGGAACGGCTTGGGCTAACTTTGCTCGTACTTAGATATGAACTGATATTTCCTGAAGTTGCTTCGAAAAATTGGGGCAGACGGTTACACATGGTTTGCAGACCCTCGTCTAGCTCTGCCTATTCGTATCTCACCCGTCCCGCTCGGATGCTCTTGATACTTACGTTGGCGCGGCGATAAATTGGCGCTGATCGAAACCATCAGATGATCCAGTTGGCTTCCAGCCCAGAATTTCCTTGGCCGGCGTGGTGTCGCGCCAGCGGACTTTGTTCTCCGAAATAGCATCAAAGATTTCATACCGCAGAGACATAGGGGCAAGTAGACACTTATCGATCATTTGCACCGCATCTGCTTGAGAAAGATACCCCGGAAATTGCCGAAGCAACTTGGGGCGGTCGGTATCAAGCACCGCTCCGAGGCGGATCACGAGCACGGACATTCCGTAGGTATCGGCGAACCACCTACCGCAAGCTTCGCCAAAGAGTTTGCCAACGGCATATCGGCTGTCTGGGCGCGGCAGGTCCTTGTAACTCATCATAGGCCACGGTTTATCCACATTACTGTACTCGCCGCGAATGAGTTTGCCATACGGTTTTGTATCATCCCACTCGTGACCACACATTGTGCTGCCGGTGCTCATGAAAACAACCCGTTTGACACCAGATTCTTGGGCAGCCCGAAACACATTGAGCGTTCCCTGGACCGTGATTGCCATTGTGTCCTCCCAATTGTCCTCACCACAGTAAGCTGCTAGATGCAGAACCATGTCTTGGTCCTGAAACGCCGACTTGATACCTTCCGAGTCTAGGATATCGGCTTCCACACAATTTATTCCGGGAGTCGGTCGGCGGCTTAGGCCGCTGAACTCATATTTGCTTTTTAGTGCATCAATAGTTATCTGCCCAACGAGACCGCTAGAGCCAGTAATAAGGACTTTAGGTTTTAGCACAATGACCCCCAAATTCTATTGCCCGTGGAAGTACCTGCCAGGCAGACTAACAGTAAGCGCTAGCTAGCAACAAACAATGATGCTCTGGCCAGCCGCATGATAATTATAGTCCCAGCAGTGGACTGATTGCCTTGTATTTGTCCGAGGAAGCGTGGGCTTTCGGAATGCTGCCCAAACAAATGTATGCCCACCATACAAAACACCCAATTTCAGCGGCGTCAAGCTGCGGCGATATTGGAGCACCATCTTCTTGCGGCCCATGGCATTCATGCCGCTATTTCTCTTCATATTAGGTATTAGTCATAACTTAGCGCGGCCTCGGGGCAACAATCGATCGATTCACAGCACTGATGGAGGTCGCACCACAAAGTGCCATAGCAGACATAAGTTCACCGTTCATGATGGCAAGTAGGCGAAGAAGTCCAGCTTCTCCACCAGCGCCCAGAGCCCAATGCACGGGACGCCCAATAATAGCTGCGTTGGCCCCAAGCGCTAAGGCCTTTAATACATCCGTGCCACGTCTAACTCCACTGTCGAGGTAGATTTCCATGCGCCCAGCGACTGCGTCAACTATCGGGGGCAGAGCGTCCAAACTTGCCATAAGGTAGTCTAGCTGCCTTCCACCATGGGTGCTTACGATTATGGCAGGGATTTCTTCTTCCACCGCGATTTTCGCATCCGCCACTGAAAGGATGCCTTTGAGAATGATTGGCATAGATGTGACCGAGCGCAGCCAGTCGAGCGAACGCCAAGTTATAGTGGAATCTAATGCAAGTCCGTCTGGCACAGGGGTAGGGAAGTTTGCTTGCACAACATCGCCAGTATCCCAGTCGCCAAGCCGCTTTTCAGCCTCACGCCAGCCGAGAGCTGAATAGTCCACGGTGAGGGCGATCGCCTGATAATTATGTGCTTCAGCCCGCTGGACTAAATCCAAAGTGAATGCTCGATCATTCATCCAGTACAACTGAAGCCAACAATTCTCCGCTAGGGGTGAAAGCTCCTCCAGCCGAACACTTGAACTTGTCGACAGCATCATGACTGTGCCGGCCTTGGTCGCAGCCCGGGCAGTGGCCAATTCTCCACTTGGGTGGGACAGTCGGTGCATCGCCGATGCACCCAACAAGATGGGTGTACGCAGTTGTCTGCCCATTACCACCGTAGATAGGTCAATAGAGCTTACATCCCGCAGAATTCTCGAGCAAAATACCCACCGTCCAAACGCATCTCGATTCATACGGTGTCCCTCACCAGTGCCTGCGAAACCGGAGATGTACTGATAGGTCTCTGGTCGGATACGCGCCTTCGCTAGCCACTCAAACTCTTCTGGACTGTAGATTGCCTCGAGCTCGTCGCGCGACAAGTACGGGAGACCTGAGGGGCTTAGAGTTATCATAAATCAAAAGTTCTCGTATAGGTAGATTTAGGTTCGAACTGCAACGGGCAAATCGTATGCAGTATAACGCATCCGCACCCCAAATATTGCTTCGCGCGGTGATCTTAGGTCCACTGCTTTGCATGTCCTCTGGTTGAGACGGTCGACCGCGTGCATCACTTGGTCATTGCTTAGTTTGCAAACCGTATTTCTTCGCATGATGCACTTGCGCAGCAGCTCCACAAAATTCTCAATCTGTCCAGGTTCCAAACGCATAGCTGTTGTCAAGCGCAAGTTTGTGGCAGCTGCTCTTTCGGAGCAGCATCACACTCGGCAGCGCTTCGGTAATGCAATTGCTTTTCCAGCTGCGGAAGAGGTTGACCACTACACCTCAGGGCTTGCGATCCATCATCACTACCAGTCCGCATGTATCCTCTTCTCTGATCATCGGATTCGCCTGCAAGTTCACCCAGCCGTGAGCATTGCTCAACAACTACCCCGCGATCCTCAATGCTAGGGCTGTTTTTGAGATCACTGCGCAATTCCAAGCCACTTCAATAATACTTCTTGCGTGGAATTTGGCTGCGCAAATGCCACCACGAGTCACTGCCAGCCGTTTGGTTTGTATATGCTTGTTGCTAGATGGGCACAGGACTGATCCGTAGCCCACCTTCTAAGTACAGACGACAAGCGCTTAATCCGGACTCTGGTCGGTCCAAATTGGTCGTTCTACTATGTACCATTCATTGGCCGAAAAGCGCCTGCCATTAGTTCAGGCTTGCGGTTGCTGGTTCCGTCTCACTGCGCCCGCTTGGGATACAAACCGCACAGGCTTTTGTTTTACCAAAACTCTAATGACTTTGGGTACATTTACAGACCTACCAGCCGGGCAATCTGGCTTTGCCGCACGCGCACGCGTACCCGCAATGCTAAATAAATTCATTGCCGTTGCTTGCTGCTTAGATTGGCATACCAGTTTGTGAGCTTTTAGTTTAATAACTTTTCCCGTGAATAGGATCGTATACCCAGATTACCACATTAACCGGCTAAAAAATCGCGCTACAGAGTTGAGTCCACTAATAATTTTCTTCCAAGAGGTTGTATAAACCTATTACCAACAGCGCAACTCATAACGGGCATAAGATTTCGAGGCGCACTAATTTTGTGGAAACGGAGCTCCTAGTGTTATATGCATTTCCTCATTTTGTTAGCATATTGCAAACACGTGCAACTTTAGCGGGAAATTTCTGGTAACCTTGGGGAGTGGTTAGGGGAGATTGTAAGAGATGAGGGTTGACGGTATGGAATTGTCTGGAAAAATTGCGGTTGTCACCGGGTCTGGTCAGGGAATGGGGCGTGCCTGTGCCATTCGGCTTGCTGCGTCAGGGGCATCAATCGTAGCAAATGATATAAATCTTTTGGCTGCAGAGAAAACGGCATCTGATCTGATTTCTATGGGAGCCGTGGCAATCGCTTGTCATGGCGACATTACCAAAAAGAGTGACGTGGATTTTCTTATGCTGACCGCGCTTGATCACTTTGGTGGCATCCAAATCTTGATAAATAACGCAGGCGTACTTCGACCAACGAAGGTCATCGATATGGAAGAAGACGAGTGGGACATGGTTCTAGCTGTAAATTTGAAGGGGACCTATCTTTGTTCGCGGGCCGTGCTGCCAGCCATGCGCAGTTCAAAATGGGGCCGCATTGTAAACTTTTCTTCTACCGCAGGTAAAAACCATAGTACCATAGGTGGAGCGCACTACACCGCAGCCAAGGCGGGCATTTTAGGATTTTCGCGTCATCTTGCAAAAGAGGAGGCGGCACATGGAATAACCGTCAATGCCGTATGCCCCGGGTTAATCCAAACAGAAATGGTAACAAACACCATCAGTGAGCGGCAAACAATTGAATTTGCACAATCTTTTCCAATTCCGCGTTTGGGGCGGCCGGATGAAGTTGCCGAGCTTGTGGCCTTTTTGGCTTCAGACAGAGCCGCCTATATTACCGGCGCATCGCTGGACATAAATGGTGGCGATTTGATGATTTGAATAACTTAGTGTGTTTGTAAGCTAGCCTCTATCAGACTGCAACGTGTTGCATTTTTGCCGATAAGGCTTTGGTTGTGGCCTAAACTTGGGTGTCAATCAACAGCATAAGGCGTTAAACATTTGGTGCAGTATATTGGCGGTTGAATAATCCCTGAAGTACGTAAGGGAGAAGGTGGGTATTGCAGTTCCCGCAAGTACGCTGTGATCTGGTGTACCTTGGCAAGGGTGACGACCGAGTTTGGGGTCAGAACATCTTGTCGATCGGTGACACTTAGGCACCAATCCATGCACTTTGGGATTGGTTCGTCGAGTTGAAAATGAGTTCTCAGGGGCTAGCCATCGGAGTTGCGTTTTAAGCAGAGATATATTTCGCACACCCTGGAAGCGCTTCGGGGCGTGGGCTAAAAGAGAATAGCATTTAGCGGCTGCGCCAGGACTTCCACTGGCAAAAAACGCTCACTAGAGTAAGCCCAGAACAAGTGGGGCGCGTGGTCGACCACTTCAACTACCGACCACGCAAAGTGCCGGGCTTTAGATCACCACATAGAGTAATGTTCGGGGTGCAAATGCGTTACGCTGGGCCCACCGCCGTTCGAATTTGAATCCCACCAATCAAGTGTAGTTTGACGTGCGCCAGAACAATTAGGTAGCCACTGAGTGCGGTGAAACAGAGAAACCTATCAGTAACGCTACGCTTGGGGCCACGTCTCAAGCAGCGGAAGTTACCGGCTATAAATTCCTGCGGTGTCGCGTCTAGAATTAGCGTTTCTGAAATCGTTTCACGACCTTGGGGTCGTCCCAGAGCTCCTTGCCAGAAACGGAATTGAACTCACCTGTACCAGGCACGAACCGATACTTCTTTTTGATCTCATCGGTCAGGTGAATGCCTAAACCGTGTGTCTGCGGTGGTAACACGTATCCATTCTTCATTTGGAATGAATCCCCGATGATCTCGGTGTGTAAGGCGGCGGCATCCGGTGGGATTTCCAGAATCAAGGTGTTGTCGGCGGCAAATCCGCAGTGGATGTTCTGCATCAAAGCACCTCCGGCACCCCATGCATGTGTCGCGATTTTTTTCCCATGCTCTCCCCAGGCCTTCGCGATCTCCATGAAGTGACCGAGCCCCGAGTTGTACGCAGCATCAGGCTGAGCAACTGCAAAACTTTCGTGATCAAGATAGACCAACCACTCGCTCATAGTGGAAAGGCACTCGCCACCTGCCACAGGAATCTTTGTGCTGTGCGTCAACTCAGCATAGTCGAGATAATTCTTGTAGGGCAGCGGCTCCTCAAAGAAGAAAACTCCGTATGGTTCGCATGCCTTGAGAACGGCTTTGGCAGTCTTCAAATCCCACGTACCCATCAGGTGGGAGGTGTTCCCCATATGCCCATCAAGACATATTACAATATCCGGACCGCAATGCTTTCGTAGGAATGCAACCTTGTCAGCCTCGAAGTCTGCTGCGCTGTCCAAATTACTCTTTTCTGCGCCATCTTCGAGGCAGCCTGCACCAACTTTAAATCCCTTAAATCCCAGCCCCATGTAATAGTCAACTTTTGCAGCCAGCTTTGATTTAGGGTAATTACTGGGGCCGCCGGTAGCATATCCTAGAAGCTTTTCATGCTTGCAACCGCCAAGCAGCTCGTATACGGGCTTTTCCTCGATCTTACCCTTAAGATCCCACAGTGCCGCCTCGATTCCCGTCAGCACAATCGCGCCCAGACCAACGCGACACCAGAAATTTCCACACTGATACATGCGATCCCAAAGTCCAGCTATATCTTCGACGTTTTGTCCAACAAGGATGGGTTTGAAGAATTCGACAATAGCCGGAATAAGTTCGGGGCAAAAGTACCCCGCATAAGTTTCACCGAGGCCCATGATTTCACCATCAG
>Ga0209553_1000917_pt1 | contig 14958 bp, 13 predicted proteins | sample LauGreFBDMM110DN_2_FD_188217 | JGI IMG/M metagenome (GOLD analysis project Ga0209553, IMG submission 188217) | Freshwater lake microbial communities from Lake Michigan, USA - Fa13.BD.MM110.DN (SPAdes) (version 2) | ecosystem: Environmental > Aquatic > Freshwater > Lake | place: Lake Michigan...
ACGTGACCCGGTCATCTACCGCATCCGTCGCGCCCACCACCACCGTACCGGTGACAGGTGGTGTATCTACCCGATGTATGACTATACCCACTGCATCTCGGATGCCCTTGAGAGGATCACCCACTCCATCTGCACGCTGGAGTTCGAGGACCATCGACCACTCTATGACTGGGTGCTTGATCAGTTGCAAGATCAGGTCCAATGCCATCCACAACAGGTCGAATTTGCTCGTCTGAATCTGACCTATACCGTGACGAGTAAACGCAAACTCATGGAACTGGTCGAGGGTGGTTTGGTCGAGGGGTGGGATGACCCCCGCATGCCCACCCTGGTCGGGATGCGCCGTCGCGGATATACCCCTCAATCGATTCATCTCTTCACTGACCGTATCGGCGTGAGCAAGTCCGACTCGTGGATCGATATGGGCCTGCTCGAAGACTGTCTCAGGCAGGACTTAAATGAGAGCGCACCCAGACGTATTGCAGTCTTAAACCCTCTCAAGCTGATCATCGATAACTACCCAGAGGGGCAGGAGGAGGAGTGCACCGCTCCCAACCATCCTCAGAGGCCTGAATGGGGAGGCCGTCCTATCCCCCTCTCAAGGGTCATCTATATCGAGCAAGAGGACTTCATGGAAGTCCCCACCAAGGGCTACTTTCGTCTCTCACCCGGGATGGAGGTCCGACTCCGTTATGCCTATATCGTGAAGTACGTTAGCCTCGTTAAGAATGATGCTGGTGAGATTGAGGAGATTCACTGCACCTATGACCCAGACACCAAGAGCGGCACCCCGGGGGCGGAGTCTCGCAAGGTCAAGGGTAATATTCATTGGCTATCATCCCTCCATGCCAACAAGACTGAGGTCCGAATATTTGACCGACTCTTTGTAGAACCTCACCCCGACTCGGGCGGTAAGGACTATAAGGACTCCCTCAATCCTCACTCGAAGGAGACCCTATCCGCCTATCTCGAGCCCTCTCTCAATGAAACCCTACCTGAAGAGCTATTCCAGTTTGAAAGGAATGGCTACTTCATCGCTGACCGGGTTGAATCAAAACCCGGGAGACCGGTCTTCAACCGCGCGGTCACGTTACGGGACTCCTGGGGAAAGACCAGTTGACCTTAGAGTCTTGATGAATAGGCTCAAGACTTCACAAATACTTCACTTCTGCATGACGATTTCCTCACCCGGATCATGATAATTTCTCGAACGGATGTCGAAGACTGAAGACTTGATCAGCGGAAAGATTCAATCCGCATAAATAAATCAATGTAACCGATTAAAGAGGAATCAAATGCTCATTAAACAAAAAATTATCGCCCTACTCGCCGCAACCGGATTGGTGCTTTTGGCCCCCATATCGGTCCATGCTGGGTCTGCCTCCAACGATAACACCAGCGACTCAATAGACTTCCAGTCTTGGAATAATGTCACCGCGACCGGTAAGTTCGAAACTCTAGGGATAACCAATCCAAGGCTTGCGAACTTCAGGTGGTGGATGGAAGGTCAGGGACGTTTTGGCAATGATGGGACACGATTCTCACAGGCCATCGTTCGCCCCGGCCTCGGTTATCAAGTTAATAGGACGACCCAAGTCTGGTTAGGCTATGCATGGGCTCCGACCTCTGCTCCTTTTGCTGGCACCTCGTTTGATGAGCAACGGATATGGCAACAATTATCATGGGCCGACCGTTTCAAGATAGGTCCCTTTAACCCCACATTCGCGCTTCGCACCCGTTTTGAAGAACGCTGGGTAGAACAATGGAAAGACCCTAGCGGCGATACCGGTTATCGTTTCCGCCAACTGGCTAGAGTATTGATCCCCGTGCCACAGGCCCCTAACTTTGGTTTGGTATTAGCCAATGAAATATTTGTCAACATGAATAACGCATGGGGAGCATCAGGCCCTCACAGTGGTTTTGATCAGAACCGGGCATTTGCAGGTGGGGCGTATACAATTAATAAATTTGCACGTGCCGAGATTGGTTACATGAATCAGACCCTCAACAGATTTAATAACACTAATCTGATGGATCATATTCTGTCGACGAATCTGTTCCTAAACTTCTAACCGCATGAAAAAAATAGCCAAAGGAACATTCATCCCTCTGGCTATTCTTGCGAGCATAGTACTCATCTCACCAGTCCAGTCCGATGCCAGTCCGACTGGACTTTCTAATTTTACGCACTGTCTAAAAGAATCGAGAAAGTCCCTTGGCAGCACCTCCGTCCAGGAGATTAGTCGGATCTGCCGTGAGCAATTTCCAAAAAAGCGACCCAAGGATCGGGACCTTCCACCCGATGTCCTGAATAAACTCGACGCAGATGGAGGACCTGCCTATGGCACCTTCAGCGGTAGCCTCTTCAATGGTAATGCCGATTACACCATCACCCAGGTCACCCTCCACCTCACCCCGATCCAGCCTGAGATACCCCTCATCACAAACGAGTACCTGATCGATATGAATGTGGCACCACTCACCAAGTCCGCACTTTCGGTGGCGCTGAAGTCTGACATTACCCGTGAATTTTCATGGAGACTGATCAATGCTCGAGGATACAGAGCTCGTTGATCGATTCAATTAGAATCTCCGCTAGAGAAGAGGCTTGATCGTTGCCTCTAACTTGCTACGACTGAGAAGTCCTAGATGGGTGCTGATGATCTTTCCGCTACGATCGATGATGACTGTAAATGGGAGTGCTCCCTGTCTATTTCCTGCTGCCTCGGCTAATGACATGGCCTCCATCCCACCCGTCAGTACCGGGTAATTGATCCCGATATCCTTGCTAAAAGCGGCCGCCTTCTGAGGTTGGTCCACCGCAATCCCCACAAAGACTAAACCCTGATCACGGAATTGATTCTGGACCTCAATGAATTCCGGAATTTCTTTGCGACAGGGCTCACACCAACTCGCCCAGAAGTTCACTACCAGAACCTGTCCGCGCCACTGCGAGATCCGCTGATTCGTCCCTTGCAGATCGGGCAGAACGGCTGCGAGTATCGCTTCAGATCCTTTACTTGAAACACTTTCAGAAATGCTTGAGGGACTGCCGCTGGTGAGTTGCCCCCGCAGCAGGAGTCCCGCCGTCACTGCTAATAAAGCAATCCCCGCATACATTAAGATCTGCTTGAACTGAGCCATCAAACGAGGAGTGCATTCAGTACGGTGAGGAAGCTCTCAGCATTCTGAAAACCGATCAGTCTGACCCCGGGGATATCACGACCCTGGCGATCCATAAACAGAATGCCAGGAGGACCAAATAGCTTAAAACGTTTGAGCAGTGCCAGATCGTCCGGTGTACCTGCTGTCACATCGACCTGTAGCAGTGTCACTCCCTTCAGACGAGACTGGACCCGTTCATCGGTAAAGGTGAAACGCTCCATCTCCTTACACGAGATACACCAGTCCGCATAAAAATCCACCATCACATACTGACCACGAGACTCTAGGATCTGCTGGTCAAGCTCTGCGATTGATCTGACCCGTCGAAAGGGCAGATGCTCACCCACACCGGTACCTTCCTTGCCCAGCTCTACCGCACCGACGCTCGCAATATTTAATTTTGAGAGGGGCTGAAGGATATCCCGACCACCCGACAGAACCCCGATCAACATCGCAACACCGGTCAATAGCGCGATCAGTCCCACCCCCTTTAAGAGTTTTCGTAGGCCTGAGGATGAGGGCGGGAGTGGATCAACCGCATGAAGGTAGATGGCAGAGACAATCAGCAAAGTCGCCCACAAGATCATATGCACCACCGCCGGAATGACGGGCGATATCAACCAGATCGCCGTCCCCAGTAATAGCACTCCAAAAAATTGTTTCACTGACTCCATCCAGGGACCCGCCTTTGGTAGCAACGCCCCAGCAGACGCCCCGAGTAGCAGCAGTGGCATACCCATCCCGAGTGCCATGACAAAAAGTGCCGAACCACCTAGGACCACGTCCCGTGTCTGACTGATATAGAGCAGCGCACCGGCTAATGGCGCCGCAACACAAGGTCCCACGATCAGTGCAGACAGTGCACCCATCCCGAATACACTGGTCAGGTGTCCACCCTTCAGGTGTCCCGCCTCCTCAGAGAGTTTGCTCTGAAGAAAACCGGGTAGTTGCAACTCATAGAAACCAAACATGGAGAACGCAAGGACAACGAATGTCAGCGCAAAAGTTCCAAGCACCCATCCATTCTGAAGTGTTGCAGAGAGCATCGCACCCGAGAGCCCGGCCGCAACCCCGGCCGCTGCATAGGTCAGTGCCATCCCCATGACATAGGACAGCGCTAAGATGAATCCGTGAGTCTTGGTGATATGGTGACCCCGGTTCGCGATGATCCCGGACAGAATGGGGAACATCGGAAATACGCACGGTGTGAACGAGAGCAGTAAACCGATCCCAAAGAATCCGGTCAGGATGAGCCAGAAGTTACCACTCTCAAACATCTGCTCGATCCTGTTTGATTCGGTCTCAATCCCTGCAGACTGAGCGGGTGATTGGAATAACTCATCAGATGAACTGGTCCTGGCAGCATTCGCGTTATTACTCACAGCCTCTGCTACCGATCCGACCACAGCACGTGCCGCCGGCAGCGTCAATTCAAGTAACTTGCTGATGGGTGCATAGCAAACACCGATCGGTTCATTGCAACCCTGGTAGCTCGCAGCAAGTGTCAGTTGATTGGTTGATGAGGGGTCTCTCTTGAGGGAGATGATGGCCTGGAAGGGCTTATGAAATACCTCGACCTGTCCGAAGGTGACATCACTCTTCATCTCCCCCCTCGGGAGAGAGATCCCCTGAATGAGGGTATTGGCATCCTGAGACTTAAATGCGACCTTGTCTCGGTAGAGATAATAATTTTTTGCTGGAACAAAGTCCGCGATCAGCGTATCCGCATCACGAACCCTGACCGTTAACTTAAAGGCCTGGTCGGGTGGCAGCAGTTCTTCCTCACTCTGACCCAGATTTGCACCGAGCTGCTGAAGACCTGACATCAGGTTAAAGGACTTACCCTCCTGACCGAATGCATTCATGCTGATGACGCACATCAGCATCGATAGATAACGTGTCAGGTACGTGGACATGGGTGCGATTCTTTTCATGTTTTATTTGGGGGTTGCATGGTCTCGTCAGCGATCCATTGCATATAACCGGGGAAACCTTCAACTACTGGGACAGCAATAATCTCCGGGAGTTCGTAGGGGTGCATCCTCCTCACCAGACTCTCGACCTGAGGGTAGTTCTGGGAGAGTGTCTTGATCAGTACTGGGACCTCATCTGCATGCTCGATCTCATTCTTCCACCGGTAGACGGAACTGCATTCAGACAGAACATTAACGCATGCTGCCAACCTCTGATCAACCAGCTCTTTAGCAAGTGCCAGAGCACTCACCCGGTCTGGAAAGTTGGTCATGATGATGACAGGATCCATCGGACTGACTATCGGACGGCTATTAGCAATTGGATCATGGCTCAAGATTTTACCTGCTTTCCGAGTGACTTGCTGGGATCAGAGCCAGCGTATCGGATACGGTGGGGTAGTGCAGATTCAGATGCAATTCACTCTTCATTCGGGTATTAGTCAGTCGTCGTGACTCCCTCATGAATGAGAGCATTCCGGGTGATATCCGCCCCTGAGCTTCGGCCCGTGGAATGCGTGGTGGATGGGGGAATCCGAAATGATCCGCAACCAGATCAAAGTACTCACCCATCTTCAGATCCGAGTCATCGCAGATATGGTAGACCCGACCCGGCCTTCCATACCTCAATGCCGCAACCGTACTGGCTGCAAGATCATCGGCATGGATGTGATTGGTATAGCTATCCTCATCCGGTATCAGTGCAGCCACCCCCTCTCGTAGACGGGCTAGTGGCAATCGATCGGCCGCATAGATTCCAGGCACTCGTAAGATCGAGACATTCACCCGGTTACGCTGACCCCACCCACGTAACTGACCCTCCGCATCGACCCGCCTTATGGCACGATCCGACTGCGGATTGACCGGATGATTCTCATCGATCAACGCTCCTCCGCAGTCACCGTATACCCCGCTGGTGCTGATGTAGACTAGCTGTTGTGGTAACATCCGACCCAATGATCTAGATTGTTTGGTCAGTGCAGTCAGGAGATGGGCCGTTCGGGTATCCCGAGTCCCACGATCAGGCGGTGGTGCAAGATGGAGTACCGCATGGGCGACCCCCGCGATCTTGGAGAGGCTATTGGGATTATCGAGATCGCCAAGGATGGGCATGATCCCGTGAGAGCGGAGTTGATCGAGACCCTCTGTCCGTCGAGATAGACCGACCAGACGGTAGTGATCCCTTAACAGCGATGATGCCCGCAAGGCGATATCGCCACATCCAATAATTAAGAGTGTTCTCTTCATCCAGATCTATCTGATTAAATGCCCATTACACTGATACTGACTAAACATATATAAACCCATGTCGTACAAAATTACCATCCAACCGAGTGGCCATATCTTTACCGCAGAACCCGGTGAGACTGTGCTGCAGGCTGCATTAAGACAGGGATTCCCGCTCCCCTACGGCTGCCGAGATGGTGCTTGTGGCAGCTGCAAAGGTAAAATCATACAGGGAAAGGTTGACTTCGGCAGTCATAGCAGCGAGACCCTGACAGAGATCGAGAAGACTACCGGGATGGCTTTATTCTGCTGCGCATTGCCACTTTCCGAACTCGTCATCGAATCACGCGAGATCAGTGCCATCAAGGATATCGCTGTCAGGACCCTCCCCTGCCGTGTCGACCGGCTCGAAAGAGCTGCACCGGATGTGACCATCATCTCCCTGAAACTACCGACCAATGAACGTCTCCAGTTTCTCGCGGGTCAGTATATCGATATCCTGATGAAGGACGGAAAAAGACGCAGCTTCTCACTGGCCAATGCACCTCATGATGATGAATTACTACAGCTGCATGTCCGCAACTACCCCGGAGGCAGCTTCTCAGAGCACGTCTTCACCTCCATGAAGGAGAAGGAGATCCTTCGTTTTGAAGGTCCTCTCGGAACCTTCTTCCTGAGAGAAGAGTCGGATAAGCCGATTATCTTCGTCGCAAGCGGAACCGGTTTCGCACCGATAAAGAGCATGATCGAGTCCATCTTCCACAAATCAAATATGCAGCTGAGTGAGCGGCAGATTGTTCTCTACTGGGGAACCCGTACCAAGTCCGATCTCTATCTGGCAGAACTGGCCGGGAGCTGGCAGCAGTCACATGACAACTTCACCTTCATACCCGTCCTGTCAGAGCCCCTGCCTGAAGATGACTGGCACGGTAGGACCGGACTCGTCCACCACGCAGTGATGCAGGACTTCGATAGCCTAGCCGGTTATCAGGTCTATGCCTGTGGTGCACCTGCGATGGTGTCTGCCGCTCATCAGGACTTCATCCAGTTACAGAATCTGCCGGATGATGAGTTCTTCTCGGATATGTTTACCATCTCCTCGAGCGTGTCTAAGTCTTAAGGGTTCTTTGAATAGCTTGCATTGCAGGCTATTTCAGTAGGCGCTCATTCCGGCCTTATTTCCCAATTCCTCACCTCTCCCGGGATGATCCTAAATAATGGGTGTGGATCCGGGCTCATTACCCCCTCCCAATGAATCCGCCAGACTGGGCTACGATGCATCAGTTTCCCGCCGAGATGGACCCACTCATACATCAACTGACCGAGACTCTCGTCCAACTGACATTCCAGATGAGATGGAGCTATCTTTGTCTTATCGAAATGATATCCACGCCGATCGGCCTCGTCTGCGATCCCGCGTAAATAAAGGGCGATACACCCGATCGGGTCGGGATGCGATTGGAAACGGTGTAGCTGCGGATGATGCCGGTATCCCTTGGTCTCACCCCTTAACACCTTCTGCGCAAGAAGACTCTCACGCCACAGAGCAACCAGTCCCTGGGGATCGAGATACTTTGGGTGTAGGGTCCAGATCCGCATGACTCAAACCTTCATTACCTGACTCTAGAAAGTTCCAGATGGTCGAGTATCAACTCAAGACCCTTGGTGTAATGCTCTTTGGCAAGTTCAGGCTTATCGATCTTTTCATTCAGATGGGCTAGAGCAAAATGAGCAGAGTGACCGGGATCCAGAGAGAGACTCGCCTCCAGATAGTTTTGAGATTTCCCCCACAATTCAAAGTGAAGGCACATCCTACCCAGAGCGAGCAACAGACCTGCATCATTGGCATGTGACTCGAGCCATGACTCGGCACGCTTGATCTGATGCATCGCATCCTCACCCAGGCAGTCCGCATAGAGTCCGGTCAATTCCGGATCCCATTCATGATCGAGACTCTGTTCAATGATCTGGTGAGCGGTCACACACTCACCCAGTGATATATATGAACGAGCCGCAGCCGCTGCTAGCTTTCCCTGCTTCCTCTCTGATGAGGGGATAGACTGCCAATAATTTTTAAGTTGCTGGATCTCTGTTGATTTGATTTTAAGATTTTGTAGATGGGCATTGATCCGTATCTGCTCGACCAGCGTTCGATCGAATGCGTTACGTTGTTCCAGTTCTCCGACTAGGCCCAGTACAGCATCCCAGTTACTCAGCTGTTGATGCGCCTTCAGTGATAACCTCAGTGCCGCAGTATGCTGACGGACCTCCCCCGGATGGAGTCTTTGTAATACCTGCAACCCCTCTAATGGACGACGCTCATCCAGTAATAATTCGGCCTGTGTGATGAGACGGAGTGTGATCTCTTCCGGGGCCTCATTCTCCGCCATGACAATGAATTCATCACGCTTTGAATACTCCCTCAACTCATGAGCGGACCGGGCGGCGATGATGGTATTAATCGCAGTGACAGAGGAGGATTCTTTTATTTCCAGTGCCGCGGTGGCAGACTTTTCGGCCTTCGCATATCGACCCTCAAGGAAGGACTTGATCCCATCGAGCATGGCTGAGTGTGCCTTCTCACGCCGACGGCTCATTCTGGATTCACGTATCTCCGTCGGTAGTCGTAAGGTGATACTGATCAGCCTCATCACAAAATAACCCAACACAAAGACCGCCAACAGCAGTACTAACAAGAGATTGAGAGAGAGTTCGATACGGTAAGGTTGGACCACCAATAAAACATAACCACTGTTATAACTGGCTGCGATCGCGACAGCGACTGCTGCGATACAGATCGCAAGCAGCCAAAAGACCCGTCTCATCTAGATCCCCGCTCTCTCGCTAAACGGTAGTTACGCACCGCATCAAGGCTTGCCGAGATGTCCGGTAGCTCTATCCCGACCTCACTATCGTGCAACTGTCTCAGTGCCTCGATCATCGTAACGGCGGCTTTTGATCGTCTGTCGTAGTACCGGTTAATCCATTCTAAGCAGGCCTTAACATCGGCCTTAAAACTGACCGGATCTCGTACCAGTAGTGCATGCCTTGCTGATAGCAATCTTAATTTAAGATTCTCCCGCAAGAAGTAAGATTGTGATGGTGCCAAGAGTGGTAGATCGGGGCGATTCATATTCTGAATACGGACAAGTTGCTTCATATCTCCCCAGATCTCGCGCGCGAAATTAAGCCAGATATCTTGCTCTACCGGTGCCGTTCCAGGAACTGGTTGAGCCTTCGGAGGACGAATCTCCATCGCAAGCGGCAACGTCTCTACCGATGCCGCAAGATTATCCAACCTCAGGCTGATCCCCACCGTATCGACATAACGAGCAGATTTAAGTAAATCGATATCCTTCAGAATGACCTTACGTAATGGGGATAGCTGAGGACGATCGATACGCTGTAGTCGTGAGTCTGCCTCCTGCATCGCGATCAGTGCGGACTTTACATTACCCGCCAACTGCAACTGCTGACTCGCAATTAACAGTAGCTGCTCAACCTCCTCTAGTGTCACCTCATCTCGGTTACGTGCCACCTCCTGATAGAGCGCCTCCAGAGCCAGTTGCTGACTCTGTGACTCTGCAAGTTTGGCTTCCAACAACAGAAGTTTACCCTCTGCCTGCCGCCCCGCTTCACGAGCCTCCGATGCCAGGTTACGTGACTCCTTACCCGATGCACCGGCCTCTGCCAATCTCCTTCCTAACTCCTGTTGTAGACCCTCGATCTGGCTCCGTGTGTCGTACCACTGCCATGCCATCACCACTGCTAGAATCACAACCAAGCCAACCACTCGCAGAGGGAGTCGGCTACTCGGCTCTTGAGGTTTCTCGGCAGCAGACGTGAGCGTGCTCGTCGTCGTGCTTGTGGTTGAGGTCGTGATGGGTTGATCTTCTTCGTTCATGGCATCTCTTGAGAATAGACTTCGTCCATCCCTCTCGGGCCGAAATAATCTAATAGTCCCTTGATCAATCCCTCATCACCAGAGTTGGTTGAGATCACATCCTCAAAACCCATTTCATGGGCGGTCTTCGATATACGTTCATGGGATACGAATAGGGGTGTCTTCTTCAGCCAAGACTGGCCAGACTCACCCACCATCTCAAAGAGGTTACGCAGACCCTCGCTACTGGTAATGATGACTGCATGGAGCGCATTCTTCGACCAGGACTCTAGTAAGGATGTGGTATCGGTATCGGGGCGGGTCCGGATATAACACTCCGCATACGTAACCGATGCCCCTCTCTTAGTCAACGTATCCCCCAGCAATTCGCGACCCCTGTCACCCCGAAAGATGACCACACGACGACCCTCAATCTGCTGTAGTTCGGCCATACCGAGCAGTGCCTCGCTATCAAACCGTGTTGTCGGCGTAATCACCTCTCCAACACCAAACTTTTTAAGCTCCCTCGCACTCCCCTGCCCGACCACAGCAATCTTCATCGCCTGGGGGAGTGTCCGATGCTTGAGTATCAGACTCATCGCCCGATCGACCGCATTGGGACTGATGAAGATCGCCAGATCAAAATCATCCAGATGATCGATCAGTTCGACTAGTGGCGCTACATCCTCGACATCACGAATCTCAAGTACCGGAAAGGGAATCGGGTTTCCCCCTGATGAACGAATCTTATCGACCAGATTAGCGGCCTGGTGAGCCGGCCGAGTGACCAAGATATTAATCCCGGTCAGAGGTCTATTCACGGGTAGATCACGCCTCTGGTCGTGCCCATCATGCCAGTGCCGCTAGAATTTCTTCTGCACCCTGATCCTTCAAGTGAGATGCCAACTGAGCTCCCATGATCTCACCCGATTCGGGCTTGCCGCTCAGTTCTGAACTGATCATGCGTGTTCCATCAGGGCTCGCAACGAACCCGCGTAGACGGAGCACTCCCTCCGAGATTTGCCCGAAACCACCCAATGGGACCTGACAACTTCCCCCGAGTGCGCGGCTCATGGCACGCTCTGCCTCAACACACTGGGCCGTCTCCAGATGATGAAGGGGCTTCATGAGTCTGATGAGATCCGGTCGATCGGTCCGGCACTCAATCCCGAGTGCCCCCTGTCCCACCGCTGGAAGACTCATCTCTGGGCTCAAGAGTGCTGCAATACGATCCCCCAGCCCGAGCCTCTTCAAACCGGCCGCAGCAAGTATGATGGCCGCGTACTGGTCCTCGTCCAACTTTCTCAACCGGGTCTGAACATTCCCCCTGAGAGGCTGCACTTGTAGATGCGGAAAACGAGCACGGAGCTGGCTCTCTCGACGAAGGCTCGAGGTACCGACCACACTCCCCGGGGGGAGATCATCCAGACCGGTATACCGGTTAGAGACAAATGCATCACGAGGGTCCTCCCTCTCACCGATCGCTGCCAACGAGAATCCAGGGGGCATATGCATCGGAACATCCTTCATCGAGTGGACCGCGATATCTGCACGACCCTCCTCCAGAGCCTGCTCCAACTCCTTAATGAATAGACCCTTACCACCGATTTTAGAGAGAGAGGTATCGAGTATCTGATCCCCCCGTGTCGTCATGCCGAGTATGCTGATTTCGGTTTGCGGGTATAATTCTGACAGCCATTGATGGATGAAATTTGCCTGCCACATGGCCAAAGCGCTTTCCCGTGTAGCAATAACGATTTTAGTGGGCATGGTTGAATTGGGCATTTATATAACAATGAGAAAATTTCGCGGACCGCGTTTGCCGTTTATTTTAGCACGGCCGACGGCGGAGGGGCTCTACCCGACGGGTCTGCTCGTAAAGCCCCCTCATAGGCAGGAGCGTGGCAAATGAGCTCGATCCCGAATGGGGTCACCCCCCCCGACAAGAGTCATAACGATGACAAGGACTCACCCCTACGTGAGGATATCCGTCTTCTGGGGCGGATGCTGGGTGACACCCTGCGGGAGCAGGAGGGAGACACCACCTTCTCACTGGTAGAAGGAATACGACAAAACGCGATCCGATTCCGTCGCGAACAAGACCCGAATGCGCGACAAGAGCTGGATAAGATACTCAACCAACTGAGCAGCAAATCCACCGTCGCGGTGGTCCGCGCGTTCAGTTACTTCTCCCAACTCTCAAACATTGCAGAGGATATCCACCACAACCGCCGCAGACGGGCCCATCTCTGCGCGGGATCCCCTCCCCAGGCGGGTAGCGTGGCACTGGCTCTTGACCGGGTACTCTCTAGCGGGGCAGATGGGGACGCCCTATCCAAGTTCTTTGCCAAGGCGGTGGTCTCACCGGTACTGACCGCACACCCGACCGAGGTTCAGCGTAAGAGCATTCTCGACTGGCAGTTGACCATCGCTCACCTGATGAATTCACGTGACCGGATGCAGCTCACGCCGGAAGAATTACAAGATAATGAAGAGGGCTTAAGACGTGCCATCCAGATCCTGTGGAAGACCCGTATCCTCAGATCGTCCCGTCTATCTGTCCATGATGAGATCAAGAATGGACTGGCCTATTACCGTTACACCTTCCTGACAGAGGTCCCACGTCTCTATGCAGAGATCGAGGATATGCTGAAATCTCGTTTGGGTGAGGATGTCCCCCGCATCCCTCCATTCCTACGGATCGGGAGCTGGATCGGGAGCGACCGGGATGGAAACCCATTCGTCACAGACAAGGTGATGCAGCACGCTGCAGAACGTCAGTCAGCACTCGCACTCGACTTCTTTATGGGTGAGGTCCACCTGATCGGCAGAAGACTCAGCCTGACCGACCGACTGGTCGAGTTCAGCGATGAACTGAGACAACTCGCCAACGACTCACCAGACCATGCAGAGAGCCGTGCAGATGAGCCTTACCGGCGAGCCCTGATCGGTATCTATGCCCGTCTCGCCTCGACCAGCCACCGTCTCGGGCACACCATCGTTCAGAGACGACCGGTCGATCCGGTTGATCCTTATAAGGACAGTGCAGATTTTGTGCATGATCTGGATATCGTGATCCGGTCTCTCAAACAGAATAAATCGGAGTTACTGGCACGTGGCGCATTGCGACACTTGCAACGGGCTGCAGAGGTGTTTGGGTTTCACTTGGCACCTCTGGATATGCGCCAACACAGCAAGGTTCATGAGCATGTGGTGGCAGAACTCTTCAAGCACGGAGCTCAGTGCAATGACTACTCAGCACTGACCGAGTCGGATCGGATTCTGTGCCTACTGAATGAGATCAGTAGCCCACGACCCCTTCTATCACCCTACCTTGATTACTCTGAACTGAGCCAGAGCGAAATCCGTATCCTCCAAACGGCGGCAGAGATACACCGCCGATTCGGACGTGCTGCACTCCCCAACTACATCATCTCAAAGACCGATGGTGTCTCGGATGTACTGGAGGTTGCTCTGATGCTCAAAGAGGTCGGACTGCTACAGCCTGGGGAGTCGCCGGTCTTACATGTGAACATCATCCCCCTCTTCGAGACCATCACTGATCTTCGAGACTGCGGCAGAATCATGGACGACCTGTTCTCACTACCCTACTACCGGAAGTTACTGGACTCTCGGGGTAATGTTCAGGAGGTGATGCTGGGCTATTCTGACAGCAATAAGGATGGTGGATTCCTCACCGCTAATTGGGAGCTCTATAAGGCCGAGATCGAACTGACTAAAGTCTTTGCTAAGCATCAAATCGAGTTACGACTCTTCCACGGACGGGGGGGTACGGTTGGTCGCGGAGGGGGGCCAAGCTATCAGGCGATACTCGCTCAACCCCCCGGCAGCGTTAATGGTCAGATCCGCATCACCGAGCAGGGTGAGGTGATCGGCAGTAAGTACTCGGACCCCGAGATCGGCAGACGTAATCTAGAGACACTGGTCGCAGCCACTGTCGAGGCCACCCTACTGAGTCATGATATTCTGGGAGATCGTGCCGACGGATACTACAAAGTGATGGAGGCCCTTGCGGGGGACGCCCTTGCAGCCTACCGTAGCCTGGTCTACGAGACCCCCGGCTTTGAGCGGTACTTCCAAGAATCGACCCCGATCAGCGAAATCGCGGGTCTGCATATCGGCAGTCGCCCCCCATCACGTAAGCAGTCAGACCTGATTGAAGACCTACGAGCGATTCCCTGGGTATTCAGCTGGAGCGTCAACCGGGCAATGATCCCGGGATGGTACGGTTTCGGTTCAGCGGTTGAAAAGTTTGTTCAGCGAGAAGGAGAAAAGGGTCTGAATCTGCTCCAGGAGATGCACCGGATCTGGCCATTCATGCAGACCCTCCTATCCAATATGGATATGGTCCTCTCGAAGACCGATATGGGAATCGCCTCCCGCTATGCAGAACTCGTGACCGATGAAAACCTTCGTCAAGAGGTCTTTGGGCGGATTGAGTCAGAGTGTGATCTCAGCATTAAGTGGCTATTCGCTGTGACTGGACATACCGAGCTATTGCAAGATAACCCCACACTGGCACGTAGTATCCGTAACCGCATCCCCTATATCGACCCACTCAACCATCTTCAGGTTGAGCTTCTGAGACGATACCGTGCGGGCGACACCGGGGAGCTGGTTCAGCGCGCGATTCATCTCTCCATCAATGGAGTCGCGGCTGGGCTTCGAAATAGCGGCTGATCAGCCTCTCCT
>Ga0209553_1000918_pt1 | contig 14957 bp, 10 predicted proteins | sample LauGreFBDMM110DN_2_FD_188217 | JGI IMG/M metagenome (GOLD analysis project Ga0209553, IMG submission 188217) | Freshwater lake microbial communities from Lake Michigan, USA - Fa13.BD.MM110.DN (SPAdes) (version 2) | ecosystem: Environmental > Aquatic > Freshwater > Lake | place: Lake Michigan...
CTTTTCACTGTTGAAGACAGAACGGATTAAGAGGCACATTTACAAAACAAGGAACGAAGCCCGAGCAGATGTATTCAACTATATCGAGTTGTTTTACAACCCGGTTCGCAGACACGGAAACAACAATAGCGTGCCCCCAGCGAAGTTTGAAGAGCAGTACTTTATGAAGCTGTCAGGTGTCTAGGAAATCGGGGGCTTGCCAAACCAATTAGAAATAATAGCTGCCTTTCTGGCCTATTTTCAAACCACTTTAAATATGCATGCATTATGTGTCTTGCATGCTCTCCATTCCTCTGCTCATCGAGCAGAGATCTTAATTCTTGAATTTTTTGTATACTCCCTTGATAAACCACTCGCAAATATCCAGCTAGCAAAGTCAAGCTAAGCGGATGGCACGAGTATTTTTTAACGGCTTTTAATATCTCATCATTACTTCCTTGTATCCCCAAATTTACTAACAGCTCAATAGACGAGACCGGAGATAAATCTTTGAGGAGAACCGTAACAATTCTTTTCCCTTTAAATGCCACCAATTCCAATACAGGCAACCGCGAAGTAATTATGCATAGTCCGTTGTTCTCGCATGCCAATTCTTTTATAAGAAAAGAGACTGCAGGATTTTCGACTGCACCTATATTTGGGCCGGGTGAGCACTGCAATGGCTCAAGGCCATCGAGGATTAACAATGTTCTGGATTCGCGTATTAATTTTGCGAGACGATTTGCTTTTGCCCATGGAGTACCTTTCGAGGAGTCTGTGTCTCCAAACCATTCCAGCGCATGTTCTATGAAAAAATCACCTGAGGATTTGATATCTGACGAAGCGCCTTGCCAATAGAATGACCAGGCATAAATTTGCTTTGCTCCGAGATAGTTATGTTCGTTTAGATATGCGAGCCAGTAATTTGTAAGGCAGCTCTTACCTACCCCACCGAAAGCCACTATTTGCACTACATTGGCAGTCTTTTGGCGCCAGGCCGTTTTGAGAATTTCCAGCTCGCTCTCTCTGCCAAAAACTACACTGCTAGTGGTCGGTAATTGGGAGATTGAAATTCTCTCTGGCCGCGGAACCGTAGGACCTTCCTGGTCTTCTAGCTTTTTGAACAGTACGTCTTCAAATCCCACATATGGCAAGGCGAGCCAATATTCAGGAATCCTGAACAAATTGGATATCCTATTCAGCTGTGCTCCCGGGATTCGGTCCCCGCGCCGGGTTTCACATCCGTGAATCCACCTGCTCACGGCCTGTTTAGAGATGCTCAAGTGCTTGGCCAAATCAGTATGAGAACTGATTTCAGAGTTAAGGCGCAGCTCATAAAGAAGCTTTAATTTTCTTGCTAGATCTGAATGGATCGCCATAACGCTGGCCCCCAAAATTTATAACATTATTGATCCGCTACCAAGAATGAAGACTGCTCACTAGCATGGTGCACTCAAAATCGCGCATCGAATACCACGAAACGAGCGATCCCAGATTAGCGCAGCCAAAATAGCCAAGCAAGCAGGTTTCGCTTGAATACTGCTGAAATAGCGGCACTAATACAGCAGCGCCTGTGCTGCACCGGTGAAATATAAAACTTGAACCAAAGCACAGTTCCCCACCCATTCTGCGGTACACTGGCTCACCATAACAGGATGAGTCAAATGTATATCCGAGACAGGCAAGACGGCTTTACCTTGATCGAATTGCTAATAGTTGTCGCGATAATCGGCGTGCTGGCTTCGGTAGCCCTGCCCTCCTATACCCTTTACCAGAACAAATCTCGTTTCACCGAGGCTATCATGGCTGTTAGTGCCGTTAGTTCTACTATGGCAGTAGTGGCAGCGACAGGTCGGGTATCATCGATAAATGACTTTGACTCCGGTACCAACGGACTCCCGCCCGCGCAGGCTGCAGCCGCGACTACCCATGGCGTTTCTGTAACCGATGGTGTAATTACCATTGTCTGGCGCGGAGACGGGACCAATCTTGCAGGCATCAACTATACCCTCAGTGCCAACGGTTACTTGCCACCTTTGCAGTGGACTCCGGGCGGCACTTGCGTGGCAGCGGGTTATTGTTAACCATGCTGCTGGCCTCACTGCGGTCGGCTTTCAATCTCTGCTGCAGGCGCTTCCAGTACCAGTAACCGAACTGTTAGTCCCATTGACGCTATAGGGCTCTGTTCGAGATGAACCCATGCTCAGGCGGCACACATATCCGAGCAAATACAGCTGCCAGAGCTGGGTGGCAAGGAAAGGTTCTAGTCGCGTTAATCAACGCTCTAGACCACTGCGATAGGCACCCTTCCTCCGACTAGGACTACCATTTTCGCCCCATGCATTCCCGCATTTGCCAAAGTATCCAAGTTGATATGTCCCTGCATGGCGGGCAGCCGTCTGGACACGAAAACGGGTTATAATTCGCCGAACTTCGATATTCCTATTGTTTGTCCGGCGATATGCCAGGCGCAGTCCGCTTGCGGATGCTGGTTTGTAATTAAGTCAGCAGCTTTTTTGGAACTTTGTAAATATTCATCCAATAACAATCAGGGAAAAAGTAGCAGTGGATAAAATCAAGGAATGTATAGTCAGGCCCTCTACCAGCCTGAATCTCTTATCCCAACAGGAAATCCTGGCAGCAACCCACTCCAACGATGAAGTCTTCAAGACTTTTCGTGACTGCGCATTGGCAGTGCTCAATACCGGTAATGAACGTGATGACGTAGCAGAAATTCTGCGTGACTTCGCCGACTTTCGTATAGAAGTAATACCTGAGTCCCGCGGTATTAAGCTGAAACTGCAGAACGCTCCCGCTTCCGCATTTGTAGATGGCAAGCTCATTCAGGGAATCCAGGAGCATATATTCGCTGTACTGCGCGATATTATCTACACTCAGGACAAGATTGATCGTGCCGGCGGGTTCGACATAACCACAGGCCCTGGTATTACTGACGCCGTTTTTCGAATTCTGCGTAATGCTGGAGTAGTTAGACCAAACATGCCCCCAAACCTCGTTGTGTGCTGGGGCGGACATTCCGTGAGTCGTGCCGAATATGATTATTCCAAGACCATCGGTTATGAGCTGGGTTTACGTGGTCTCGATATAGCCACGGGATGTGGTATCGGCGCAATGAAGGGCCCGATGAAAGGGGCAATGATCGGTCATGCCAAGCAGAAAAACCGGCGCGGCCGTTATATTGGCATCACTGAACCAGGTATCATCGCTTCCGAATCGCCCAATCCGACCGTTAGCGAGCTAGTCATCCTTCCCGACATCGAGAAGCGGTTGGAGGCTTTTGTGCGCCTCGCTCATTGCATCATTGTCTTCCCGGGCGGTGCCGGAACAGCAGAAGAAGTACTCTACTTGCTGGGTCTGCTGATGCAGGAGGAAAACCGCAATATTCCCCTGCCCATCATATTCTGTTCCGGCGAATCGAGTGCATCCTACTTTATCGATCTGGATAGATTTATTCGAAACACACTGGGCGAGGCAGCCACAAAATTCTATCAAATTGTCGTTGGAAATCCGCAGCATGTTGCCCAAATTTGTTTACGCAATCTGAATATCGTACTGGCGCACCGGCACAGCACGCATGAATCCTATGCATTTAATTGGCGACTAAAAATTCCAGAGGCAATGCAAAGCCCATTCATCAGCACTCATGCCAATATGGCAAATCTCCGCCTGGATGCCACCCTCCCAGCAGCGCAGCTGGCCTGTGAATTGCGGCGCGCTTTCTCGGGAATAGTCGCAGGCAACGTGAAGGCATTTGGCATCGAACAAATTGCAAAGCACGGCCCATTCCAACTGCAAGGTGATCCCGCACTGACGGTCGAGCTGGACTGGTTACTGGGCCAATTTGTGAAAAGTGGCAGAATGAAAATCAACTCCAGCGACTATAAACCTTGTTATGTGCTGAATGCGAAAAATGCCCTATAGACTTCGCTCGATCAATCTTTGTATGATTGAGCATTAAGGTGATTGTCGGAAAATTTGATGACCTATTGTGTAGCGATAGCTGTAAATGATGGCATAGTTTTTTGCTCGGATTCCCGTACCAATGCGGGCATCGACCAGATCAGTACCTACAGCAAGATGTTTCAGTTTGGAATTGATGGACAACGCCAGTTCGTCATTCTCTCAGCAGGCAATCTTGCAACCACGCAAGCAGTGATCGCTCAGGTCAATAGAGATATCGAGCAGAATGCACCCTTGAGTCTGGCCAATGTGAGCAATTTACTGGATGCTTCAGACTATCTCGGCGAAATCAGTCGCACTCAACAGCATAAACACAGCACTACTGGTGCCGGCTTCGAAGCTAGCTTTATTATTGGCGGTCAGATTGCCGGTTCCAAACATCGGGTAATTCTGGTTTATCCTGAAGGCAACCACATCAGCACTTCGAAAGACACTCCATTTCTGCAGATTGGCGAAAGCAAATACGGCAAACCGATTCTGGATCGCATTCTTACGCCTAATACGAGCCTTGATACCTGTGCTCTATGCGCCCTGGTTTCTATGGATTCCACATTGCGCAGCAATTTAACTGTTGGTCCGCCAATTGAAGTCCTTGTATACCGTACTGACAGCCTGATAGTTGATGATCATCATCGCTTCGATCAGGACAGCGATTTCTTGCGGGAAATCAGTCGTAGCTGGGATCAGCGACTCAAAGATGCGTTTCGACAGATGCCGCCACTGGCATGGGCAGCCAACTGGGATAGATCCCGAGCTTCTGCTCCCAGTGACAATTCCAGTGGTTCTGGCCCAGTTCCTACCTAATCCTTCATCCTATTGACCCTGGTTTCACCTTATACAAACGGGAATTTGCCAGCATCTATGCTGCCTTGATGCTATGATGAATGTCCCCTTCGAAACTGCATTAGCAACCAACCAATTGGTATAGGTTTCTGCCCACAATGGCAATAAAAATCGCGATCAACCACAAGACCGTATACCGCTTCGACCGCATGGTGGAAATTTTTCCCCATATAGTCAGATTGCGCCCGGCGCCGCACAGCAGAACTCCAATTGAAAGTTACTCGCTGAATATCCAGCCGAAAACTTATTTTATAAACTGGCAACAAGATCCTTTCGCCAACTATCTTGCACGCATGGTGTTTCCGGAGCGCGCCAAGTCACTCGCGTTTGAAGTCGAACTCATAGCAGATATGACCGTTATCAACCCGTTTGATTTTTTCCTGGATGAGAGTGCCGAACAGTTCCCATTCAAGTATGACGTGAATTTAAAACAGGATCTTGCCCCATATCTCGCGATCACAGAAAAGGGTCCTCAACTGCTTGCCTTCTTGCAGCATATCGATCGCAGCAAAATGCCTACGATTAATTTCCTCACACAGATCAACAGCCTGTTACAACAACAGATCGGTTATAACGTGCGCATGGAAGCCGGTATCCAGAGTTGCGAGACTACTCTTACATCCAAGACTGGTTCCTGTCGGGATTCAGCGTGGTTGTTAGTGCAGATTTTTCGCCACATGGGTCTGGCAGCAAGATTTGTCTCCGGTTATTTGGTGCAGTTGGTTGCTGATGTGAAGGCTTTGGATGGGCCCTCTGGTCCTACTGCTGATTTTACGGATCTGCATGCGTGGACTGAAGTTTTTCTGCCAGGTGCAGGTTGGGTTGGATTGGATCCCACGTCTGGACTACTTGCTGCAGAAGGTCACATCCCCCTTGCTTGTACTCCAGACCCGATTTCTGCCGCTCCGATTACCGGTGCCACCGAAGTCTGCAAAGTAGAGTTCGAACACACAAATACAGTAACCCGCATCCATGAAGACCCCCGGGTTACCAAACCATTCACCGAGACGCAGTGGCAGCACGTCAACAACCTCGGCAAAAAAATTGATAAGGAACTGAAGAAGCATAAGGTACACCTCACTATGGGTGGCGAACCCACATTCGTGTCAATCGATGACATGGAAAGTGCGCAGTGGAACATCGCTGCATTCGGCAAGGAAAAACGCCTGCTGGCAGAAGAATTATTGCTGAAATTGCGCAAGGAGTTTGGCCGCGGAGGAATCTTGTATTTTGGTCAAGGCAAGTGGTATCCAGGTGAGCCGATTCCGCGTTGGGCGCTGGGACTATTCTGGCGCACAGACAAGCAGCCACTGTGGAAAAATTCCAAATTACTGGTGGAGCGAACCGCGCCAGGCAAAACCAAACCAGAGCAAGCAAAATTGTTCGTAGATGCCTTGTGTGGGGAATTGGGTTTGGATCCTGCGCGCGCGATACCCGGATACGAGGACAAGCAACATTACATGGCACGCGAAGCAGCACTGCCGGCGAATGTCACGCTCGAAGACAGCAAGATCAAGGACCCGCTCGAACGCGAGCGCTTGCGCAGAGTATTCGCCCAGGGATTAGACAGTGTTATCGGTTACGCGCTGCCACTGGCCTGGAGTGATGATGCCGGGAGTGAAGGTTGGCGCAGTTGCCGTTGGTACTTCAAGGCCGAGGCCATGTACCTGATTCCAGGCGACTCGCCCATGGGCTACCGATTGCCACTCGACAGCATACCCTGGCAGGCACCCGAAAAAAGTCCACTCGATTTCCCGAAAGACCCGTTTGCTCCGGCCGAATCACTCGACCACAGAAAAAAGCCTGCTACGTTAAAAGCCGAGCCTGACAAAGATGCTGAAACTATCTTCAAGACTGCTCTTTGTGTGCAAATACGGGATGGGCAACTGCACTTGTTCTTTCCCCCTGTCAGTCGGATGACTAATTACCTGAGCTTGCTGGAAGCAATCGAAACAGTCGCCTGCGCGTTGAATTGTCCGGTGGTGTTCGAAGGCTATGAACCGCCGCGTGATGATCGTGTGCGCAAATTGATGATTACGCCTGACCCCGGTGTGATTGAGGTAAATGTACACCCAGCCCATGACTGGCCCGAACTCGTATCAATCACTCGCCAACTACACGAGGCAGCACGCACAACCCGACTCGGCACCGAGAAGTTTATGCTGGATGGGAAGCATACTGGCACTGGCGGCGGCAATCACGTCACGATGGGTGCAGCCAAGGCCGAAGACAGCCCATTTCTGCGGCGCCCGGATCTACTCGGAAGTCTGATTAGATACTGGCAAAATCATCCCAGCCTGTCTTATCTATTCTCCGGTCAATTCATTGGCCCGACCAGTCAGTCACCGCGCGTGGATGAAGCCCGTGATGATAATCTGTATGAACTGGAAATCGCGCTGCAACAACTAGCTGAGGGCGAGTCGAAACAACCATGGATGGTGGATCGAATCCTGCGGAATTTCCTGGTTGATCTCACCGGCAACACTCACCGCGCCGAATTCTGCATCGACAAACTATATTCCCCTGACAGCTCCACGGGCCGACTTGGTCTGGTGGAATTTCGCAATTTTGAAATGCCTCCGCACTGGCAAATGAGTGCATTGCAGGTCCTGTTGCTGCGCAGTCTCGTTGCACATTTTTGGCAGCATCCCTATACGAATGCATTGATCAATTGGGGCACGGAATTGCATGACCGATTCATGTTGCCTCACTTCGTTTGGCAAGATCTGGGCTGGGTGGTCGATGATCTGAAACGTTCTGGTTATGATTTCGAGCTCGACTGGTTCGCGCCATTCCAGGAGTTTCGTTTTCCTCACTACGGTACTATTCACGTTGCGGGCATCGAACTGGAAATCACTGCGGCGATCGAACCCTGGCATGTTCTGGGGGAAGAATCTACTGGTCAGGGCACGTCACGCTATGTCGATTCATCCGTAGAACGCTTGCAAGTGAAAGCGCGCAATATGACAAGCAATCGATTCATCGTTACTTGCAATGGGCGCAAGTTACCCATGCAGTTTACGGGCAAAGAAGGTGAGTACGTCGCGGGATTGAGATATAAGGCCTGGGCTCCCTATTCTGCATTGCACCCAACTATTCCAGTCAATTCGCCATTGGTGTTCGATGTGGTGGATACACTAAACAGTCGCTCCCTTGGCGGCTGCACCTATCACGTCTCCCACCCTGGTGGGCGCAATTACGACACGTTTCCTATCAATGCCAATGAGGCAGAAGCCAGACGTGTAGCTCGTTTCTGGCATCACGGTCATAGTCAGGGCGCGAAGGAATACCGCACAGAAGATCCACATCCTTCTCAACCAGTTACACTGGATTTGCGCTATGGAATGAAACCGGGAAAAGCAAAACGCTGATTCTGGCGCATCAAATTGTTAAAAACTGTAATACCTGAAAATGAAATTCAATGCGGTAATTTGCAAATGTCTGATAAGAACCTGACTGTAGTCCGTTTAAAGAAGAACCGTGAAGCCTCGGTTGCACGCCACCATCCGTGGGTATTTTCCGGCGCCATCGACAAGCTCGTCGGCAACGTGGAATCGGGCGACCTGGTAAGGGTCGTCGACAGCGGTAATCAATTACTCGGTATCGGCGCTTATTCCGCCAGCTCCCAGATTCGCATCAGGATGCTAAATTTCAACGGAGAAGACATAAATCGAAATTTCTATGCGAAAAAAATTAGCCATGCGCTAACGAAACGCAAATCACTTCTCGAGAGCCCCAACCGCACAGCGTGTCGGCTGATCTATGGCGAATCGGATCAGCTTCCCGGATTGATTGTCGACAAGTATCAGGACACTTTGGTATGTCAGTTCCTGTTTGCCGGCATTGAGCCAAGAAAAGCGGAAATAGTATCGATTTTGGCTGAGCAATCCGGCTGCAAGAATATATTCGAACGCTCTGACACAAACTCTCGCGACAAGGAAGGCTTGCCACAAACCACCGGTGTTCTATGGGGAGCAGAACCTCAACTTATCCGTATCAATGAGAACGGCATGTTATTTGATGTGGATGTAGTGGCTGGGCAGAAGACCGGTTTCTTCCTCGACCAAACAGAGAATCGAAAATTTGTAAATGAGAATAGCTCTGGCAAAAACGTATTAAACTGCTTCTCCTATACAGGCGGATTTACGGTCGCCGCCTTGCTGGGAGAAGCGAACCATGTAACCAGCATCGACTCTTCCGCACCGGCGCTGGAGTTGCTGCAGAAAAATCTTGGCCTCAATGGCATAAATGCGAGCAAGCATACATCGCTGAATGGCAATGTGTTTCATGTGCTGCGGGATTTTCAATCCAGTGGCCGTACGTTCGAGCTGATTATTCTGGATCCCCCAAAATTTGCAGAGAACAAGAACCAGGTAACCAAAGCAGCAAGAGCCTATAAAGACCTGGCATTGCAGGCATGCAAACTACTTAGCCCTGGAGGTATGCTAGTGACCTTCTCCTGTTCCGGCTCAATTGACATGAACCTGTTCCAGAAAATCACCTCCGATGCCTTGCTGGACGCGCAGCGTCAGGGTGAGATCGTGCATTATCTGCATCAGGGACAAGACCATCCGATCGCCCTTGAATTTCCGGAAAGCCAGTACCTCAAGGGACTGGCATGCCGGGTATATTAGTCAGCAACGATCGTCATCTCTTCCAGCAGATTGGTAGCACCATCCATGTACTGCATGACCCACAGCATGTAACGTGAATCCACCGATATGGCGCGATTCTTGTTCGCGTCAAAATCCCAGTCGCCAATAATACTTTCGTAGACCCCGTCGAACAGTAAGCCGACCAGTTGCGCCTTGCTGTTCATCGTAGCCGTGCCAGAGTTGCCTCCGGTTATGTCTACCGTGCTCAGGAAATTTACCGGCACTGAACCTAGCGCCGGTAAAATATAGGGACCATATTGTTTCTGTCGAATCAGCTCGAGTTGTTGCGGTGGTGCATTGAATGGATCGAGCCCAGTGTCTTTGCCGGAGATACCTTCAAGCGTGGTAAACGGCTGATTGATCAGGCCATCTTTGGGCGTATTCCCCTGCACCTGACCAAAGGTAACGCGCAGTGAGCTGTTCGCATCGGCGTAGATCGGGCGGCCAAGGCTGCGGTTATAGGCTATGACCGCTTCCATGTAACGGGGGCGCCATTGCTGCAATTGACCGCTGAGCTCCTCATCTGCAGCCTCCAGTGCCATACGCTCGGCATGTGATGCCACGGCATATTGAATCAGAGGATCGTCACTGCGCTGGAATTCGTCAACGCCTTTCGTCATCCAATCCAGACGCACAGCTTCTTCATCCAGCGTGGTTTGCCCATACGTGTCTTCGATAATTTGTTCCACTTTGCCCTGATCAAATTCAGCATCAATGCCGTAAAAGCTGTCCAGCGCAGGTATTCGATACTGCTTGGGCAATTCTGCATATCTGCCCAACATATAACTCAGGGTAGCCTTGTCAACCTGCTCATCGTAGCGGCGACTTATCACTCGCATGGATTGTTGCAATCGACTGAGGTCACGATCCTGATATCCGGGTTCACGTTCCGCATCCGGCTTCTGGCGCTCAACCGCATAACGATAGAGACGTTCAGCGGTAGCCGGCAATGTGGCATAACTCAGGTAACTGCGTACCAGATCCAGCTGCGCAGCAGACTGTCCTTCTTCTATTAAACCCTGCAGGCGGTTTATCGCATCCCCATACTGCGATTGCCGGCTCGAGTCATTAGCCACCCAGTCGCGCAATTGCGCCTCTTGCTGGCGGCGGCGCTCGCTGAAATCGCTGTGCTGATAGCTTTCCACCATAGACTGGTAGTTCTTGGCATAGTTGGCAAGACCGGCGAGTGTATTCTCGTAGGCAATTCGTGCCTGGCTGGCAGGATCCGTGTTCATTTCAATAATACTGATCAGATCCTCGCGCATCTGGCGCGCTTGGGGGTAGTACCATTCAAATTCATGTTCGACTTCAGCGGCTGTGCGATAACGATTGGTGCTGCCCGGGTAGCCAACTCCCATCACAAAATCACCTTCCTCTACGCCGCGGGCACTGACTTCGAGAAAACTGGGAGCAGTATAGGGTACGTTATCTCCGCTAAAATCTGCCGGTAATCCATTACGGTCCACATAAGCACGGTAGAAACCAAAGTCCCCCGTGTGTCGAGGCCATTGCCAGTTATCAATATCTCCACCGTATTTACCGATGCTGGTGGCAGGCGCATAAACCAGCCTGACATCGCGAATCTCGAGAGACTTGATCAGGAAGTATTCCAACCCGCCATGAAATGCCGACACACTGCAACGATGATTCCCGGTGGCTTCACAAGTAGCGATGAGCGCTTTGCGATTATTCTCAAGATATTGATAGCGCTCACTGCCTGATAGCGAATCCGATACACCCTTGAGCATATCGGGGGTGACATCCCGCACCTCTTCGGTTACATAAACCCGGGTGCCCGGTGCAGCCGGGAGTTCGTCGCTGAACTGACGCGCCAAAAATCCGTCTTCCAGCAAGTTGTTATCCGCGGAACTGTTGTATTGCACCGAACCATATATGCAATGATGATTGGTCACGACCAGACCCTGCGGCGAGACAAATGAGGCACTGCAGCCGCCCAAGCTGACGATGGCATTCATCGGGAACTCATCCAGTTTGCTGAGGTTTTGCGGATCGATTTCGAGCCCCAGTTGTTTGAGCTTTGCACTCAAATCCGGCAACTGATGTGGTTGCCACATACCCTCATCGGCCACCGCCATGGTCATCGCCAGTGTCACCACTACAAGTAAAATCCGCATACCTAAAACCTCGAAAATAGACTGCAACAAATAGCCACATGAATTACGATGACAGGCTCTTAGACTGCCACAAAACACAGAGCCGTCCAACCAGTACTGCCAGACCCAGCTTACTTCCCGGAGAGGAGAGTCACCTTGACCGCTAACACAATGACCGCTGCGTTACCTAATCCATTGCCTGCACTGACACGCAATCGCCGCACGGTGGGAATTGCCCTGATTTTGAGCATCGTGCTGACGGCCTACCTCAGCAGTACATATGGCTGGCGGCAAGGCGCATTATTTCTGGTAGGGCTCGCCGCCGGCATGATTCTCTATCATGCCGCGTTTGGATTCACTGCTGCCTGGCGTGAAGTAGTAATCACTGGCAAAGGCGCTGGATTACGTGCCCAGATGGTGATGTTGGCAGTTACGGTTATTATTTTTACGCCATTGATCGCGCAGGGTGAATTATGGGGAGTCAGCCTGCGCGGCAGCCTGGCACCCCTGAATATGGCTGTCATCTTCGGTGCCTTTATATTTGGCATTGGCATGCAGCTTGGAGGAGGTTGCGCTTCTGGCACTCTGTTTACTGCCGGTGGTGGCAATATGCGCATGGTTATAACGCTGGCCGCATTCATCGCAGGATCGGTGTTGGGCACATGGCACTGGGACCTGTGGCAGGACGTCCCCGGTTTCGCACCCATTGCCTTGTCGCAGAGTTTTGGTGTGATTGGTGCTATTGCCATCAGTCTGCTGCTGTTCGCTACTGTATGGATTGCGTCGGTGGCCTATGAGAAGCACCGGCAAGGTACATTCATACACGATCGCCAGACCGAAGAGCCTTATTCCTGGTTGCGAGGTCCGTGGCCCCTGCTAGCTGGCGCACTGGCTTTGGCCGCGGTAAATGTTGCCACTCTCGTGCTGGCGGGGCGGCCTTGGGGCGTGACCTCAGCGTTTGCGTTATGGGGTGGAAAAATTGCAAACGCTATCGGCATCGAAGTCACCAACTGGGCTTACTGGCAAAGACCAGGCGCGAGTGCACCGCTGGATGAAAGCATCCTCACTGATGTCACTTCAGTGATGAATATAGGCATTGTATTGGGAGCACTGCTCGCCGCAGGTCTGGCACGAAAATTTGCGCCCAGCTTCAAATTACCGGCTCGCTCAATTATTGCTGCGGTCGTCGGTGGAATATTATTAGGTTACGGCGCAAGAATCGCTTTTGGCTGCAATATAGGCGCGTATTTCGGCGGGATTAGCTCAACCAGCCTGCACGGTTGGTTGTGGTTTGTCGCGGCATTTGCCGGCAGTGCTATTGGTACGAGAATTCGCCCAGTTTTCGGATTGCAATAATCCTGGGAACTGAGCGATTAGCTCTTATAGCAGAATGGTCCAGGTTGACCTTACTGCCTTAGGGAACGAGCGTCAGCTATGCCGCCAACATTTGTCACGTTTGTGTAGCCTAACTCTTGCAGTGCAGTCAGTGCCAGGCCTGCACGCACGCCACTGCGGCAGAATACATTAATTGGCGTGTCCTTGCTTAAGCCCAGATCAGCTATACGCGTGACGATTTCGGTATGGGGAATGTTAGGGGTATTCTCCATATGATCTTCCTGATACTCCTCAACCGAACGTACATCCAGCCAGACAGTATCCGTGGCAGTGGAGGCGCATGCCGCCAGGAATAAAGCGAACAATACAATAACCAGCTTTCTTTGCATATGTATCATCAGGTAATACCTCTTAATTGTGGTGATCAGTAATTTGTATATGAAACCGAGAATGCAGGCACTCTCACTTTCATCTTTTTATTCAAGCTTCCGCTTGTATTTGACCAGCAATGCGCTGCACCTCATCGAGAACGCGTAACAAGTTGCCGCTCCAGAGCAAAGCAATTTGTTCCTCCGTGTAGCCTCTGCGTACCAACTCCAACGTGACATTGAAGGTTTCAGAGGCATCATTCCATCCTTCAATGCCCCCGCCTCCATCGAAATCTGAACTGATTCCGACATGTTCAATTCCGATCAGCGCAACCATATAATCAATGTGGTCAACGAAGTCCGCTACTGTCGCTGCAGGAGCCTGTGGTGTAACTTCATCGCGCATTGCTGCATTGACCTGGCTATTTACTTCACGCATTAGAGCTTCATAGGACGCTTTGCCTGCTTCACTCAATGCCGCTACCTGCTGAGGGTTTAATTCGGTATGGTTCAGGGTTGTTGCTACTCTGGTCAGAACCCGCTCACGGCCTTCTGCTAGGAACAATCTGCGCGCTTCATTGATATAAGAATTGAATGCAACAGTCTGGACGACTCCACCATTCTCCTTGATACGCAGCAACAGTTCATCATCCAGATTCCGTGAATTGTTGGTAAGTGTGCGAGCCGATGAATGCGAAGCGATCACGGGCGCTCGTGACAGCTCAAGCGATTCCAGGTTAGCCGCTTTCGAAGGGTGCGACAGATCGACCATGATGCCCCATTTATTCATCTCTGCAATCGCTTGCCGCCCCAACTCACTGAGGCCGTTATGCAGCCAGATGTCATCAGCCTCCCCGGTATTGGAATCGGCGAACTGACTGTGCCCGTTGTGCGCCAATGACATATAGCGACCGCCACGTGCCTCGAAATCCTTGATGTTGGCTATATCCAGACCCGCAGCGTATGCATTCTCAATGCCGATCATCGCTACTTTCTTGCCACTGGCGACGATGCGACGAACATCATCAGAAGTGTAGGCAATTTCGATCGCATCCGGTGCGATCTCTTCGGCCAGGCGATGAATTGCATCAAACTTGTCGATGGCATTGGCATAGGCGGCAGCGTATCCGTCCGCATCCAATGAACCCTGCCCGGTGTAGACAATGAACCACGCAACGTCGAGCCCGCCCGCTTCCATCTTGGGTAGATTCACCTGCGTATCGAGATTCATCGTGTAATTGACAGTGGCAGTAAAGTTACTGGTGTCGATGTCCGCGTGGGTATCCAGCGTTATCACCCGTTCATGGATAGCTTGGGCCCGCGCCAACAAGGCGTCTTCCGACTCCGGGCTGGACACTGCCTGCGGCAAGTCGGGGCTGGGTGTCGGGGAATTGTCGCTGCACGCGCCAACCAGTGTGGTCAGACACACAAAAATCAGGTTTTGCCATTGCCACTGCTTGATCATCATTAATTCTCTAGTTGTCGATATTTTGAGCTTTCTGGATGGGCAGACGTTACGAATGCGGTAATGCGAAACGCTCGCAAATGCCTATAAAATCCTCAGGTGCGGAATTTAGCATTCGCAGAGTTATAACCGAATCTGGTGTTTAAGCAGTTGAAAAAAAGCGGCGTATCTGGTTGTTTTGCAGTTGCGAAACAATCAATCCAACCAAAAAGGATAC
>Ga0209553_1000921_pt1 | contig 14933 bp, 17 predicted proteins | sample LauGreFBDMM110DN_2_FD_188217 | JGI IMG/M metagenome (GOLD analysis project Ga0209553, IMG submission 188217) | Freshwater lake microbial communities from Lake Michigan, USA - Fa13.BD.MM110.DN (SPAdes) (version 2) | ecosystem: Environmental > Aquatic > Freshwater > Lake | place: Lake Michigan...
GCAGAATCTGATTTAAAACTTACAACAAATTATACGATAGTAAGACGTGGCAACGAAGGCATATTTGAATTGATACCTGAAAGTATGATGCCCGGCAATAATCCATCTGTAGCAATACAAGATAATTTAATACAAGTTTTAGATCAACTTGGCAAATCAAAACATGTATTTGGTTGTCCAACTTATATATATGAATATGCTTGTAAAAGTTTTGATGCATATGGAAATTCTGGATTGTTCCGTCCTTGTGGAAATTGTACATCTGGTAATGTTCCAACACCGTATTGCAATTGCGCAAGAATAGGTTGCGATAGCTGTAGTAAGCCTATAACTGTAGATGGTATACTAAATAATCAAACGCCTATAGAATACATGAATTCATGTCTTTGTGATTGTAATTTAGGTGTATGGCGAATAAGAAGATACAATGCTGACGGCACTGAAACGGTTATACAAAATAATGCTGCTCACGCTTGTAATGCTTCTGGCAATGTTGGCACAGTTGCTGTAATTTATTCTGGAGAATATGGAGTTTCACCACTCACGTATTTAGGATCAAATAATTATTTTGCAAAGATGCCGTCTCCGGGAATTGCATCAAGCGCATGCTCATGGAGTAAAGACGTAAATGCAATTATAAGCGGTGTACAATATGAATTTTACGAACCAAGAGTTTTAACAGGGGCAGGGGGCAATTTAACTTGTGAGGGAATAGAGCCTCCGACATGTACAAACGAACAATACTGGAACACGGGGACTCTACAACATGTTACTAGAGATTGTTTTGCAGGGGCTTGTGGAGACCCAATTCCTTGGGGATCAGGAGTGGTAAACTCACAAGGAGTTTCGGTAAAAAGAAGAAATTGTTTTCCAGAAATAATGATGGTAAATAAAGTAGTCTGTAGAAGTGGATCATTTCCGTCTTTTAGTGGCGTTGTTTATGATTTACATGTATCAAGAGAATATCATAATCATGGCAGAAAATGGGAATATATAGGTACAAAAGACGGCGTATCAGAATGTTACACAAAACAAGCTGGGGCGTGGAGAAATTCGAGTTGTATAGACATCCCTTATGCAGCACCAACTGATACAGTTAGTCCTGCCTATAACACTGAACCAATTTCAACTGGTTCTAACCCGCCTTCCGCCTATAGAGGAGTTTGTTCTGCCCATTATTCTACTGGTATATGGAAAAATCAAGATTTCCAGCTTTCATATAATAGTACGGCATCAGGATTATTGTGGAATTACTTTAATCTATATTATAAAACAAATTATCCAGATAGTAATTTCATTCCAGCCGTTCTAATAAGAACTCCGGATAACGCCACAACAGACTGTATGCAAAACGGAACAATATTTGAAACAGGAACAGTATTAACTCAATATCAATATGAAAATCCTAGCAGCAGATATGGAGCCGATTGGACTAACAAAATGCATAGCTGTTTACAAGACCATAGAGAGTGTGGTGGAGATTTTTATTGTAATAAAATGTTCTTTCCTAGAAGAAAATATAGATCAGGAACTAAAATTACAAAATTTGGATCTTTACAATTATGCACATCTCATGCAGAGTTAAAAACTGGAGATTGGTATAAAGGATATGAACATCCTAATTTTTCTCCAATAAAACCGGGGGTGTTAATAGAAGCAGAACGTACTAAATTTATTGATGGTTGTGATCCATTAATTAGATCAAATTTAATGTCTGATGTTGGAATAGATGATACAGTGATAACTGTAAGTAATTATTATAATTTAGTTGACTATTATCCTAATTTGTATAGGTATACTACAGACAACAAAAATTGCACGATAATATCTTCTGGTAATTGTCCTCAATTGGGCATTCATAACTCTTTAACTATATATCAAGGGGTTCATGGTCCCCAAGATTTTCCACTTAATAGAACAGATAGTATGGGGTATTATTTGGATAAATATACATCTTTAGAAAGCGACAGATGTTTATTTAGACCATTTAAAATACTTGTAGACGTAGAATGTTGCTCTTCAAATATAAGAAGAAAAGCTAAACAACAAGACCCTCCAACTATGTTAGAATATATTGTAGAAGGCGTTCCAAGCTATGTATGCAATGGATTTGTAAAAAAGGTTGCATGTGGATGTGAGAGTAGTACGTGCGGCGGTCCAATTGGTTATTATCCAGAAAGACCAAAGCATATTTGCGTTTCAGTATCAATGGCTAGACCATCTTATGCGGCTGTAGTAGGTAGCGGAAACGGAAATGTAGTAGATAACTGTTGTCAACCAAATTGTTGTAATATCCACACAGATAATTATGCAATAGTAGCTCAAACAGGGGCTAGTATAGGCACTCCTGTAGGAGCATTTGGGCCTGTACAAACTGTTAACCTTCACCATGAAATAGGAGTTAATAATGGTGTGCCAAATTGTGCATGCGATGGAGGGCCAAAGCCGAGTTTGATGACAACTAGCATTGTTAGCTGTTCTGGAGTGTCAATAGTGCTTGGTAACAATCCACCAACAAAACAAGTCCAAGCGTATCAGTGCGGAGACTATATCTATATACGAGCACACGGTGCCACAGGTCCCGGAACTATTCCCACTGGTTGTTGTGAAGATGCCAGTTTATGCGCAGTTCTTGGAAATTCTTGGAAAGTTCATAAAGACGCATGTATGATACTAGGAAGTAATAATTATGGAAACCATTCAGCAGATTACTTAAATAACTGTGGATGCTTAGCCGGTGGATTTTGGTCAAAATGCGATTCATCTGTCCTCTCAGCGACTATAACAGAAAACATGTAGGAATTAAAAATGGAAGATGTTAAAACTGGTTGTGTTTGCCCACTTGCAGGTTTTTGCACTCGTCATGGAGTAACAAAATCCCCACATCAACATTCTTTATGTCAAAATCATCAAGGATATTTTAATCAATGGGAAAATTGTATTGGTCCGGGGCAGGGTTTTATTGACTGCAAAACTCCGGGGGAAGTCGCGATGCCGTCGATACCTAAACAAGAATATCCTGAAAATCAAACTTTAGGGGCAACTAAGGTAGAAGCAAGTTTGTGGCAACAAGCTAAAAATTTAGCTTCTGCCGCTATTGAACATGCTCAAAATGGATTCACAAATACGGAAACATCTGAACAAAATCGAAGATTGGCTATTTGTGATAAATGCCCGGCATTAATTAGAGAGTCAATGAGATGCTCTGATTGCGGGTGTCATCTTCCTACAAAAACAAGTTGGGCTAGTTCAAAATGCCCAAGAAGCCTCTGGTAATTACGTTTGAAACCAAGAGTGTTTAGCATAAGAAGTATCTAAAATAATTAAATCTGGATTAGAAGATATCCAAAGACACGTAGCTAATTCTAAAAGTAAACCAATTTCTCTACCTAAATACATTGAATCTTCTTTTTTTAACGTTAAGGGAAAATTTTGATCTAAAATTGGTTTAATTATTTTTCTGTGAAAATTTTGCAGTTTAATATATATTGATTTATGACATATTATTTGATTTGACCAAATACCTATTCTATAATTTTTTTCTATAAAAGAATATATCAAATCTAAATAATCATTAGAAAAATCTATTTTAAACATGTCAAAGATAGAACTCTGCTTATGGGGAAAACAGCTTTCTGCTGTTAAAATTACATTTGAATTATTGTACAATATATTAGTCTGTTGCCAACTATCAAATTCGTCTATTCTGAGACCATTGAATTTTGAATTCCAAGAAGCTGTCACAACACCCACATAATCAAAATTATCAAAATCAAATATATTGTCGCAATAAAATGCTCTAGATTCAGCATAACAATTACGCTGATATTTATTATATATTCCTAGATCTAAATCTTGTAATAAAAAATTTTGTAGATATGGTTGATCTTTTATGTTATCATATTGACATTTTTTATGGCCCAATACAGCAATTTTAGTTCTAGATAATTTTTCATTTTCATAGATATACGATTCTGAGAAAAAATTTTGCTTAATAGATTCTTTTTCTTTTAAACAATTTCTAGTTTCTTCTTCTATATCTTTATAATTTATTCCATATTTATTATCCTCTTGGAATCTATGCGTCTCATTTCTTAAGCACTGCATCCATTCCTTATCTGTTTTATATAAAAAATGCCTATCGCAATAATTAGATCCTTTATAATTATTAATCCTGAGTGGGCAAGAACAGGGATCATAAGACGAATCAAACATAATGAATGCCTCATACATTATTTTCAAAAAGCAGTTCATTGTATATAGAAACGCCTAAAACAATACACTCAAGGTAATCCTTATTTATGCTAAGTAAATGAATATGATTATCCTGTTTATGCCTAATAATAGGCTTATCCCAATTCATATCGTTGAAAGTCTTTTCATCTATATATTCTTCTACAATCTCAGAAAAAGCAACAATATCTTTTTCTTCATATTCTTCTTTTTTGAAAATTAATCTATAATATCTCATATTTAATTTTTTCTAAAAATGTTATTGATAGCTCAGAAGTTCTTCCGAAACACTCCTGCTCTTGAATCTAGTATAATTTTTGTATATCCTGTTGGAACATTAGCGTAACACATTTTCGGCCCTAGCCCCAGATCGTTTGTTTGTCGATCATTTGTTGGTTCTCTAGATTTTCAGCTTTGAAAAATCATTTATAGCCGATCCAATTGCTTGGTGCATATCTATATATTTGTAATTACCTAATCTTCCACCAAAAATAAGCTTGCTTTCAGCAAGCTTTCTGTATTTATTATATTTACTTATATTCTCATTATCACAAATTGGATAAAATGGCTCTCCACTAGTTGATGGAAATTCTTTTGTTATAACAGTTCGGTCAAATACTTTTTTGACAAAATGTTTATGCTCACAAATTCTTGTATACGGAGCATCATCGGTGTAATTAACTACAGAACACCCCTGATAATCTCCATCGTAAATCTCTGATTTGAATTCTAAACTTCTCCATCCAAGAGGTCCATATTCGTATTTAAAGAATTCGTCTATTGGTCCAGTATATACAATAGTTTTAGCAATTTGCTTAAGCCTTGATTCTTTGAAAAAATCTACACCAAGATCGATATCAATACCTGAAAGCATTTCAGTAAAAAGGGAGGTATATCCGTCTATTGGAATTCCCTGATATTCATCTGAAAAATAATCATCATTAAACGATAATCTAATTGGCATTCTACGTATTATAGACGCTGGCAGATCTTTAGGTTGTCGCCCCCATTGTTTAAACGTATAATCTCTAACAAATACTTCATATAGCTCTTTACCGATTTGAGAAAGTATGTATGATTCTAAATCATCCTTGCTAGAAGGAATCCTCTTAGAGAACAAAGCCTGTTCTGCCTCTTTAGGTGATTTGACTCCCCAAACTTGATAAAGCGTCATTAGATTGATAGGAAAAGAAAAAAGCCTCCCGGAGTTGGAGGCTTTAATGGTGTGACGATAAGAATTAAATTCTCCGAACTGGTTTACAAAATTCCACACTTCCTTATTAGACGTATGAAAAATATGTGCCCCATATTTGTGAATATCAATTCCTTGCTGCTTCTCTGTGTAACAGTTACCACCGATATGGGGCCTCTTATCAATTATTAAACATTTTTTACCTTTGTCAGTTGCTAATCTGGCAAAAGTAGCTCCGTAACAGCCAGCACCAACTATCAAAAAATCATATTTCGGAGTAAAAAATGTCATTGATTTAGATAAGGCATCAAGATTTCACTGCAAAACTCATTCGCAGCAGCGGAATCCGCTTCAGCCAATTCGCCAAGAATGAAGTTCGGCGTATAATACTTAACTGCCCCCTTCTTCTGTTGCTCTCCGCGAGAGGCTGATACAGTGCCCTTGTAGACTGCGAAGATATTTCCTGAAGCTTCCACGAATGCTGACCAGTCACGCAGACAGGCCGCAGAAAGTTGAACATCGACCGGAGTAAGCTCTCCGTCAATCCATGCTAGAGCGAGAATATTCGTGGTAAACTTTCCACCAGCAGCAATGACATCATTTTTGATATCTGAATATAGGCCTTCATTAATAACAGTCTTTCCAGCACGAACAGTAAAAGGTGATTTGACTGTAGACTTCACCATATTAGAATAGATGCGGCTCTTATGGGTTTCGCTCCATCCACCAATTGATGAACGGGTGTCCATCACGATAAATTCCAGACTTTCCATCTGAACATTCTTTTCACCATCCCAATATTCCCACACCCCTTCATCGCCTGAAAAGGTAATATATCGTTTAATTGGGGATTTGATCTTATTAGATTCCTGCACATCAGTTCGGCTCATTATACTCTTTCTTTTACTGTGGGCTAGCCCTAAAGGAGTAGGAACATACCTACCGCCATTCTGTATACCCTTTGATATCTTCAGATATCAGGGTTTTATCATTCGTTAATCTGCTCAACTCTTGAGCCATCTTACCTGCGGTGTCACGAGTTACATCGTAAATGCTCCTATATTGCCCTTCTCCAGAATTAATAAACGCCACTACATTTATATCCAACTTCTTACACTTTGAGTCTACAAAACTAATCTGCTCTCCAGATATTTTCTCAACTAATGTTTCTGCGGTGATTTTAGCGACATCTTGCTTAGTTAGTTCTTCAGCAGAACACTTACGCAGTTTAAGAGCCTTTCTTAGGGCTCTACCTTCTGCTCTTGTAGAAGCTGTTGCAACCGCGAAAGCTGCGAACAAGAGATCTGTGTTCGCATGCCAGACATCCGCAACTTCAGAATATGTTCTCTTAGACCCTTCCTCCATATTCCACTTGAATGTAACTGAATACACAACTGTAGCTCTGCCCGCTCCATTACCTTCGACGGGAAACACCTGTGTTGGTCCGCTTTCAATGATAGGTCCTAGCAAAAGTTCTGCTACTCTACGTAAACCGGCAGTATTAGGATATCCGTCTACTAATTCATACGGGGCGAAATGCCCCATGACATAAGCATCCCATTCTGGAGACAAGTAATTCGGGACTGGAGATTCTTCTACTGCGACTGTTTTTGCCATACATTTATCCTTGAAGAGGCGTCGTTTTAGCTATATCTTAGACAGATCTCTTCGAAAATCCAAGGAAATTCCTCCCGAACTGGGCGGTTTCTTGATTATAGCCTTTTACTAACGCCGTCTTTTACTGAAATCTCTATAAATCTCTTGCCGACAGGAGGAAAGGCAAGTTCGATCTTACGCAGTTCCTCAATAATCAACTCAGAAATATCCTTCATACGTTTAATAGACATCGACTTATCAAGTTGCGCGATTCTTATGAGGCAATAACCATTGTTCAATAACAATCCCTGCTTCACTGTGTCTGCATGCTGTTGTTTTTGAAGCTTTTCTGCGCCCCAAACGGGTTCATAATGAGACGGCCCGTCAATCTCTATTGCAGTCTTTAGTTCTGGGATGAACATGTCCACTTCTAAAGTCTGACTTTGAATCAGATTACGGGCATGAACAATAACTCCGTAGCCCTCGGCTTCGAGGGCTTCGGAGACATAACGTTCAGTCTTAGAACCGGACGTAGCCGATTCCCGGATAGCCGCATGTGCAGCACGTTGCAATTCAGCCTTCGCAGAAGGCGACATATTATCCCATTGCTCTCGCTTGATTGAGCGGAACTTTTCTTTTTCCTCTTCAGGAAGATCAGTCCATGCTTTAGATCGATTCACTGAGATATTATGAATAGTTTCAGCAGAGAGTTTCTTACCCTTGGTGGGATGTAAAGCAGCCCCACTGTCAAGGGCTACCTTCTGTGCTTCGGCGTATGTGCGTATTTGCACACCAAGGAAAGCCAGTGCCCGACGCACTTTAGTGTCGTTAGTGCTAAGCTCCCTAGCTATAATTGGCACTGATTTCTTTTCAAACGTATAAGCGTTTATTAGTCGTTCTTTGTTGATAATTGCGAATTGCATATTGCATCAAACCTAAAAAATGGTACTACAGAAGCATCTATATCAAATAGATTTTTGATAATTTTTTTGTGCTCTAGCGACCTAACTATTAAGCTTACTTTTGAGAGGACGCTATGTACAACATCAAAGTCGTAAGCCTTCAGTAAAAAGGAAAGGTCCCACATATAATACGCCTTAATCACATTAATGGGGGCTTTTCCTAAGATATCGGCTGTCATTAGGCATGTCGCGACAACCATTCCGCTTTGACAATTATTCAATTCAGTAATGTTCATTATCGAAAATTCTGAATGAGAAATCTGAGAACTGAGATTTATATATATTAAGTTGAATTCATCTAATCCGTGGACAGCCTCATTCAATTGCTCAAATACAACCAGACTCTTTTCACAAAAGTTTGTACTTTCTATTAATACATTCATCATGATAAAGCCTTCTCTTGTCGAATTTTTTTTGCCACTGCTTTGAATCCCATGTCTTCAATAATATTTGACACTCTCTCATAATTTGTATGAGTAGACAAGATTTCGTCTTTGCTGTGAATTTGTTTGAATTTTTTTCCATTGACTATTGCTTTGATAGCTTCTGAGATAAAACTATCATGATCTCTGTATTTCAATGGATTTCCGCCAGAAATAATTACATCTAGTTCTCTATACCCTATGTCATTTTTAGGTATGGGCGATACTTTGGCAGATTTATATATATTCCAACATTTATCCATGGTCACAGAGCCAGAATAACAAGATAGCATAGAAGGACTAATATAAAAGTTTTTTACGTTGTGCCCAAGTCTATGTAACAAAATCAGAGAAGAATCCATATCAGAGATTGGCCCTATATAGGACACGTCACTTTTATATTTATCTGTATAAACACCTTCTCTAAAAACATTAAAATTGATGAATGGCTTCAAAGTAGAGATTTTGGATAAGTCATATCCATCTGGTGTAAAATGAATTTCATCTGTAAATACTATATCCGGGTTGAAGGCATTATAGGAATCCGCTTCATACTTCTTCATAAACCCCACCTCCATCATTCTCTGAAGCGGTGCTATCAATGAGTGTATCCTAAAGTCATTTCTTTCGCTAATGATAATTGTTTTCATAATCTCTTGTTATCTCTATAGCTCTTATTTTACTGTTTTTGTTGACGGAAAACTCTATCTTTTCGGAAAGTATATTAATAAATTCATATGTTTGTTTATTAGACTTCAGTGAATTGAGCACGCCTTTCGAGAGCAAAAAATTCTCTTTATTTATGTAAGCAATTTGTGCCCAAGATTCACCAATTCCATATGACAAATTTAATAGCTTTCCGTGAGTATGACATACACCTATTGATTTAATACTCTGATCTTGCTCAGATATTACTACGGATGGCTTTGTCTTTTTTGATACCAATGCTTCTGTGTTAAAGACCATATCTCCATGTATGATATAGTATGAGCCATCTACTATAGCATTTATGGCCAACCTAAGGCTTTCAGCTTGGCTAGTGATTTTATAGTTTGGATTGTATATAAGTCTAATATTTAAGTTATTTGATAAAACATATTTAGTCAATTTATCAGAATAAAATCCTATCACAGTATAAATATCGGCTTTGGCATCAAATTTTCTAATAGTGGATACCTGATGATTAAGAACCTCTGTACCATCATATGGAAGCAGGCTTTTAGACCCCTTTGTCATCATGCCCCTACCTATTCCAGCAGATAACAAAATATATGATGTCATTCAAAAATCCGAAAAATTGCTATTGGTATGTATGAGATTATATGTGCTTTACCTATCTCTTCTAATGGATTTGATGTTACACATTTATGCAATAGTTCTGATTTGTAAATAATCCCCGGATACATAGTTCTAATAGATGGAAACATAGAATGTAGGCAATAATTACCATCTTTATCTATAAAGTCTCCATAGAAAGCTCCCACATCTTTATGGTTGTATATCCAACTTTTTACATTATAGATCAATTCTCCAGCAGATACGTCAACTGCATAGTCTCCGGGAATATCGGCAAAATCAGTAAATTTAATTACTTCGTCTAGAAATTCAGAATTATTAATTTCGTTGTTTGTATAGCCTATAAGCTTCATCTAGCTCTTTCCAATCTACGACTGATGTAGGGTCGATATATTGTAATTTTTCTTTAATTGATCCATGTTGATGGCCATGCAGATATTTATATACAGATCCAATATAACATTCGATATCTGATGTACCTACGAATGTCTTCATGTCATAATTGACGGCATGATTCAAAATATTCAATGTATCCTTGTCTAGTACAGCCCCAGAATTAATGAAGAAAGTCCAACCATTTTTAACCCTCTTAAAGGCCTCATCATATGCAGAATCAGTATAAGTAATCTCTAGTATTTGAACGCAGGTAAAATCCTTCTTACTAATTATATCTGTGCCTAATTTATATATTTCCGATAAATTATCTGTTGTGTGGCACACAATAACTTTTGCTGGTTTAGGCGTTTCTAGTTCTGCTATACTAGATAAAGTACTAACTAATTCCTCCATTGAGTTTTGGTGATGGAATACTACAAAGTTTGATTTGATAAATACTTCATCATATATATCTTTATCCCAGTCCCAATCATATCGCCTGTACATACATACACGCTCTACTTGTTTATGCGTCTTACCATTTTCCTCATGTGATGTTACTTTAGCTCCTGAATCCTCTAACCTCTGTAGTACTCCTATTGAGCAGCCTACTTGATATGAATCATTCATCTCTGCAAAAGAACACCCGTTACATGATGTAGTGATCAAAGCCAATTCTCCTTGTTAAATTGAATTCCGCCAGTTCTAGCTTTTTCCCAGAAGTTAAATATTTCAGCCTTGCCTTTGACAGCGTTGATTAACGTTTCTTGCCCAAAGCCCTGATAATGGACCCTATCAAAATAAGAGTTTTCAGCATAAAAATATCCGCATGGATTTGGCTTATGGCACTGAAAATTCATATCTCTAAGTAAACAATTAGCTTCATAAGAATTGACCATATTACAATAAGGCATATACGACCTTAAAGCCCAGTCAACAAACTCCTTATTATTGTTGAATTTTGGAGTTTCTGTAGGGATATTAATTTGTCGCATTGGCTTGTCCCAATTTGCTTTGGGGCAAGCATCAATTGACTTCATCCACAGATCTATCACTTTATCCCAACTATAATTTGTTTCATACGCTCTGCGAGTCATAGCAGACAAATGTGCCCGCTCATCCTCAGAGGCTTCAAAAAACGTTTTCCAGTATAGAACAGTAGCATCCTGATCGGGGATGGCCCTATAGCAACCAGTTTCTAGTTCTAGTGCCTTCACTTTTACTGGTATTGGATATCCGTTGACACTTCTTACTACGCTGGACATAGCAGAGAAATCGACTGCCATAACAGGCACGCCACAAGCACCTGCCTCTATGGCAGGAATTCCGATCCCCTCCGAATTTGAATATTGAGCAAACACATCGAAGATGTTGTAGATCTTTGCTAACTCTTCTATAGTGGCACCACTGCTCACGCTTGAAAGTTTGGCAGCAAATTTTTTACAATTCTTGCATTGCTTAACAGCATCGCTAAATTTTCCAATACTAATGGTATTACATGCCTCGCATGCATAGCTAAACAACACACGGGATGAAATTCCGTGCTTCATCATCAATTCTGGTATATCCCACCCATTATCTGGATAAGATGTATGGCAATACAGATAGGTATCTGTAGCGTTGTTTTCATGTATATACTGGCCAAATGCTTTAAACAAATCTGGGAATAGTTTGCGTCTTTGATTACGCATCACTGTTCCAATGATTTTCCAATCAGGATTAATCCCCATAGCAATTCTATGTGCGGATTTGTTTGGAACTGGTTGAAATTCATTGGCAGCGCATGAAGTAACTGTTCCGACATGATTAATATGCGGACCAGCTTGTTGTTTAATTACTCCAGCAGCCCATTCAGACAATGTATAGAAATAATCAGCATCTGCAAACTGATTGATCCACTCGGGCGATTGAGGTTCTGAATCAACTGTACTAGCCCACGCCCATGAGAATATAGATCTAAACGGTGAATGTTTGATCCATGATTCCATCCATGGATCGCGTTGACTACAGACCATATCTGGCTTAAAATCTAAACAAGTCCGTTCAAACCTCCATGCTCCAAATTGATTCGCAGGGCTGGAATTATATCGATTCTTGTCTTCATCAGAATCTTCTCTAGTAGGAGCAACAGGGTAATTCTTCCATGGAATAGCCCTCCGACGAGAATCATCGGCAGAGCCGTAGCATGAATATTCAGCGACTTCATACTTGCCAGTATCAATTAATCTCTTTATTACCTCCCTACCATACGCAGCATAGCCAGTATTAAGGTATGAGGCTTCAGAGTTAAATAATACTCGCTTTTTATCCATCGATTAATTTCCCAATGTGTTCTAGTCTTACCTTAAGTTGTTTCGCCGTTATTTTAAGATTTTTAGAAACTTGACTCTTTGTATATCCATTAACCAACAAATTAACTATCTCAGTATCTCTTGTATTTAGATCTGGCAGAACCTCCCAAAGGTTGGAGGCTTTAATAGGGCTTTGTACTGAAGTTGTGACGTAGCGTGTGTCTGAAAAATTCTTTTTGTATTTAGCTATAAATTTAATCATATCTCTTTTTATGCAGATAGTATAAAAAGTAGTCTTCTTCGCTAATTTTTCATTATAGCTTTTATCTAGCCTAAACGCTGACTGCAATCCGATTTGGAACAAATCTTCAAAATCATATAAATGCGTCTTTTTATATAGCTGATGGGCTAATCTTGCTATTAAGGCTTCATGTTCCATATGTTACTCTTATTATAGGTATAGCTGGTTAGATTAAGCGAAGCAATTTTCAAATTTAACTGTACTTACAGCTTTTCTAATAAGTCGCATCGATTTAATAAATAATTCTGCTGTCATGATAACATCGCCTAGAGCATCGTGGGATTCCCCCTTATCCTTCCATCCCATATGTTTGCGGATAAGACTATCTGCTGATAGACGATGGACGTTTTTATCATTCTCGAAGAACATATGCATTACCTGCATAACGTCCATCTTGATAGACGGATGAAATGGGTCTGTTAACCCGGTTCTCTTGAGATCTCTCCACAAGATAGGTAGATCATAATTTACTATATTATACCCCGCTGGAATCGGTGCTTTCCATTTGGTTTTAGAATAATTATGACTATTTACATAACCAATAAAGCTGGTTAAACCAGTTTCTAGGCTCACGCCCTTTTCAGCAAGTAGGGCGTGCCCCTTCTTATGGATATTGATGGCACCATCTGTAAGCTCCTGCAAACCCGCCTGAGCACATTCCTCCCCATAGAGTGGTTTGATGAGGATATCGAATTCGGACCCCTCTATGATCTCCATACGGCGTCCGTCGATAGCGATGGCACCAATTTGTACAATTTGTGCGGTTTCTGTCGAAATGCCCGAGGTCTCAAGATCAAAACAAATCACCGTAGAGTAGTTCATGTCGTTCCTCGTTATATGTAAAAGTAACTATACCTGACCGTCTAGCGTAGCCAGTTGTACGTCTAATCGACCACCACCTGAGTAGGTTGTCATCTTCTTTAGATTAGCATATTTCAATGTGACGGCGTCAATACCATCTTTAGCGATTTGCTCGCGTAGCGAAATGCAGGCTGGTTTATCTGGCGAAATTTCCGGTATGATCTGAGAGTAGTTGCACATAAATTTACATTTAAAATGGCTACATTTTTGGCTAATAACACTGGGAGATTTGTTTGCTTTAATAGTCTCAAACTCTTTTTTGATCATAGCCTCTGCTTTTTTGAAATCTGTATCATCAAAAGCAAAAGTAAATAATCCTCCCGGAACTACGACTCCATCAATAGGATGGTCGTTTATATAAAAGATGGAAACATAGAATTTATGATCAGGATACTTTAGCCGTAATGCATAATAATACAAATAGAGTTGTTTGTCTTCAGCAAGATCTTTATACTCCTTTACCTGCTCTTTTGCCCAATCATATCTACGGCCAGTTTTATAATCTTGTACATGAAAATGAAATTCACCTTCTTTTGTTATGAGATCGACTGTGCCCTTTAGGCCCAATCTACCTTTAATAACTTGGTCTCCGACCAAGTATTCGTAATCAGCCCATTCATGAGGAACTTCTACTTCGAAAAATTCTTCTACAGCATGTATATCTTGATTGCGGGGGTCCATTTCGCCATCAACTCTAGTTAGTGCAAGATTAGTCCATTGCAGAGCTATCTTCTTAGAATTAGGTGGCATTATCCCCGGAAAGGCATCTTCATAATACTTATGAGATAAATCGTTAAAGTATTCTATAGATACTTGTTTAAAAGTAATCTTTCCAAATTCTTCATCTACAAAACTATGTTTCTTTGCCTGCATCGCAAGCTTATATCTACCGAGCAATTCTAAATTTTTATGAACCACTGATCCAATAATTGCCTTACCATTATCCTTATCTTTCATACCGAGAACATAAGTACAATAGTACTTCATAGGACACATAGCATATGTTCCAATCGACGATGATCTTAGATAGGTAACAATCATGCCTTCGGCCTTTTAATTATAGATTCAACAATTACAACCGTTATAAATACAGTGCCTAAAATAGCCAATAAGCCTGCCACAAGTGCTAGCGGAGCCCAAAGCGGAGCTAGCACCCACCACCAAGACCAATTGATATAATTAGTCAATTTTAATCCTATGAATAGGATCGTCAATAATCCAATAAATCCAATACCATTGCTAGGCTGTAGGGACGCTGTTCGCGTCCCCTGATCTTGGTCGTTTGTCTGTACCTGATTTATCATTTATATCTCCCCTTTATTAACTAGCTCACTGATTCCTTTTTGGATTAAAAAATCCAGAATGGACTGATTACACTCTTTTATTGACATATTCTTATTATCG
>Ga0209553_1000922_pt1 | contig 14923 bp, 9 predicted proteins | sample LauGreFBDMM110DN_2_FD_188217 | JGI IMG/M metagenome (GOLD analysis project Ga0209553, IMG submission 188217) | Freshwater lake microbial communities from Lake Michigan, USA - Fa13.BD.MM110.DN (SPAdes) (version 2) | ecosystem: Environmental > Aquatic > Freshwater > Lake | place: Lake Michigan, USA...
CAGACATTTTTCCAGTGATTCTCGCCAAGCATCGTCACGTGCCACTGGATGTGTGGGATCTTGAGCGATGCGTTTGAGCGCAAAACGCAGAATGTTAATGCCGTCGCGGGTAGAAAAATCAAGGTTGAGCGAGTGCGATTCTTGCAGGAAATCCACCGTTAGATTGAGCATCTGATCGTCTGCGAACGGCAAATGGTACTTCAAGATGGCTAACTCATCTTCCCGCGCCGGATGACCGAGGGTGAGTGTCGGCTGCAAGCGGCTCATGATGTAATCCGGAATTTCAAACGTTGATTCGTCTTCATTCATCGTCACCGCGCATCGAAAATCGGGATGAGCGGGAATCGTGATGCCTGCAATAATCGATTCCACGTAACGGCGGTGATCAAGTAGCGGAGCAAGACTGGCCCAAGATTTTTCATTCATGCGGTTGCCTTCGTCGAGAATGCAAACACCGCCAGTCAGCATCGCCGTTACCATCGGAGATGCGTGATAGGCGATCTTTCCGCTTTCCGCGAGCACCGGTGTCACCAGCAAGTCTTCTGGCCGAGTGTCGGCCGTACACTGATAAATGTACAAGTCTTGGCCGCGTTGTCTGGCGCCTGAGATTGCCAGTGTGGTCTTCCCGATCCCCGGTGTTCCTACCAGACGCGGCGTCAGAGGTAGGTCGCGTTTATCGACGACCAGCCAGCAGGCGAGTAATTGCTTGAGGACTTCTCGCTGTCCAATCCATTCGCCTTCGCTGGCGTCAGGATTTCCAAGGTGGAGAGTGATTCCATCGATCGAGTGAATTCGGCTCATTGATGTGTGCTGGGTCTTCGAAAGGAATAGAACGATTTCGACAGGACGCGGATGAGCGCGAATCGGCGAAGAATTGTCAACTGATAGTCGCCTACGATTTCGGCAGCGCGCGTTTCCATGCGATAATGTCATCCAAAATTGTGTCCAGTCCCGCAGTCGGCTTTTGGCCAATCGTGGAAAACAGGCGATCTACGTTTGGAACGCGTCGTTGAACGTCCTCAAAGTCTTCACTGTACGCCTGATTGTACGGCATGAATTCAATCTGGACTTGGGGATCAATCTTTTCAATGACGCGCTGCGCTAATTGCAGAATAGAAACCGGTTGATCACTGCCGATGTTAAAGACGCGGCCTTGGGCTGCATCGATGTCCATCAACTTGGTGATGCACTGCGTGATCTCAGACACATGCGCGAAACAACGCACCTGCGACCCATCATCATAGACAATCACGGGGCCATGCTTTAAAGCCGCATCAACAAAACGAGGCACTACCATGCCGTAGTTGCCTACTTGACGTGGGCCGACAACATTGAAAAACCGCCCCACGGTGACACCCAGCCCATACTTGCGGTGATAGGCCAGTGCCAAAAATTCATCGATTGCTTTTGAACAACCATAAGCCCAGCGAGGTCGGCTGGTAGGCCCCAAGTGCAGGTCGTCGTCTTCCACCCACGATTCGCCGGGATGCTTGCCATAGACTTCGCTGGTGGATGCGAGAAAAAACCTCTTCACATTTCCTTGGACGGCCAGTCGCAGTAAATGATCGGTCGGATAAATATTTGTTTCGATCGTGCGCACAGGATCATCTGCCACCAGTTTGACGCCCACGGCAGCCGCGAGGTGAAAGATGACATCAACGCCGTGCACTGCGTCGCTCAAGGCCACTTGGTCTGTTATCGAGCCGTTGCGCATCTCTAAGCGACTATTATTCCTGACCGCATCCAGATTTTCAGCGCGCCCCGTCGATAGGTTGTCGAGGATCACGACGGCATGCCCCTGACTCAGGAGGAGTTCCGTCAGATGACTGCCGATAAAGCCAGCGCCTCCGGTGACTAGACACTTCGCCATATGATTCAACGTCCTATCTCAATCCGGCCGCGGCCATAATGATGAGCCCGTGAAAGCCGCCGCAGAGAACGCTGTGACGCCTTAGATATGCCGCACAATAGCAGCAACAGACAGCATTTTCGACCGAATCGATGCCGCGATGGCTAGAATCGGGAGCCCGAGAGCCAGTGAACTCTTGCTGACCACTAAAACAGCTACGGAATCGCAGTTGGAGTGAGTTCCCCGCGCGCAATCGGCAAGGTTCCAGCCAGCAGGCCTTGGATGATTTTTGTCATGTGAGGAAGATTGAGCTTCTCCACTTCATCCGATGGCTGATGATAGTCGCTATGCAGCGAACCTGCGGAAAAACTGTGGGCGATGATCCCCTTTGCGACAAATGAAGCGTTATCGCTCCGCGTATAAAGCATTTCACTGAACTTCTCATGATGAAAAATCGTCACGTCAGCACGCTTTGCTCCAGCAGCCATTTGGGGGCCGAGAGTGGAGTGCGGCCAACCCGTGCCCCACGCCTTGCCGTCGGCATTTTCTTCAGGACGGCCGATCATCTCCAAATTGATGTTGCAGACCACCTCGTCGAGATTCCACAGTGGATGTTCCCCAAAGTATTTTGATCCAAGCAGTCCTTTTTCTTCTCCCCAGAAGGTCATGAAGATCACGGATCTTCGGGGGCGATCTTTTAATGCAGCAATTGCATCCGCAAGTGTCAGGACGGCCGTGACGCCGGACGCATTGTCATCGGCGCCGTTGTGGACTTTGTCGTCGCCAAGATTTGCCGGGCCGATATGATCCAGATGCGCAGAAATGATGACCGCTTGCTTCGCGGCATCCGGATCACTGCCCCGCAGCACGCCCACGACATTGTGCACGGGAATCGCCTGCCTCACGTTAGCGGGAACCTCCACTGTGATTTCGCCTTCTAGAGCCTGAGTCTTTGAAACCAGCACAATCGCACACTGGGGTTCGAACTGCATGGGAATCGACACGGGCTGCTGCTGCAGAGTTGTGGCAGCATCATACAAAATGCTGTCGTCTGCCACACGGACCAGCACAACCTTTGCACCTTGGCGAACGAGCGGCAGAGTTCGACGCACATACGTGATTAAAGCGGCGAGGGGATTGTCGACAGCCTCTGGCGGGAGCGGCAGCTCGTCAATGACGACGATATTGGCTTTGTCTGTGACGGTTGCAGATTTGTTTTTTGGGGTCTCGTCGTGGACAACCCCGCTGACTTTGAGCACATCCTGGGTGCCTGTCAAAACCGTGAGTCGGACGTCTTTGTCAGCACCGACCACCAACATCGCTCTTGCAGCCGGGGCCGAGGTCCGAAACATTTCTGCCGTCTGAAAAAAAGAACCGTCCGCACCAAGGCCTTCAAGGCCCGCCTTTCGAAAACGCGCAGCCACAAAATTGGCCGCGACATCCAGTTCTTTTGACGGCGTATCTCGACCGTTCATTTCGTCGGATGCCAGAAACGATACAGTTTCTAGAACCTGCTGTACCTGAATCGAACCCAAGACAGCCTGTTCGTCAGTCGTCAGCGGCTGCACGTTGAATTCTTCTGCCGTGAGTGTTGCCGAAAACGACGTCAGTCCTAGCATCAAACAGAAGGAAAACCTGGGGGAATTCATGTGAATCCTGACGCGGGCTGTGCCCGCAAGTGCGGAAAACAATGTGTCAACTTAGATTATGCACTCCCCGTTCAGCATTGGCAACTCGACACGTTGTTACTGCGGAATGGGTAATTTATTCCAGTTGTGACGGTTTCGAGGTCGATGCAGAATAGAAGCCTGTCTCTTGGGGATGAAAGCCAAATCATCCACCGGCAGTATCTGCCGATGCTCGTCGTTTGCCATGCTAGGGGACAGCCGAGGCTGACAACACCGCGAGTCGCACATTATGACACTGACAGAATATCGCATCGAAACCGGGGGGTTCGCGGGGCCGCTTGATCTGTTGTTGTATCTAGTCCGCAAAACAGAAATCGATGTCTGCGAATTGTCGTTGGCGAAGATTACGAATGATTTTTTGGCCTATATCAAAGTCCTTGAATTCTTAGACTTCGACCTGATCGGTGACTTTGTCGTCGTCGCCAGTACGCTGTTGGAAATCAAGAGCCGAGAAGTGCTGCCGACGCAGATTCAGGTTGTCGATGCCCCTGAGGAAGAAGATTCCGGCAGTGATCTCATCACACGTCTGATGGCATACCGACGTTACAAGGAAGCCTCAACACGGCTCGACGAACGTGCCTCAGAATGGCTGGAACGTTATCCACGACTCAGTAGCGATCGTCCAACCACCAAACGCGACCGCTCGGACGATCGCATCCGCGGAGTCGAACTCTGGGACTTAGTCAGCGCGTTGTCCCGCATCGTGCGGATGCCAGATCTTGAACGTGAAGTGACGATTCGGATGGATGAAACTCCGATGGCCGTTTATCAAGAACAGATTCGCGATCGGATCACCGCAGAAGGTCGCGTGGCATTCAGTTCATTCTTCGCTGGTGAAAAAATCCAGTCCCGCATCGTCGGCGTCTTTTTGGCCATTTTGGAGCTTATCCGTCACGAGCACTACCGCTCAGAACAACTCGTCGATTTCGCTGAAATCTGGATCTTGCCGCCGCAGGAACTGTGGCTGTCCGCAAAAAGCTAAGCAGCCAGTAACTTCTGAATCAAGTCGACGAATTCCCAAAACGATGTCTTGACGCCCCATGCACTCGCGATCAGCAGAGCTGCCGTCGAAATCAACAATGCGATATCCCAGAGACGTCCCGGGCGCAATCGCGTGTCGGTTTCATAAAAGCGAAAATAGAGGGCGGCGAAACCCAGCATTGGGAGCATTAGAAATTGGGTCATGCCCGAAATCGTGATCAACATCGTGGGTTTTGGAAATACAAGGAACAGCACAATACACAGGACAGGCAGAAAGGTGGAAATTCCTCGCACCATGATGCGGCGCGTGCGACTGTCGGCATCGCTTGAACTCCAGCCAACCACTCCTAAAAAGTCGGCGATCATGCGGGCATTGCCCGCGTTGGCGACAAGAAATGTCGAATACAGCACCGCCACCGCTCCTGACAGGAACAACCACTTCGCATATTCGCCGAAGATCGGCACATAACTGCGAGCCAACGTGCTCACCATGCGCATGCCTTCCGGATTGCGTCCTTCTGCATGCAGCACGGCCACACCCATTAGATAAAACGCCGCAGTTGCTGCCGTATAGATAACCATGGACGTAAAGGCATCCCACTTCATCACATGAAACCAGCCTTGAGCGCGGCGAACCCATGATTCATCCATGGTCCTTGGTCCGGCCGATCTTGCATACCCTTTTTCAAGGCACCAGTATGGATAGCTGATGAGTTCCGTAGCGCCCACACCGATAATCCCAAATGTTGCAAACGCAGTGACCAACGCCGCATTCCAGTCTCCTGTGTCCGGAAGATGGAAACTTAAACCGTACAGAAAGTCCTGTCCTGAAATTGCATACGTCGTCCCCTGCAGCGCAGCGACGTTGCCGACAGTAATGAATGTGAACGCCACAACCAGTGCCACGGAGAAAACTTCGATCAGTGAGTATCTTCCGACAAATAGAATCGCTGCGGTCGCGAGCCCGATGAGAATTGCCCAGATTTTGTCGTCGATAGTTTTCGGATCGACAAGGCTATTGCCTTGTTGATCCACCAGATCTTTGCCGGCCATTGATAGATCTAGCAAGATTTTCCCCCGCTCACCTAGTTCAGCCAGTTCTTCTTCAATCCGCTGCAGGCGTCGTGCGGCTTTTTCCGAATTTGGTGCCGCGCCGTTCTTCCATGCAGCGTGATCCCGGAGATCTTGTTCTGCCGGCACCTGAACAGCCGCTTGATAGTCGCCGGTGATCGGAAACGTGATGGACACAGACTGGCTAACACCACCAAGAATTCCACCCAGTTGGCCCGTCGACGCAGAAATCATGATGGCCCAAAATGCGACGATCCAGTTGATGCCCAAAAACTTTGGGCCGGGGACACGATTGAGCGATGTTAAGGTTGTCTCACCGTGGCTAATTGCAAATCGACCAAATTCCAATTGGACGAAGACTTTGACAACACAGCCCAGTAGGATCAGCCAGAGCAACGAAATTCCGGCTTGAGCCCCCGTCTTCGTGGTCATGATCAATTCGCCGGACCCCACAATATTGGCGGCAATGATGAGTCCGGGGCCGATTTGCCGAATAATTGCCCCCAACGAATGTGGTGGATCAACAATTTGATCGGGAGAACGGCGATCTGGAGTCACGGGCGAGTTCTGATGAGCCATATCAAGCAAGAGCCTGTCATGAGTGGCGAATTTTAGGTGGGGGAGGGTTCCCGTAGGATACTAGGATTTTCCGCCAATGCCATTCAACCGCTGTGGTCTCAGCAAGAGTTAGGGCGTAAAACTGCGCGATCTCTGCTTAATATCCGCAAGAACTCCTTTCCGGAGTTGCAAATCCGTATGCGCAGGACTCGACCAATTGCCGTCAAACTCCGTACCATGCGTTTCAGCGGCGGGCTCCGCCCCGTTGGGTATTCATTCGTCGTTATCCATGCGAATGGGCCATTTACGCTCTTTTTGCGTCAGGTCGCTTCAGGCCACGCAAGCCCTCTGACCTCATTGTTTGTGCAACTATGGACCCTAAGTTTATTCGTAATTTCAGCATCATTGCCCATATCGACCATGGCAAGAGCACGCTCGCTGACCAGTTGCTGCTGAAAAGCGGAACGATCACCCAGCGTCAGTTTCGCGAACAGATTCTCGATGACTTGGACATCGAACGCGAACGAGGCATCACAGTCAAAGCACGCTCCGTCACCATTAACTGGACGCAGGACGGTCAGGAATATGAATTAAACCTCATCGACACTCCGGGACACGTCGATTTTCACTACGAAGTCAGCCGCAGTCTTGCCGCCTGTGAAGGCGCACTCTTGCTCATCGATGCGTTTCAGGGTGTCCAAGCTCAAACGGTCGCAAACGCATTTGCGGCCATTGCGGTGAACCTGGAAATCATTCCTGTGGTGAATAAAATCGACCTGCCGGTCACGCGCGTCGATGAAGTCCTTGAAGAGGTTGAGACAGTCCTAGGACTGGATGCGACAGAAGCGATTCGAGTCAGCGCGAAAGTCGGTCTGAACATTGAATCCGTCTTTGAAGCGATCATCAAAAAGATTCCGGCCCCCAGTGGCACAGCCGACAAACCGCTTAAGGCCCTGGTGTTTGACAGCAAGTACGACAACTATCGCGGCGTGATCACTTATGTCCGCGTGTTCGAAGGTTGCGTAAAAAAAGGCGACAAAGTACGTTTCATGCGCGAGGGCGTCGTGAACGAAGTTTTGGAACTCGGTCAGTTTCGGCCTCAAATGAAGCCCTGTGATGAGCTCGGACCTGGACAGGTGGGATATATCTTGACCGGCCTCAAGGAACTCAGTCGAGTCACCGTAGGCGACACGGTCACGCTGTTCCACAATCCAGCCACTGCACCACTGCCCGGTTATCAGAAGCCAAAGCAGATGGTTTTTTGCGGAATGTTTCCACTCGATGCTACGGGCTTCGAAACGCTGCGGGAAGAATTGCAAAAGTTGCAAATGAACGATTCCAGCTTTTCGTTCCTGCCGGAGTCCAGCGACGCCCTTGGATTTGGATTTCGCTGCGGATTTCTGGGGATGCTGCACATGGAAATTGTGCAACAACGGCTGGAAAAAGAGCAGGATATGGATCTGATCCAGACTGCTCCGAACGTGACGTATCAAATCGTCAAGCGTGATGGCGAGGTCATGACGATCGACAATCCACAGGACGTCCCGGACGCCGGCATCATTGAAGAATTCCGCGAACCGATCGCAAAAGTCAGCTATATCGTCCCATCACAACATGTGGGCACAATTATGCAGTTGTGCCAGGAGCGACGGGGTGTTTTTAAAGGCACAGAGTACCTTGGACCGCAGCGCGCACAGATCGTTTACGAATTGCCATTGAGTGAAATCGTGTACGACATGTATGACAAGCTTAAGAGCGTGACGTCCGGCTACGGTACGATGGATTACGAAGTTATAGGTTTCACAGCTGCAGATCTTGTCAAAATGGATATCCTCGTCAAAGGCGTACGCGTCGATGCGTTGTCCACGATCGTGCACCGCTCGAACGCCGACCGTCGCGGACGCTCACTCGTTAAACGCCTGAAAGAAGAAATTTCGAAGCATCAATTCGAAATCGCGATCCAAGCCGCGATCGGCTCCCGCGTCATCGCCCGTGAAACCATTTCCGCCCTCAGCAAGAATGTGACGGCAAAATGTTACGGTGGCGACATTACCCGCAAACGCAAACTGCTGCAGAAGCAGAAAGAGGGCAAGAAGCGGATGAAACAATTCGGCGAAGTCGAAATCCCTCAAAAGGCATTTCTGTCAGTGCTGGAATCGCAGAAGGACGATTGAGCCAATCGTGCTGGTGCGAGTTGGAATGCGCATGAATTGCGTTCACGAAGGTTGTTGTACACGCGGGTCTTATTTTACCGTTGATAAGGATAACGCCTCCACAAGTCCCTTCTCCCCGGAGATCGAGGGAGAAGCTGGCCGACAGGCCGGATGAGAGGGGCGTTGGATGGCAGCCTTCGACGAAAGTCGCCTCACCCTGCCGTCTCCCTCGAAATCGTCTGCGACGATCATTGTTCATGATCTGGCCCAACGTCTAGGGCTGCCGCTGCGTCGCCGTCACTCGGCTGGACGTGGTAGATGCGCATGGAATAGCCGATTTCGCCCTCGGATTGGCGTTTCAGCTGTTGGTAGAAGGGATTGTGGGGATCTGCGAACTGACCAGCCACAGAATCCCGATCGCCGGAGACAGCAGATACAGTGTCTCAAACCACGGCGCTCAAACCTCGCGGGCGAGCGGTGGGGCTGACGCCCTCATCGTACCACAGATTTTTTTTTGGGGATTAAAGATTTTTGGGTTGGGGTGATTTTTCCGGGTCCGGATGAGTTCCACGCGATTGCAAGATCGTTGACTCGTTGCAGACCCAGTAGTCCATGCCTTCGCGGCCTCGCTTCTCTGAGGTCTCGCCGTTGATGTCGCGGCCGATCAACTGCATGATCTTTTCAGTCACGTCAGCCCAAGCGTACCCATGCTAAAGCGACCGCAACACCGGCACAATCGCGTCTCGGCATTCAAAATTCAGTTGGACCTGGTCGATCGGCGGACTGTTGTAAACGGCGGCGAGAAACCGTGGCGCTTGGCGGGCGAAAAGTGCAGCGCCCTGCCTGAGGGAATTACTCGCTGGAGCGTTGCTGGCAGATCACTGAGAGACGCCTTCAAGTCGGGACTGCACTGCAGTCGTTCACCGATCACAGCAGCTTCTTCGGCCGATGGCTGGCGAGACAGGCAGCGTTCATACAGAGTCGTCACGACGGTGATCGGATCAGAATTCTGTTCAAGCAGCCGATCGATCACGCCACATTCAGCAATCATGCCGGTCGTTGATTCACCGTTCAGCCTCCGCCGCATCGGTGCTTGCCGTGTTCTGAGCAAAGACTTTGGGGGTGATCAAACAAAGCCATTATGAAGATGGAGCATGTTAGATTCATAAAGAGAGGCCTTTTATGATGGGGCGACATAGGTTCGGCAAGCGGTTGGGCGTTGGTCCACCGTACAACAACAACGCCCACGGAGGGCTGACGCCCAACCGCTCGCTTGAATGTCTTACTTCAATGCCTCAGCGGCCTTCTTCACGGGTACAGCAACCACAGGTGGGCGGAGTCTTTCAGGCGTGTCAGGAGCCTGTTCGGTCAGGATGTTTTTTGCACCCGATTGTTTAGTCAGTGTGAATGCGTCGTATAATTCTCCGGAAGCTGTGAAAGCTTCGAAATGGAGTTTGTCTCCATCGACATGAATGATTTGATACAGCTGGGTATCCTCGGCATGCCGAGTCATGAACGGATGTCGCTGCAGGTTGTACATTTTGGGTCCGCTGACTGAGACCACATAAACAGTCCCGGAAAAGACATCCGATGCGGTTAGTCCAGTTGCCAGATTTACGTGCCCCATTGGCGTCCACTTTGGCCATTTCATGGTTTCCCGGTACGACAATGCTGGGAATCATGCCGTTCATCCATGCTCCGGCTTCAAACCATTCCTGCCATTCGACATCTGATTCAGCGTTGTTGATCAGGTCTCCCGCGTGAATCATGAACTTCGGGCTCAAGTCGAATGGTTATTCACGATGAAGATATGTTGCTGAACGAGGTTACCGCGCCCAATCTTTACGACCGAACGCCAGATACTGCAGAAGAATCGGAAGCTCGTAGACAGCCAGCAGCAGAAATAACGTCCGTCCCTTCCTGTACGTTTGGTCGAACGCGGACATGTCATGATGGACCGTGTAACGGCGATGACTGATAAGTTGCACACGATGCCATGCGGGAATCAGGATCAGGTGCAACCAAAACGGAATGCCGGGAGTGGCCACAGCCGCAACGATCAGAACTAGGGCCGACAACGCTGTCAGCGAAAACACCGGAAGAGGAATGTTTCGCAGGAGAACGGCAAGATACGGCACAAATAACAGGGTCAGGACACAATATTGGGTTGCGATCGTGGCCTGTGGCAGAATTGCTCGCACCACAATTGCGGCCAGCGAGACCAGAGAAAAATAGACTCCGTAGACCGCAATGATATGCCAGGCATTGATTCCGAACTGACCATGGCGACAAAGATGTCTCTGGTACAATTCGGCGAAATTTATTTGACGGATGTTCACTTTCTTTTTCTCCACAATGCCGAAATCGCGGTGAACACCATTCTGATCGTCGAAGCTTTCAGTGTCTCGGCGATCGTTCTGCAGACCGCAACGACTTCTTCCTCTGTCACCGTCAGAGGCGGAGTAAACTTGAGAATGTGGGGCTCGTATTGACAGAATCCCATCAGGACCGGGCACCCGGAATGATTCATCATCTGCAGCAAATATAACTGAGCTGCATTCAGGCCGAGTCGCTGAATCAGACTTCCGTTGCAGTTCAGTTCGATGCCGATCAGAAGTCCATAACAACGCACTTCACGCACTAGTGAGACGCCCTCTAACTGCCGAGCCATTTCTTGCTGAAATCTCTGCCCTGCCCTTGAGACCTGCAGGCTCACGTCTTCATGTTCAGCTCGACGGAGAGTATTCAGCAAGGCTCGGTATCCGAGTTCATACGAGTATTTGTTATGCAGATCTGCAGCGAGTGTTGATTGCCGAGCTTTCAGGAGATCGTCGATACGATCCGAATAGAGCGTCAATGCAAACGGGAACATCATGTCACTGATCCCTTTGCCAATCGTCAGCAGGTCGGGCTGAATCGGTTTGCCCGAAGATCGAACGAATGGGCCAGTCCGAAACATACCCGTTTGAATCTCGTCGACGAACAGGAATGCTCCCGTCCGTTGCCGAACTTCCTCGATGCTGCGCAGTAGTGACTCGGGGATCTCGCGGACACCGCCGACACCCTGAATCAATTCAAGTTGTATCAGAGCAATCGGAGCTTCTTCGGCGAGCTGTTGAAGTCTGCTGGCCGCGTCGTCCGCGAATGGATTCAGATAGACAACGTTGGCATAAAGAGGATCGATGTTCTGTCGATAGAACCCTTTTGCGGTGCCGGACAGCGCTACCAGAGTCTTGCCGCCAAACCCCCCTTGAAACGCCACGATCCGTGATCCGGACGGATGAGCCGTCAACGCCAGCTTAATCGCGTGCTCAACGGAAGCCGCACCACTGACAGCGGGCACATGATGCGGAAGTCCAGTCAATGCTTCCAGTCGCAATCTTACTTCGATTCCGATGCTTTCAGCGGGATCCAACTCCCGAATCTCTTTGGCCCAGTCCGTTGGGTTGTGTCCTCGCAGACTGCAGGCGACCCCGCCAACTCCATCAAAGATTCGCTTGTTACCAACACGGATGTAGTGCCCGGACGCGGTCACGTCATCCTGGTCGTATCCAGCAAGTGAGATCAATTTTGCGAGTGAGGAACTGAAGAGATCTCGAAAGGTGTGGTGCAACAAATCATGATCAACGAGCAACGGTTTCAGCATTGGCTGAAGTTGACGATAAAAAGATTCAGAATGTTCCTGAAGGCACTTCAGAAAGTGCATCGTGGAGATCGTATTCGGCTGGAAAGTCGTGGAATGGAAATTCGTCATTCCCTTCACAGTCCACAACGCAGCAAGTTCGGGGCGAGCCGAAAAGGCTCCGAAAGGAACCTGACGCCTTGTGAATGACTCATCAAAAACCACAATGTCCGGGACCAGTCCATTGCCCTGAAACTTCGCTGGATCGTTGAACAGGTCATGATCGATACAGACGATGACCAGGCCGTGATCCCCGCTGCGGAATCGCTTTACGGCCTGTTGGAAATCACCTGACTTATGAGCCTCTCTCAGAGCATCCGGGGACAGCACAAGGATTCCGCCGGAGGCATCGGCCTGCTTATTGCGTGCAATGAACTGGGCCGTCGATATCGAGTGCATCTCGGGAATGAACTCGATGGTCACTCGCTCGTCTGATTCATCTGATTCAATCACGGTCGAAGCAAAGTGACGGAAGCGATTCCCATCATCCACCAAAGAAACGCGTGTGGCAAGAGCGTTGCGTTCTGTTGTTAAGCCGTCGCTTTGCCAGTGCACATTCTGCGCGTAACGAGCCAGCTTGAGGGCTCCGCTCAAGGCTTCTTCACCGGAGTTCGCCAGAAACGACGATCGACGCCCTTCACCTCTCGTCGCAGGCCAGACCTCCGACACGATTTCCGCAAGCGCGACGCATGTTTGAGCGACGAACGGATTCAGATAAAGGCGCAGCAGGTTGGGGATTTTCAGACGAATAATCTGGTCACATGTCTGAAGCGCTGACAGACAGTCTGAGTTCATGCTTCTAAAGGCTCTGTTTGCCGGGGTTGCAGCGGACGTGCGGAAGGTGCGTACTGATGAATCCAAGGAAGACATCTCGATTGCTCCTCGTCATAAACAAGTCGGCGGAAAGGCAGTTCTCATAAGCACACGCAGAGTTCGTCATGCCATCCTTCAGCATCTGCCGGAGCTGAATTTTTGAGATGGGCAGCGACTGATGATGGTTCCAGAAGATGGCGAATTCTTCGGGTCTCAGGAACAACTCCACATGGAACGCGAACCTTCGTACAAACCAGTGAAACAGAGTTGACACGATCGGCGTTTCTTCGAGTCGATCCCAGACCCGGCCTATGCTGTCGCGAGGCATTTCCAAAGCGCCCGGTGCGGCCGATGGCGAGTCGACGTAGTAGCGTCGAATGTCGATTGAGGTGTTCGTGGCGCGATTCTTACGAATCTCCACATTCGACGCTACGGGGTCGTCAAAGACTTTCAACACGTCTTTGGCCGAGGGGTTTTCCAGCGTCTCATGTTTGACGGAATACACGGACTTCGGTTTCACTCGCAGCGTCAACCGCAACAACAGTCGATGCCGACTAGTGTCGTACATCGCATCTCGAAACAGCTTTTCGCCGCGTCGAGTCAAGATAAATTCTTCCCTATCGCCGTCGTAGAGCAGGACATCCTCAATTGTGTCGCCCAAAGTGGAAACATGGCTGCCCGATCCGTGAACCGGAACAAAGTACAATGTTCCCATACTGATCCACGAATAGTTCGGGACCACGTAGAACTCCCGATCCACTTTGTTGAGTTCCTGAATGCAATGCTTCAGAGTCAGACCCGCATCGACGGTAAAATGCGTGCCGGAAACAGCGGCGTTGTTCTGTGAAGGAGAATCCAATTTCTCGCCCTGTACCACGCTGCGCAGGCGGGTTTCCAGATCGAGCATCGAAGCATCGGACAACTGTGTTTTCCCGGGTAGTCCCGTCGTTAGCACGACTGTCTTTTCGGGAAACTTCCAGCCAAAGTGGTTCACGCCATTGTTGTATCCGGCCAACTGCATGTCTCGGCAGTTGTGGCGATTGTAAAGACTGATGATTTCTCGCACGGAGCGAGGTTTGAGCGTGTCGAAATGAACCTGCCGGAACGAAGGCACGAGCACGCCAAACAGGCGGATCATTGTGCAGAAAAGCCATGAGATTCCGAGGCGTGTGAAGAGAGACGCCACCAGCGATTCTACCTTTCCGGAGAATTTTTCGGCCGATCTCTCCGGCATCTGCTCCGTAAGCACAGCATGCCAGTTTCGACGAATCCCAAGGATCGTCAGATAGCGAGTGTTGCCCAATGCCGAACTGTTTCCCACAAACGAAGCTGCCGAACCCAACTTTGCCTGTGACCGGGAAGAATCTTTGCCGGACAAATCCTGGCTGTCATCCGATGACGCGTTGTCTGTCACAGTTGTGTGCGAAGTCAAGGCCGTCGTCAGGACAGACGTCACCGCAGAAGACGTCGTCCGCTTGCCTGAGTGGGCTTGTTCAAGTTCAGCATTAATTGCGGAAAACAGTTTCTCACCAGTAACGAACGTAGTCGTCAACTGCGAGCCGAGCAGTGCGCGAATTCGTCGCAACCGCTTAAGCTTCTTCGTCATCGACGACGAAGGACTCAACACGTAGCCGGTGCGAAGAACGATCAGCCGAGCGTTGCCTTCCATTCTAACAGTCTGCGACTTGTCGGCCACGGAATCTGCAGACTTCAAATCGTGGCTTGAGGTGGTCTCATCGGTCGTCGATCCGTCTCCAAATCTTCGAAGTGCGTTACTGAGTTCATCAAGAAGTGGCTGCATCTCATCGATGCGGGTCGGGCAAAGATGGTTCTGCAGCGAAGGAACAACGGCGATGCATGTGAACGGAACGTTCGAAGCCAGTTGAGTCAACGCGGCAAAGGAATTCAGCAACGGAGTTGTCACACTGCGATCAAGAAACAGAACAATCTCGGCGGGCTTAACCTCTCCGCGATGAATCTTCTGACGGAAGGTCTCCGGCGAGAGACATTCCGCCGGCGTCGACGACTTCTGTCCAAACTTGCCATTGGAATGATTGCGATAATCATCCGCGAGCCCCGTGTCACCACAAGAGACAATCAGCCGTAAGCCGCGGGCAGACGACTTTAC
>Ga0209553_1000926_pt1 | contig 14868 bp, 12 predicted proteins | sample LauGreFBDMM110DN_2_FD_188217 | JGI IMG/M metagenome (GOLD analysis project Ga0209553, IMG submission 188217) | Freshwater lake microbial communities from Lake Michigan, USA - Fa13.BD.MM110.DN (SPAdes) (version 2) | ecosystem: Environmental > Aquatic > Freshwater > Lake | place: Lake Michigan...
AACCATTGCTGCGCGGTAGCTACCGGACACCAACGGTCGCCCCCGACTGCGTTGTGTCTTCGGTCGAACCCAATCGTTGCGTCGCAGTTCACGGGACAGCGTTGATGCCGAACGCTTCAACCCCTCCGTGATCTCCTCCGGTTTCATTCCAATCGAAAGTTGTGTTTGGATTAGCGTCCGTTCTTCAATACTCAATTGTTTGCAACTTTTTCCCATGCCACATTTTCCCCCACAAAATGTTGCACTTGGGTTTTGAGCGCGCCCCTCTCTTGACAAGAGTTTGTTCCGACAGTAACATTGCACTTCGAGTGGCGGCAAGTTACTGCCACCTAGTTTCTTAGGAGACAAATCTAATTATGAAGAAAACTACTTTGTCACGCAAGGAGTTTCTAAAACTCACTGGTGTGGCCACGGCGGGCGCTGTAGCTGCAGCTTGCGCACCAGCGGCGACTGATATACCTGCCGCCGCCACTAGCGCGCCTGTAGCAAATGCTGTTTCTGATGGCCCCAAAAACGGTGGTGTCTTAAACGTTGGGCTCCACATTCCTTTTGCAACACTGGACTGGCAGGCTACCGTGCAGCACCCTGCGCCACAGGTGCAGAGCAATGTCTGGGAGGGACTTACTGCGTATGCAAAGGACTTTACCGCAGCAATGGAGCTGGCGGATTCTATTGTGCCGACCGAGAGCGGTAAGGTGTGGACTATTAATCTTCGCCAAGGGGTGCTCTTCCATAATTTAAAGGAAATGACGTCAGCAGATGTGAAAGCTTCGGTCGATCGCTGGCTAAAGGTCGGGCCAAAGGGGCTGGCCCTTGCACCCCAGGTAGACAAAGTCGATGCGACAGATAAGTATGTGGTGACGATGTCTTTCAAGGATCCGATTGGTCAGACGCTTCTCCTCCTTCTTGGCTCTGACGAGAACAAGTGCGTCATCATGCCAAAAGAGGTATGTGACGCCTCACCGGAGGCTAACAAGCTCTCTGAGATCATTGGGACCGGCCCATACAAGTGGACCGAGTACAAGGAAGACCAGTACATACTACTTACCCGATTTGACAAGTACGTGCCGCGGTCGGACGCGCCGAATTACCAGACTGGAAAGAAGGTGGCGTACGTGGACCAGATTAAGTTCTGGATTGTGCCGGAGACGTCCACGCGCATTGCCGGTTTGAGCTCTGGTGAATACGATGTAATACTAGAGGTTCCGGATACTGAATACGATAACTTGAAGAGTACCAAGGGTGTTCGTGCTGTCAAGATCGGGCCGGCGGATAATTTATACATTATGTTCAATCACCAGAAAGGGCTGACCAGCAACATACTCATCCGCAAGGCAATCCAAGCGGCTCTTAACGCGGACGAGATTATGGCAGCGGCAGTCCCCAACCCAGAATTCCGCCTATTGGACGGAAGCTTCTTCCCGCCGGAGAGCGCCTACCATAACTCGGCCAGGACAGAGCTCTACAACATGAACAATATTGAAAAGTCCAAGGAGTACTTGAAGCAGGCCGGATATAACGGAGAGCCAATTACCTACCAAGTAATCGGCACCAACGAGACGCAAATTCGGACTGGCACAGCGGTGGTCGGGCAACTAAAAAAGGCTGGGATGAACGCTGAGGTTTTGACATATGATTTGCAGACGTGGGTAGCAAAACGGAGGGATGGCAACGCTCTCATGATGTATAACTCGGGTGGCAACTGGATCGATCCGTCGATGTACCAGCCTGAGTTTAACGGGACCTTTCCGTCCAAGGAGACCGGCTTCAAGGACGCCGAGGTGGACAAGGTCTTCGATGCGCTTAACCGGGAGACGGACACTGAGAAGCGCAAGGTCCTTGCGCAAGATCTGCAGACGCTTTTCTACGATAAGGTTGCAACATATAATATCGGGTACAGGTACAAAGTTGGCGCTAGCCGCGACTATGTTATGGATCCTGAAGGGAATCTGGCACTTGGCAACTTAACGCTGAACAATATCTGGTTGAACAAGTAAGCTCGGCATTCTGCCCCCGACATGTTATCTAGGACGGCGCTCAGTTGATCTGCGCGCCGTTCTTCGCTGTATACATAACGGCACACATTTTCTTTTTCGAAAAGACAAAGGCACCCAAGTAGTCTCATATGTGGGCGTATATAGTTCGCAGAATTCTTGCCTTCGTGCCGACGATGTTCGTGTCCCTGACGGTGATTTTCGTTGTGACTCGCATGCTGCCTGGGAGCCCAGTCTGGTCACTTATCGGACATCAAGGTGTCTCCGACGAAAATATCAAGGTGGCGGAACATAAGCTGGGGCTAGACAGACCGATTATCATCCAGTACTTAATTTGGCTTCCCAAGATGCTGCAAGGGGATTTTGGCGAGTCGGTGTTCTTCAATAGGCCGGTGAATACGGTCATCGCGGAGCGTTTACCGGTTACTCTCAGTCTAGCCAGCCTGTCCATGCTGCTTACCCTTGTGATTGCCATCCCGCTGGGGATTCTTGCCGCGACCCGCCATAATTCTGTTGTTGATCAGGCGTCGACAGTTATGTCCACCTTGGGTGTATCTATTCCGGTTTTCTGGCTTGGATTTCTGCTCATGCTGTTGTTTGCAGTGCGACTGCATTGGTTTCCAGCAGCCGGCTATCGCCCGATATCGACGGGCCTGCTGCGCTGGCTCTCCGGACTTGCCCTGCCAGTGTTCACTCTTGCGATGTCGCAGGTGGCACTCGTCGTGCGTCAGAGTCGCTCGAGCATGCTTGAAGTCCTTGGTCGCGAATACATCGTCACGGCGAGGGCTAAAGGCCTGCGGGAGTCCCGCGTGATCCTCAAGCACGCCCTGCGCAATGCGCTAGTCCCAATCGTCACAGTTATCGGAATTACCTTCGCACTCAGCCTCGGCGGCTCGGTGCTGGTTGAGAACGTTTTTGCCATGCCTGGCATCGGCCAATTGATTACGAGCGCTTCGCTCCGCAGGGATTACCCCACTATCGAGGGTGGGATCGCCTTTTTGACAATGCTTTCCCTCACTGCGAACCTTTTGGTGGATGTTTCCTATACCCTGATTAACCCAAGGATACGCTATGACTGAGCGCGGTGCCGGCCAGCTGCCAGAAATACCGAGCGCTGCGCAACAATTGGGTGCGGATATTCAACGTTTTTTCCGTAACCGTCTTTTTTTCCTCGGGACCGTCATCCTGGTTCCAATTCTGGTGGCTGCATTGGGTGCCCCACTCCTCACGAGCTACGATCCGGAGGAGCTCGATACGAAGAATTCGCTTCAATCCATGAGTCTCACGCATCCTTTTGGGACGGACGAAATGGGTCGCGATGTGCTCTCGCGGGTCATATATGGCGCTCGTGTCTCCCTCCGAGTAGGTTTCTTGTGCGCGTTGTTCACTACCGGACTTGGGGTAGTGTTCGGAGTTTTCACTGGCTACTACCGTGTAGTGGATAGTATTATGAGCCGGATCGTGGATGGGTTCATGGCATTCCCGGGTCTCATCATGGCTATTATGTTCATGGCTGCCCTCGGACCATCTGAGATGAATGTAGTTCTTGCAATGACGGTTCTCTATACGCCGCGGATCGTACGGGTCGTCCGTGCGGCGGTGCTTGAGCTGTTACCTATGGATTTTATCGATGCTGCCCGAGTGATCGGTGCTAGCGATATGCGCATCCTGTTCAGACACATTGTGCCCAACGCAATAGCCCCCATTCTTGTCCAAGCAACTTTCGGGTTTGCCATGGCCATACTGGCCGAGGCGGGCATGAGTTTTCTCGGTCTTGGAAATCCGCCGCCTGCGCCGAGCTGGGGGATTATCATCAGCGCCGGCAGGGAGTTTATCCGCACCGCTCCGTGGCTAATGTTCTTCCCAGGCCTTGCGATTTCCCTTTCCGTGATTGGGCTCAACCTGATTGGTGACGGCCTGCGGGATCTCATGGATCCGCGGCTGCGCAACCTCGGGCGCACGTCTGGAGGTATTTGACAAACTCAAGTGTTAGCCGTTTGAGAACTGGTTGTTCGCTTGTTCTACCCACAAGGTGAAGACATTTCATTGGTCTTTACCTAAATTTGATTAATCTGAGGTTCAGCCAAGTTTCCTAAAAATATTAGTACTACAAACGAATGGGCCATCGAACTTACCCCCCCTTTTTTTACTCTGTTACTTATTCGGTGTGGGTGGCTCAACTCGGAGTTTGAGTTCAAACCGAGTTAACGAATGCAACCCAAAGGAAACACGCGGTGCCCAACAGTGGGGCGATTACTACATTCGAAGCCTAGAAACGGAAGGCTTTTGTAATTTACCAGCAGGTTTTTTAGATTTGTAGCGGCGGATAAAGTGCTTGATTTAGACCATTCTGGGGAGTGCAGAATCTTTATTGATGCGGCGCAAACTATTTGCCGGTGGATTCCTGCACATCCAATAACTCTTCTCGGTGCTCGGACCCCTCAAAAATAATTCCGGTACCATGGATGACAAAAAAACGTAGGGCTGGTTGATGTCACCGAACATTAATTCCTCTCGAATCATTTCCGAGATGCGGTCGTGACCAATCCCTGGGATGGCTCTCACTGGTCGGTGAGCCCGCACAATTTCGCGGCCGAGATCGCTCCACCAACCCACGCGGTCGAGTTGCACGACATCACTTTGCGTGATGGCGAAGAGTGCGCCGATCTCGCATTCACCGTGGATGAAAAAGTGCGCATTGCTGAGGCGCTCGCTTTACTTGGCATTCGTCGGGTTGAACTGTTTCTGACCGTTCCGGGATGGTACGAAGCGGTGCGCGCGATCTCTGCCCGCAAGTTACCGATCGATCTGTACGTGACCTGGGATGAAGGCAAGACATCGCGGGTTATTGACCTCGGCGTCCGCCATGTCATGGTCTGGTACCGGGCAAGCGATGTGTATCAGAGGCATGTCCTCGGCCGGGAGCGGGCCGATGTATTGTCCGAAGCAGCTGTCGCCGTTGGCACCGCAAAAAGTCTGGGCGCCTACGTAAACTTTTTCATGCCCGAATCCACGCACATGTCCCTTGACCAACTGCGCGATACAGCCATCGCGGCCGAACAGGCTGGTGCCGATGCCTTCACACTGGTCGATAGCCGTGGTACTTGCCGACCAGCCGCGATGGGCTTCCTTGTCCGGCAACTCAAAACGTTTACCTCCCGTCCTGTCGAGGTGCATTGCCACAACGACTTTGGGCTCGCGACCGCAAACGTTCTGGCTTCCTACGAAGCGGGAGCGAGCGGACTGAACTGTTCGGTTAACGCGCTCGGATACCGGTCGGGAAACGCGGCGATGGACGAGGTCGCTCTGGCGCTGGAAACGCTCTACGGCGTGCGCACCGGGCTTCGGCTCGACATGTTCCCGACGATCGCCAATCTCGTCGCCGAAATAACTGGCATCCCGATCGGATACTTCAAGGGCGTGACCGGCCGTGGATCGACCAGCTTCGAACAATGGGGTGCCCAGTCCAAATTGATCGCGGCCGGTCACCGTTGCGCTGCCTTCGCGTTTGAGCCAGAACTGATCGGCCGAACACCACGCGTCGTCGTGGGCAAATGGAGTGACGTCGGCTCTGTCCAGAAGAAACTGACCGACTTCGGACTGACCGCGACAACCGAACAGGTCGTGCAGATCCTGCATCGTTGCCAGCAGGCCGGACTGGCTCATCATCGACCGCTGAACGACGACGAATTTCTGGCGATCGCTTGCACGGGAGGAGCGCAATAGGCGCTCACTCCTTCCGCTCGCCAGCGCGCCGAGCAGCGTTGCGCCGCGCGCCGCAAACGGCGGATCAAACGGCAAATACCGGTTGTGGGTACCGAGCAGCGCCTGCACATCGGCCAAGGGCGTGCCGGCGAGCGCGGTGAAGGTGTATTCGTCGGGCGTATATTCAAGCACGCTCGTGAGGGCTGCGAGATCCAGCGCCGCCACCCCGGTTGGCGGCGTGCTGAGTGCAGGCTTGCTGCCGCCGGCGCGCGGCAGCAGCCGCAGCGCCTCCGCTACTTGCGCGGGCGTTGCGGGTTTGTTCAGCACCGTTGGCATTGGCGGGGCGTTAGCTGGCAGCGTCTCAAACTTTGGAGTGGGAGCGTCATGCTGTTTGGCAGGATAGCACATGGCGGGCGACCCCGGAGCTTTGGCACCGTTTTGCAGGCATGCGCTGCAGAATGCGGATTTGAGGCGGATGATCTCCAGCTCTCATTTCCTTCGGCGCCCGCACCAGCTGATTTCCACACCTCAACCGAATGGGCCATCGAAATTAACCTTCAAATCTGAACTCCGTGAACGGATCGGTGTGGGTAGCTCAACTCGGATTTTGAGTTCAAACCGAGTAAACGTAAGCAACGCAGGGGAAACATATCGGCACCCAACAGTGGGGCGATTACAACATTCGAAGTCTAGAAACGGAAGACTTTTGCCAGTTGGTTTTTCAGAGTTTTAATGGCGTATGAAACGCCGGATTTCGACTATTCCGGGGAGCGCAGAATCTTTATTGATGTGGCGCGAACCATTTGCCCCCGGAGTCTTCCAGATCCACTAATTCTTCCCGGTTCTCGGATCCCTCAAAAATTATTCCAGATTCGGCGGCTTTTCCAAAAATGAATCTCAACCCCTGAATTAGCTGGCTTTCGTTAAGATGCTCTATCATCAGGGTTGGGGGATGGCTCATCTTTTCAATTTCACTTAGATAAGTGTTGTAATCAAGTATGCCATCGCCAATAAAGGTTTCATTTATCTGCACCGTTGGGTGCTTAGGTGGCATGTTTAGATCTTTGGCATGACAACTAACAATCCAAGGACCCAAAATCGCAAAACAGGTTTTGATAAACTGGGCGTTGTTGTAGTATCGTCTGGGACTTGAGATGATATTTATCGGGTCTAGATGAACCGCAAAACTAGATCTGTCAATTGCCTCAATCAAGCGTGCGTATACCTCTGGGTTGTCTGGCAGAAGGTAGGACTCCGTTTCCATGACGAGCTTGGTTGTCTTTGGCATCACCCGGTCTACAATATTTTGTATAATCGTGACTGTCTCGGCAAAACTCTTTTCCGAAATATTTTGCGGGTTAGCATCCCCCCACCCGCCGGTTTCTACTGAGCCGCCGTGCATAACACAGCAGCGCACACCCATTTCGTCAGCGTATTCAAGGCGGCGGCAAATTTCATCGAAATTGTTGCGGCGCAAAATCTTATCAGTGTCCAGAATATTGATGCAATATGCGCCATATTCTGCCAGCACAATATTATTGTCGGAATGGGCAACTTTGTATTCTTTGCGGAGTGACACGTCTTCTATAGAGCGGCAATAAGCCGCACCAAAACCTAGTTTTTTGTACAAAGAAATTTCCTGCTCCACACCTACGAATTTGGTAAATATTGGGCCACCGAGTCTCATATTTTGTTTCCTGTTGGCTAAAACTTTGAGTTGCTAAGCGACGGGCTAGCTTTCCCAAGGTTTGAGAATAATTTTTGCGCAATTGTGCGACGCACTGATTTCCATTGCTTTCTGAAATTTAGTCATCGGGAATACGTGTGTAATTAGTTTTTCTGCGATTGGTGAATTACTTATTACTCGCATTATTTTGAAAATATAATTAAGGTTGTAGTGCCATTGACCTGATAATGTGATTCCTTTGCGGATAAAGTCGGTGCTGGCATTTATTGCCAAATCCTTTCCGCATTCTCCAATTAGGGCAATCTGTCCACGGCGTTTGGTTACATCTATGCAGAGGCGCTGTGCCTCAAGTGTGCCCGATGTTTCTAGACATGCATCAACGCCTATCTCACCTGTATACTGCAGAATCTTTGATTTGATGGCAGGATCTGTTGGATCTAATACCAGATCTGCGCCAAGCTCCTTCGCTTTCTGTTGGCGGTAAGCCAATTGTTCGACCAGAATTGTTCTGGCGCCCCGGAACTTTGCGTTTATAACACCCCCTAATCCCACGGGTCCGCCACCAGTGATCATGATGGTGTCGGTGCTAGCTACCCCAAAGTTTTCCATTGCGCCGAATGTCGGGCCTAGTCCACAGCAGGCCAATGACGCGCGTTCATACGATATGCCTTCGGGTATGGGCACCAAGAGCCAGTCTTGTTTGATTAGGTACTGGACGTGCGTATCACCTCCATGTTGTAAACCCGAAACCTCGGCGGGGTTGTAGTTGTTTTGGCAGTGAATGTATTCGCCGCTGATGCAGAGTGCGCATTTGCCACACGGTGATCCGGGCATAACCACTACCCGGTCACCCACCTTTACTTTGCCAGGCCGGGAGACTTCTACTACTTCGCCGGCGGCTTCGTGGCCGTGATATTCAGATCCATTGAGCCAGTTTTTATATTCTGTGCAGAGAGGTACCGCTAGTATTTTGACAAGCACCCAGTCTTCTTTTGGCCTTGGTATTGGTGTGTCTAGCAGCATTGTTGTTTTGGCGCCGGTTATCGCTGCTCTCTTCATGGTTGTCATTATTGGATTTCCCCTATATATAATTGTCGTGGAGTATTAACATGCGTCCTACAGATATATAGCAGGAAGTCAATATCCGAAGTATCAATCTAGACTGGTTAGGGCGCATATTACACCGCGCAGTTCGGCGAGTCCCTTCAATCTGCCGATAGCAGAGTAACCTGGATTTACCAACTTGCCTATGTCATCCAGTATGCTGTGTCCGTGATCGGGCCGCATGGCAATTTCGGGGTCTGTGCGTCCGGTAGCACGCCGCTTTTTTTCTTCGCGGAGCAGCGCAGCAATCACTGCGACCATGTCGGTGTCACCACCAAGATGGTCGGCTTCGGTGAAGGAGCCGTCCGGGTCCCGCGTGGTATTGCGCAGATGGATAAAATTGATGCGTGCCCCAAACTCGTTTATCATCTGCGGTAGATTGTTGTCCGCTCTTACACCGAACGATCCGGTGCAGAACGTGAGGCCATTGTTGATGGAAGGGACTGCGTTGAACAAGGCGCGGACATCCGCACTTGTGGACATGACCCTTGGGAGGCCAAAAAGCGGGAATGGCGGATCGTCGGGATGGATTGCCAGTTTTACGCCTGACTCTTCAGCCACCGGCGTTATTTCTTTAACAAATTCGATTAGATTGGAACGGAGACCGTCCGTGCCCAGATTTGCGTAGGCAGCCAACGCCTGTCGAAAGCTCGTTCTGTCATAAATAAACTCGCGAGCTGGTACCCATGCAATAAGATTATTTTCAAGTCGTTCCAGATTGGCTGGCGTGAGGGTTTTGAGTCTGTCCCGAGCCTCCAAAATTCTGCTTGGGGAGTATGCAGCTTCTGAGTTCGGTCGTTGGAGAATAAACACATCGTAAGTGCAGAAATCAATGCTGTCGAAACGAAGCGCGGTGCCGCCGTGCGGCAATGGGTAGGCAAGATCGGTACGGGTCCAGTCCGTAATTGCCATAAAGTTGTAACACAGTGTTTTAATGCCGCATGCGGCGATAGCCCGGATCGATTGTTTGTACAATTCGATACGATCTCGATACTGGCCCGTCCGCGTTTTTATGTCGTCATGAACTGAAATGCTCTCGGCAACTGACCAGGATAACCCACCCGCCTCAATCTGTTTCCTGCGCTTTTCTACCTCATCCAGCGGCCAAGCTTCGCCATGATTTAGGTGGTGCAGGGCCGAGACCACGCCTGTGGCTCCCGCCTGTCTGACATGTGCCAGAGTTACCAGATCATCCGGCCCAAACCACCGCCACGTCTGTTGCATGCCGGTTTTATTCTGTGGCGTGCGCCGTCAACATCTGGCTGGACAAAGCTGAGAGGGCGTTGACAATCCCTCTAGATTGAAGAATTTCAAGTGCCCGTACAACCTCTTTTGAGAGTAACCAGTGGTCAGATTTCGAAAAATCTAATCCTAGGAACGGCAGAATTCCGGTTGCCAGACCAGTAGGTTCAGAATGAGTGTCACACACTGCAGCAAAACCATCCATCTTGGGGTCTGAGTATCTAAACGTGGAGCTTGTGAAGAGCACAATCAGGGATTGGATCCAGCATGCAATGCACATGGAAAGGGCAACTGGCTTGAATCCGCCCCGAATGAGCTCGAGGGCAGGATCTAGAATCCGCTGGGGCAGCTTTTGTGACCCGTCGGTTGCGATCTGCTCCAACTTGTGCTTTATCCGTGTGTTGGCGAAACGTGCCGCTAGTTGTTCAACGTATTCCCCTAGATCGACATCAGAGTTTGTTATGGTTGGAATAGCTTCGCGCCAAATGGACGTGGCAAAGCCTTTAATTAGTGGATTTGCAAAAGCATCAGATACTGTTACGCAGTTCAGCAACAACCCAGAATAGGCAATTGCCGAGTGGGCACCATTTAAAAGGCGAATCTTCATTAACTCGAATGGTTTGACATCACGAACGAGCTGCACCCCCGTAGTACAGAAAGGTGGCCTGCCTGCCGGAAAGTTATCTTCTATCACCCAACTTAAGTAGTCCTCTGCAAACACTGGCGATGCATCAGTTGCGCCAATCTCAATAGTGACTAGGCGTCGGTCCTCATCAGTCGTTGCCGGAACAATACGGTCCACCATTGTTGAAGGACACATAACATAATCACGCACATAATTTGCGAGTGCTGGGTTCACTCGCTCGACATACTGGCCCAGAAGCGTCTTGACGGTTGCTCCATTGGCTGGAATATTGTCGCAACTTAAGATTGTAAATGGCAGTGCACCGGTTTGCTTGCGGCGCAAAAGAGCGAGCGCTAAAAAACCATAAACAGAAACAGGCGCTAATGGATTGGCAAAATCATGAAGTAGTTCGGGAAGGCTTAGATCCAGGTCTCCCCGACTGTTTCGTAGATACCCTTTTTCCGTAATGGTTAGGGTGACAATGCGAATGTGCGGGTCTGACATTGAGTCAACAAGCCGCGTGGGGTTCTCGGGTGCGACGATGGCGTCAATAATTGCCCCGATGACCCGGTGGCGACGTTGAGTGCAACCGTTTATCACCACGGTATAGAGCATGTCTTGGGGAGCTAGCGCATCGCGCGTGGCAGAGCCACGGAGAGATGCTGCGATGATACCCCACTCGCTGTATCCGGCGCGCAGGCAATCATCTATCACGAGTGCTTGATGAGCACGGTGAAAAGCCCCCAATCCAATATGTACAATCCCTGGTTTGATCTTGCTTCGATCATAGCCCGGAATTTCTACATTACTGGTGAGCTGACTAAGCGAAGCGTTGTCTAGCCGAATCATTTGTTTCCCGTGCAGTGACTTGTTTAATTAATCGTAAAAATGACCTTGCAAATCAGGCATTGAAAAATATCGATTCCATCTCGGACCAGCCATTTGTTCCTGGGAGTGGAATTTGCATTCTATCGCATGAATTTAGCCATGCAATGTTGCGTGGATGGGCTTCGAGCGCAGACATATCGGCTGCATAGTCGCCACCGACATACTCATAGTAGCCAAACTCGTACAGGCCGCCGTCAGGCATCCGATGCAGAAAAATACTGAAATTGCGCATATTGGCCAAGCGCAGCAAATCGCGGACGCCCTCGCCATCATGGAGCTGTCGGTATTCCGCAATGCATTGTTCTCGAATGCCAATCACGATGCCAAAACGGCGCACGCTGTTTAATTCGGTCATGATTAAGACACATCCAGATGATAGAACTGTATGCAATTATTTCCGAGCACTGCTAGCTGCTCGGAGTGAGTCAGCCGCGCAGCCCATTGAATAACCAGATTCATGGTCGTCAAATAATCTGCGGCACATGTTGACACAGGCCAGTCTGACCCGATCATCAGCCGCTGCGCCCCGAAACTCTCCAAAGCCCAATCAAGATAGGGGGTAATTTGGTCCGGCAGCCACGTTTGCCAGTTGGCTTGCGTGATCATAGAGCTAAGTTTGCAGTAGACGTGCGGGCGTTTGGAAATTTCGGCAATGCTTGAGCGCCACGGTTCGATTTCGCCACGCTCTATATCTGGCTTTGCAATATGGTCAACCACAAACATTTGATTTGGATACCGGTCTACCAGCCGTATCGCGGCCGGAAGATGGATTGGTTTTAGCAATAGGTCATATGTCAAGTTGTAGTGGCCGAGCCTGCCAACACCGGTCAAATGAGCGGGCGAGTCAGCAAAATTGACATCTAATTGGTCGTGAATCAACATGCGCAGACCAGACAACTTCGGATGCACGGCGTAGCGCTCGAGATCGGCATCGAGCATAGTGCCACAGAGGTCGAGCCACCCGATTACCCCTTTCATAAAGGAGTTGTGATCGCTGAGGGCCAGTAGGAAGTCTGTTTCTTCGGGCAGCTCGCGCGCTTGCACGGCAACTGTGCCGTCAACCCCACTGTCCTTAAGCAGCGGCAAAAGGTGACCAGGAAAATAATCTCTGCGCAGCTGGGAGTAGGCACCGCTCATCCATACGTATTGGTCAGGATGGGCAGTGTAATCGAGGAAATGTTGGTGCGCGTCGATCCGCATTAGTACCAATCCCGATTTGATACCGGCGCCAGTATGCTGCGGACTTCTGCAACTAGCGCGGGGTCGAATTTCTGATCATGCCATTCAAGTACTTGCATGAGAGACTTCCGATTGGCAGTACTAAACATGGTGGTTGGTATCTCTAAGTGCTGGCAGGAGAACTGGAGTGCAAGTTGACTGATTGGAACTCCCTGCGCAGCACAGAATTTGGCTGCTTTTTGGAAGACGGCCCGTTCTTCTGTGGTGGCGGGATGCCAATCCGCTGGTCCGCGGTCAGTGAGGAGACCGCTGGCAAGTGGCGAGGCATTGATGACGAAAATATTCCGCTTTTGGGCGATCGGCAGCAACTCAAGCAGCCGGGTGTCGTTAAGACAGTAGTGGTTATGAATTAGACCTGCATCCACGGATAGGGATCCGAAAATATGCCACCAAAGATCCATGGGGTAAATACCGAAACTGACTGCTCCAACCCGCCCTTCACGCTTGAGCTCTTGGACCGCGGCATAGCCTTCTGTTAGCGCCACCGCTGTATGCTGGCGCTGCTGGTATTCGATGTCGTGAATGTGAATTATGTCAAAGTAGTCCGTGCCCAAACGCGCGCTACTTTCGTCGATTGAATTTCGGATTCGCAGCCGCGAATAGTCAAGGGTGTCTGTACCATAACCGGCGGGATCCGTATACTTGCCAACCTTCGTGGAAAGCAGATAGCGTGACCGGTTAATACCCTTCAGCGCCTTACCAAGCACTATTTCAGATCGTGTGCCACCATAAGCGGGTGCAACATCAAAATAGTTAATGCCAGCCTCCAGAGCTGCGTGCACTGTTGCTATGGCTTCGGCTTCGTCTACAGTATGGAAGACACCGCCGAGCGAAGACGCCCCGAAACTGATGGACGAAATTTGAAGGCCTGTGTCGCCAAAGGCGCTGAATCTCATGGTTCCACTTGGACCTTAATCACATCTAGTTTTGCGATTGCACGTTGCATTGCTGTCTGAGCGGAATCAAGCGGAAGCACAGCACTCACACAGGGCGCAATGTGTACTCTTCCCGAACTAACAAGATCTAGGGCTATCCCAAATACATTTGCAAACCGGAAAGAACCGACGAGGTTGAGCTCGCGGGCCATTACGTCGTTTAGGGGCAAGGTGACTTCGGATGGCAACGTGCCCACCTGGACTATCGTGGCGCCGCGCCGCGCAACAGCAAGGGCTTGCTGGAGCGCGCGGGCTGCCCCTGCGGCTTCAATTGCGATGTCGAAACCGCCACGTGACAACTCGATTGCTTGGGCTTCAAAGGATGCGGAAGTGCCATCTAGCACGGCTTCGACTCCAAACTCCAGAGCCTTTTGGCGCTGGTAGTTGGCAACATCACTAAGGACGACTTGCGCTGCACCAAAAGCTTTGGCGACCAGAGCCACAAACTGTCCGATTGGTCCACCACCGGTTACTAAGACGGAGCTACCAGCCACACGACCTGCCCGAAAAACAGCGTGTACTGCGACTGAAAGCGGCTCTATCAGTGCCGCCTCGCCCCAAGTTACAGAATCAGGCAACGGAAAACAATTTGCTCGGGGAACAGCTACAAACTCGGACAGCCCACCGTCTAAATGTGGATCGCAGCTTGCAGAGCCGTAAAATCGCATTGACAGACAGAGATTATAGCGGCCCTGACGGCAAAATTCGCAAGTGGTGCAAGGAATGGATGGGTCAACGGTGACGCGTTTTCCAAGCCAACTATCGTCCACAGATCCGCCCAGTTCCACAACTTCACCTGCAAATTCATGCCCAAGCACAAAAGGCCGATTCGGGACAAACCTTCCCACCCGACCGTGCAAATAGTAATGCATGTCTGAGCCGCAGATACCAGCGCGGCGCACCTGAACAATTACCTGTTCCGCTTGTGCCGTGGGGCGCGCGAGATCGGCTCGCCGTAAGTCTTTTTTTCCATGAAGAACAAATGCTTTCATTATCTACCTATATAATGAGGTGCCACGAACCAGCTTATTACTGCGCCGTGCTCTTATGTGACTGCAGCAAGTCTGTAGGAATATAAATATGCGCTGGCCGCTAATCCGCAGAAGAGCTACGGACAACCTATGCCAAAGAAAAGCGATTTTATACGGAGGTCTACCAACAGTTAGTCCACCCATTCGGCTTGGAGGTTCTATAACGTACTTTTTAGGATGGAGTCCCACTGCACACAAGGCACCCCCGCAGCTTATCCATGAGCTGATTTTTACAGTGTTGCCAACGATGCTCATAAATCTGGGGGAGCTAAAGAATGTTCTGAAGTGATCAAGGCCCACCCAAGTGCTGCCCCATACCCCGTTGGCAGGACTGTAATCCCGAAAGGCAATCTGTATGCCAAACATCGGTATGTACTTAAAAATTATTAGATAGAGCATTGGCAATAGAATCAGCAAG
>Ga0209553_1000928_pt1 | contig 14864 bp, 16 predicted proteins | sample LauGreFBDMM110DN_2_FD_188217 | JGI IMG/M metagenome (GOLD analysis project Ga0209553, IMG submission 188217) | Freshwater lake microbial communities from Lake Michigan, USA - Fa13.BD.MM110.DN (SPAdes) (version 2) | ecosystem: Environmental > Aquatic > Freshwater > Lake | place: Lake Michigan...
CGACGCAGTAGCCGAAGCTGGCCGCGATCTCAGCCGTGCCTTTGCCTTGGTCGTAGAGTTTGACGATGCGTTCGCGCACCGCGATGGGAATGGCTTTCATGCCCCAATCCTGCCACCCCCCTCAGCCAAGAGAAAGCTACATTATTAATGGAAACTTTGTAGCGTGTCCAAATTTTTAGTCAGAGCCTCCTCACCTCGGCTGCTGCTTTCAAAAAAACTCACGCGCGCGGATGGGCTGCGTCGTAGGCTTTTTTCAAACGCTCGGTCGTGACGTGCGTGTACACCTGCGTCGTGACCAGGTGCGCGTGGCCGAGCAATTCCTGCACGCTCCGCAAGTCCGCGCCCGCGTCGAGCAGATGCGTCGCGTAGCTGTGCCGGAGCTTGTGCGGAGTGATGCCAGGATCAAGCCCGGCGACAGCCAGATATTTTTTCAACCGGCGCGCGAGCTGGACGGGGGCCATCGGCGCGGGCTTCTTTTGGTGCGAAAGAAAAACCGGCGCGGTTCGGCTGGGCGGCTGCGGGAGCGTGCGCCAATAATTTTCAATTGCCTGCAACGCCGGTTCGCCGACCGGCACCTGCCGCTCCTTCTTTCCCTTGCCGCGCACCCGCACCAGGCGCTCCGGCCAGTCCACGTCCGCCACCCGCAGCCCGCACAGTTCGCTCACGCGCAGTCCGCAGGAGTAAATCGTTTCCAGAATCGCCACGTCGCGAAAGCACAGGCTCGCCGAAAGCGGACGCCCCGCCTTTTTTTTCTTCGGCGAGGACACTAGCTTCAATCCTTTCAGCGGCGCGGCCAGCAGGTCTTCCATTTGCTTTACAGTGAGAAATTTTGGCAGCCGCTTCTCCAGCTTCGGCAACGAGAGGTTCTTGATCGGCGACGCCACGACCGCGCCGCGCCGGATGAGAAACTTGTAGAAGGAACGCAGCGCGCAGAACCGCAGTTGAATCGCCGCACGGCTCAGTTGTTTCCGGCCCAGGAAACGGAGGAAGTTGCGAAAATCATCCCGCTGCAACTGGCCCCAGTCCGGCGGCTGCGACTTCTCCCGCTGATGCCACTGGAAAAACTCGGCCAGCGCCTGCTGGTAATTTCTCACCGTGTAAGGCGAGGCCCCGCGATCTGTCTGGAGATGCTGGAGGAACTCCCGGCTGCGCGGGTCCACCACGCCGGTGGCGACTGGCGGGGCCGGTTTCATGGCGTCAGACCGCGCCGCCGTCGGATTCGCGCGGGCCGAACTCGAAGCCGATCTTGCCGTTCTCCTCCAGGATCAGGTGCGCCGGAAAGGGCCGGCCCGCCTTGGAGATGAATTTGGTCATCAGGTCGGTCTTGCCCTTGGCTAGCAGTTTCACCACCTGCTCGCGCTCGATGGGCTGCTGCAAAATCACCTTGCCGGTTTTGAATTTGCACGCGCGCGCCTCGGCCTGGGATTTTTCACAGACGTAATCGGTCGGGCCTTCAAAAACTTTGCCGCCGCACTTGGGGCATTTGCCGAGGGATTCCTGCCCGGTGAAATCAATTTTCGGCGCGGGTTCCTTCGGCGCTTTGGCGCCGCCTTTGCCCTTGGCGGCGCGCGGCTCGAACTCGAAGCCGGTCTTGCCGTCCTTGCCGATCACTAGATACGCCTTGAACGCGCGGTTGTTTTTCTTGGAAATAAATTTCGTCAGCAGATCGGTCTTGCGGGTTTCGAGCAGCTTCTTCATCTGGGCGGCCTCGATGGGCTGCTGCAAGATGATCTTGCCGGAGCGGAAATCACAAGTGCGCGCCGCGCCGGTCGCCTTCTCGCAGATGTAGTTCATCGTGTTGTCGAAAACCCGCGCGCCGCATTTCGGGCAGACGCCGAGCGGCTCCTTGCCGGTGAAATCGACTTCCGCCACCACGCCCTCGGCGTTTGCATCGTTGTTGCCGAAATCAAACTCCGGCTTGAATTCCGGCGAGAGCTTGACCACGGCGGCGAAGGGAAATCCCTTTTTGCTGCGGAACCCCTGCAGCGGGCCGACAATCTTGTTCGTGAGCAACTCCTCGATCTCGGCGCTCTCAAACTGCCGGCCGGCGACGATTTTCCAAAGCGCGAAATCGCACTTGGTGCATTGAAATTTTTTGTAGTTCTCCTTGATGAGGCCGCTGCATTTCGGGCAGGGCGTCGTCAATTCGCCAAAGTCGCCAGGCACCGTGTCGCTCTCAAAACCCTTGGCCTTGGCGACCATTTCGCGCGTCAGCTCCTGAATTTCGCGCATGAATTCCTCGCGCTTCAACTGGCCGCCCTCCATCTGCTTGAGCTTGAATTCCCAGTCGCCTGTCAGCTCCGGCTTGCACAACACCTCGATGCCGAGGCCGCGCAGCAGCGTGATCACCGAGAACGCCTTGGCCGTCGGCTGCAGCTCGCGGCCCAGGCGGTTGACGTATTTTTCGTAGATCAGTCCTTCGATGATCGCCGCGCGTGTGGCCGGCGTGCCGAGGCCTTTTGCGCCCATCGCTTCGCGCAGTTCCTCGTCCTCGACTAACTTGCCCGCGCCTTCCATCGCCGAGAGCAGCGTGGCTTCCGAGTAGCGCGCGGGCGGCTTGGTCTGGTTCGCGTTGACGTCGATTTTTTCGGTGCGGACCGTTTCGTTCGGCTGTACCGCCGTCAGCGTCGGCGTGTCGTCGGTCTGCGCCTCCTTGCCGTAGACCGCCAGCCAGCCGGCGTGGAGCATGACCTTGCCCTCGCTCTTGAACGGTTCGCCCTCGACGCGCGTGATGCGCGTGGTCACCTGAAATTCCGCCGCCGGAAAGAAGACCGCGAGAAACCGCTTGGTGACGAGATCGTAAAGTTTCGCCTCCGGCTCGCTCAGGTTTTTCGGCGCAACCGGCGTGGGAATGATCGCGAAATGGTCGGAGATTTTGGCGTTGTTGAAAATCCGCTTGTTTGGCCGCACCCAGCCGGATTTCAAAACCGTCTCGGCGTGGGTGCTGTAGGGCGTGTCGCGCAGCACGTCGAGCGTCTTCTTGACGGTGTCGATGTAATCCTCGGGCAGCGCGCGCGCATCGGTTCGCGGATAGGTCAGCACCTTGTGTTTTTCGTAGAGCGCCTGGGCCAGCCCTAGCGTGTTCTTCGCGGAGAAACCGAACCGCCCGTTCGCCTCGCGCTGGAGACTCGTCAGGTCATACAACAACGGCGAGAGCTGCGAGGTCGGCTTGCTTTCCTCGGTGACGATGCCCGGTTTGCCAAGACACTTGGCGCGGATCGCCTCGGCCTTCGCCGCCTCCCAGACGCGCTCCGGTTTGAGCTGGTCGTCCGCGTCCTTCGCCTTGTCCTTGGAATATTTTTCGTCGAACCAGCGGCCCGGATACTCGCCCGCCTTGGCGGCAAAGGTGCCGTGAATTTCCCAGTAGTCGCGCGAGATGAATTTTTTGATCCGCTCCTCGCGCTCGACGAGAATGGCCAGCGTCGGCGTCTGCACACGCCCGACGGTGGTGAGATGAAAGCCGCCGGACTTGGAGTTGAACGCGGTCATGGCGCGCGTGCCGTTGATGCCGACCAGCCAGTCAGACTCGGAACGGCAGACGGCGGCGTCGGCCAGCGGCTGCATCGAGGCGCCGGTGCGCAACGAGGCAAAGCCGTCGCGGATCGCCCCGGCCGTCATGGATTGCAGCCAGAGGCGCTGGATGGGCTGTTTGGCTTTCGCGTGCTGGATGATGTAGCGGAAAATGAGCTCGCCCTCGCGGCCCGCGTCGCAGGCGTTGATCAGCCCGTCCACGTCCTTGCGCTTGAGGAGCCGGGTCAGAACCTTGAGCCGGGCCTCGCTTTTCTCGATGGGCTGGAGGGCGAAATGCGGCGGGATGCTGGGCAGGTTGGCAAAGGTCCACTTGCCGCGCTTGACCTCGAATTCCTCGGGCACGCAAATCTGGAGGAGGTGGCCGACGGCGGAAGAAAGGACGAATTTGTCGCTTTCAAAGTATTCTTCGTGTTTGGTGAAGCCGCCGAGCGCCTTGGCGATGTCGCCGGCGACGGACGGTTTTTCCGCGATGATAAGCGCTTTTCCCATGCAATGGCCGGTGTTCTACAACGCACCGCCGCCTTGTAGCAACGGCTGGTTCAATTTATTTGTGCCGGAAAATGGCGGAAGCCTCCGGCGAAGTCAAAGGGGATTCTGCGTCCGCGCGGCGCGCCGGCGTCAGGTTTCCATGACGGTTATTTCCACCGGTTCGACGCGGACGCCAATCTTCTCCAGCCATTTGATCGCGGCCTTGATGTCGGCGCGGCGACCGTCCAACTCGAGGCAGACGATGCCGATCTCGTCGGTCACGCTGACTTGGCGGAGATTGGTGACGAGCGGAAATTTTTGCGACAACTGCCAGATGACCGGCCTGGTGATGAGCCGCGGCGGATACATCAGCCACAGACGGCGCTGCTGGTTTTCCGCCAGCGATTTCGCGGCGGCGGGCTTCGGTTTTTTGGTTTTGGCGGGCATGGCTTTGGTTGGCTTGCGGCGACGGACTAGCCCCCGGCGATGGCGGGGATGATGCTGATTTCGTCACCGTCCTTGAGCGGGGTGGCCCGGTTTTGGAGGAAGCGGATGTCTTCCTCGTTCACATAGACGTTGACGAAACGGCGGACTTCGCCTTTCTCGTCCACGAGGCGTTCCTCGATGCCGGGGAAGCGCGCCTGCAATTCCTTGATGGCGTCGCCGATGGTGGCGGCGGTGACTTCGACCAACTCCTCGTTGTTGGTCAGCTTGCGGAGCGGGGTGGGGATGCGGATTATTTTTGCCATAATTTTTATGCAGCCACAGTTTCGGCGGAGAGCAGCGCCTCGAACTCGCGCAGGCTCGGCTTGATCTCGCGCGGCTGGCCGACGTGGCCGGTCACGGCGTCGAGCGTCTTGAGGCCGTTGCCGGTCACGCAGATCACGGCCGAAGAGTCGTGCGGAATCTTGCCGGCGGCAATCAGCTTTTTCGCCACGCCCACGGTCACGCCGCCAGCGGTCTCGGCAAAGATGCCTTCGGTCTCGGCGAGCAGTTTGATGGCGTCGCGGATCTCGTCGTCGGTGATGTCGTCGGCGTGCGCGGCGGTCTCCTTCATCGCCTTGAGCGCGTAGAAGCCGTCGGCGGGCGTGCCGATGGCGAGCGACTTGGCGACGGTGTCGGGCTTGACCGGCTTGAAGAAATCCAGCCCGGCCTTTTGCGCGACGGAAATGGGCGAGCAGCCGGTGGCCTGCGCGCCGTGGATGGAATACTTGGATTCGGTCACGAGGCCGAGCTTCACGAATTCCTGATAGCCCTTCTGGATTTTTGTGAGCAACGAGCCGGACGCCATGGGCACGATGGTGTGCCGCGGGATGCGCCAGCCGAGCTGCTCGATGATTTCATACGCCATGCTTTTCGAGCCTTCGGCGTAGTAGGGGCGCATGTTCACGTTCACGAACGCCCAGCCAAATTTGCCGGCGATTTCGGCGCAGAGGCGGTTCACTTCGTCGTAGTGGCCTTTGATGCCGATGACATTCGCGCCATAGACAAGGGAGTTGATGATCTTGCCCTGCTCCAAGTCGGAGGGGATGAAGACGTAGGCTTTCAAACCGGCGGCGGCGGCCTGGGCGGCGACGGAGTTGGCGAGGTTGCCGGTGGACGCGCAGGCGACGGTGGTGAAACCGAGTTCCTTGGCGCGGCTCAGGGCGACGCTGACCACGCGGTCCTTGAAGGAAAGCGTCGGATAATTCACCGCGTCGTTCTTGATCCACAGCTCGCGGATGCCGAGCTGGGCGGCGAGGCGGTCGGCCTTGACGAGCGGCGTGAAGCCGACCTGTAGGCCGACGGTCGGGTCCTTGGCCACGGGCAGCAGCTCGCGGTAGCGCCACATGGACCGGGGGCGCGACGCGATGGCTTCGCGGGTGAGTGATTTTTTGATCCGGGCGTAGTCGTAGGCGACTTCGAGCGGGCCGAAATCGAATTCGCAGACGTGCGTAGCCTCGAGGGGATATTCCCGGCCGCACTCGCGGCACTTGAGCGCCTTCATGAATCCTGTGTCGTGTTGCATAATTTTTTCGCGTTCCGAACCGGGGCACAAAAAGGCCCCTTCCCATCGGGTGAGAAGAGGCCGGCAAAAACGACTGCGCTCTCCTCATCTTTTCCCGAACCGTCGCCGGTTCGAGCTGGAATTGGCACCTGGACATTGGAGATCGCGCTCCAACCGGTTGCCGTGGCTTCGTCGGGCCAGTCCCTCCGCCACTCGCGATGAGTTCGTTATATCAACGAATTTCGATATGATGATATTTGAGTTTCAGCGTGTCAAATAATTTTTTCCGCCCGGACGATTCACAGGTGGAGATGCGGCCAGAGCTCGGCCGGGGCTAGGCGCAGGTTGATGTAGAACGGGCCAAACTCGCCGAAGCGCGCGGTCACTTCGTCGAAGCGCATTTCATAGACGATCTCCTTCAGCGCGTCGACCTGGTGCGCCATCAGGGTCACGCCCCATTCCCAGTCGTCGAGGCCGATTGAGCCGGTGATGAGCTGGGAAATGCGCCCGCCGAATTTTCGGCCGACGCGCGCGTGGCCGGCCATCATTTTTTTCCGCGTGGCGAAATCGAGCGAGTACCAGTTGTCCTCGCCGAGCCGGCGCTTGTTCATCGGGTAAAAGCCCATCACCTCCCAGTCGGGCAGTTCGGGATAAAGGCGGTAATGCTCATACTCGGCCTTGCGCTTCTGCAGTTCGGCGAGCCGCGTGTTAAACGCCTCGGTGTCCGGCTGAAGTTTTTCCTGGTTGATGAGCATCTGCCGGTTGTCTTCGTCCGTGCCGGTGTATTCGGAAAGCTCGGTCACGCTCAGATAGGAAAAAACCGGCTGCAGGACTCCGGGCGGAAAACAATTTTCCAGATCACGATGCAACTGCCCGATCTGTCCCAGTTCGGCCGCGTAGAGCATGAAGGTGAGGTCCGCCTTGCCGCCGACGCCGGCGAAGCTGACCAGGCGCGGATGCGACGCGGCGGCGTGGGCTGCGGCGAGCCCCTCCAGTTTCTGGCGTGCCTGCGCGGACGCCCCGGACGGCAGTTGCGCCCAGCGGGCGCGGTCGATGCGATAAAACAAATGCATCACATGGATGCCGAGGGTGAGCTTAACAGTGGGGAGGGGCATAAATTAGAATTGGGTCAGCGCCTGGTCAAGGAGTTGCGGCAGGTGCGAAAGAATGGCGGCTTCGTTGACGACGAGGGTGGCTCCGGCCAGCCGGGCGGCCTGTTGCGCCGGCTCGCTTTCGCCGAAGGCGATGACCGGGACGTGTTCGGTACCGGGATTTTTTTTCAGGCGCGTGATGGCGGCGCAGACGTCGCTCCGCTGGTCCAGCAGATCGACCAGCACGACCATGGGCGTTTCGCGGGCGGCCTGCTCGGTGAGCACGCCAGCCTCGGCCACGGTCTGCACGCGCCAGCCTAGGTCCTGCAGCCGGTTCATGATCTGGCTGCCGGGCAAAAGCTTTTCATAGAAGACAAGCGCGAGCGGCGACATGGCGCGGACTTTGGCGAAGCCACCGGCAAATTGCAAAAAATTTCCGGCGGCGACCGGACGGCAGCTCCATATCCGCCACTCCTCATTCCGAGACTTCCTCCACCAGGGCGCGGCCGGGACGGGCGCGTCGGCCGTATTTGATCTCCGGCAGCAGCATCAACGTCGCCACGACAATCAAGGCGCTGCTCACCGCCGCCATTTGGCCGGGCGCAAACCGCGCCACGCAATAAAATGCCGCCAGCGGCGCGAGCACGCCGCGGACGCCGGTGAAAAAAGTATGCACCGACATGTAATCCGCCACCCGCCCGGACGGCGCGAATTTCGTGACCCACAAGCTCCAGGCCACGTCCCCGCCCGCCGCGGAAATCCCGTGGATGACCGCGCCCAGCACCAGCCCCGTCAGGCTGTCGCTCACGAAAAAAGTCAGGATGCCGATGGCGAAGCCGAGGTTGAGCGTGACGCGCAGCACGAAAAAATTCATGCGGTCGAACAGCCAGCCCCAGACCGGGCTGAGGACGAGCCGCGCGAGATTCGGCACCACGCCGGTCAGCACCGCCACCATGCCGACGGTGAGTTCCAGCTTGTATTTGGGATTGGCCAGGTATTCGACGCGCAACGGGAGCATCGCGAGGTTGGCGAAGCCCATCAGCATCCAGCAGATGAGCGTGCGCCGGAAGAGCCGGTCTTCGCGCACGAACCGCAGCGCGTGCAGCGGATGCGCGCCGGCCCCGCCGCGGTCGAGCGGATGCGACGGACAGTGCGCCAGACAATACCCCGCCCAGACCAGCGCCAGCGCGAAAACGAGCGGCAGCCAGCGGAACAACTCAAAATGCAGCGAGAGGACATGACCGGCCAACTCGCTAAAGAGGGCCGCCGCGGCGATGCGGATCATCACCGTGCGCGAGAAGAGCCGGCCGCGCATCGCGGCGGGATAATTCTCCTGGTAAAGATGCGTGAGCAGCGGAATGACCGAGGCCGCCGAGGCCATGCCCAGCACCGAGGCCGGGACGAACACCGGCAGGCCCGGCACCAGCGCCGCAAAAAAAAACGCCCCCGCGCCGACGTAGAGCAGGCGCGACGCGGCGACGGCGGCGGGCCAACCGCGCGTGGTGACAAAAAAAACGACCAGCGGCGTGAGCAGCAACCCAAAGCTCCCACCGCCCGCGACGAGCGCCTTGGCCAACGCGCCGGCCTCGTAGCCGCGCACGGCGATCAGGAGCAGGAAGGTGGTCGCGGCCGCTTCGAGCACGCCGGCGGAAACGGCGCGCAGCCGTTCGTAGCGGTAGGTGATCTGCGTGCGGAGTGGGTCGGCCATCGCGCGGCAGAGTAGGAGAAGAAACCGGCCGGGCGCAAAGAATTATCCCGCGCGCCCGCTCCGGCCGGCGTCCTACCGCTGGAGCGACGTCCCGCCGTCGGACAGGCGGGCGGCCAGATAAAGAGTGAAGGCGGTGCCCTGGCCGCAGCTCGAATGGACGTGCAGGCCGCCGCGGGCATGGCTGATGAGACACGGCACGATGGCCAGGCCCAGGCCGGTGCCCTGGCCGCTGGCCTTGGTCGTGAAGTATTGCTCGAAAATTTTCGGCAGCACCTCGGGCGGAATGCCGGGGCCGTTGTCCTGGACGGACAGGGCCAGCAGCGGAGCCGTGTTGTTGAAAGCGTCGCGGTTGAGGAACCGGTCTTCCGGGCCGTCGGGAAAACGGTTCAAGATCAGCGCGTGGCCGAGCAACTGCCCGCGGATTTCCACGCGGTGGCTTTTCGGCGTGGCGTCCAGGGAGTTGATGGCGAGGTTGAGCAGGATCTGGATGAAGTCCGTGCCGTTGATCTGGACCTGCACGTCCTCGGCCAGCGGGGTGATGTCGAACTGTTGGTGGCGGGCCGACGGATGGGAGCGCAGCAGTTCGCCGAGGTCGGCCAGAATCTAGTTGACCCAGACGAAGGAGTGTTCGCCGGGGGCCTGGCGCAGAAAACTGAGGAAGCGGCGGGAGATTTCGATGCAGTTGGTGACCTGATGGGCGGGGCGCTTCATCCGCTCCTTGACCTGCTCGAGATCCTGGCCTTTGGCGCTGGTCTCCTCGCCGATGCGCTGGTTGATCAGTTGAATGAGGTCGGAGACGATGGTGAGCGGGCCGTTGAGGTCATGGATGATGCTGGCGTAAATCTCGCCCCGGTCCTTGGCCATCTCTTCCTGAAGTTTCTGCCGCTGCAGCTCGGTGTGCAGTTCGTTCAGTTTTTCGGCGTTGAAACGGACCTCGTAGGAGAGCGAGCGGCGCTCCATGGCGTTGGCCACGACGCGCGGATGGTGACGATGTCGAAGGGCTTGTTGAGGTAATCGCACGCCCCCAACCGCAACGCACGGCGCACGGTGTCAACCGTGTCGTAGGCCGTGAGCATGATGATCTCGATGGGCGGGTCCACCAGTTTGAGGCGTTCCAGCAGTTCGATGCCGGACATGCTCGATCATGCGGATGTCGAGCACAGCGGTATCCACCCGGTTGCTCCTGACCATTTCAATAGCCCCCTCGCCGTCGCTGGCCAGCAGCAGGTCGTATTCGTTTTTGAAGACGATGCGGGGGACTGGCGCGGGCCTTCCTCGTCATCCACCACCAGCAGGGTGCGCCGTCGCGCTTTGGGGGCGGGGCCAAGTTGCACCCCAAGCCCGCCAGCGCGCGGCGAATTGGCCGCGTCCACCACCGCGCCGGCAAATTTCTGCTTTACACGCTCCATGCCGCCCGACAACTTGACCGCCATGTTCTCGCACAATCTTTTGCCCTTTGGCCACGGCCCGCGTTCAGCCGCGCAGGCGGGCGGAGTCCTAGCCCGGCGCGTCCGGGCGGCCTTGTTTTTTCTGCTGGTTTTCCCGGTCTTCGCCCAGGAGGCGCCCAAGCCCCTGCCCATCGACGACAAGGCGCCCCACGCCAACGAGTGGCGCGGCGCCCGCGACCGCCTTCACCAGAAGCAAAGTGAACTGTTTAATTTGATCAACCAGTATCGCGGGCACGGGGATTTTACGAAGGCCGATCTGGCACTGTCGGCCAAATCCCACGAGCCGATTTTCGCCGCGTGGCAGAAGGTTTTTTCCGCCTACGAAGGCGGCAAGCTGGAGGAGGCCCGGGCCTTGGCCAAGGAGGCCGAAAAAGTGTTGGTGGGAATTAACTGGAACGAGCGCCTCCAGCGCCGCGTCACCCAGGCGCAGGCCTGGCCCGACGAAGAGGTGGTGCGCAGCCTCGAAAACCAAGGGGGGAAGCACACCCGCAATTTCGCGCCGCAATTGGTGATCGCGAAACGCCGCGCCTCCGCCGCCTGGGGCAAAGTCGCCGAGGCCATGACGCCAGAGTCAGATCCCAAAAAATTGAACGAGTTGATGGAGCAGGCCTACGCCGCCGACGCCGAGGTTCAACTGATGCAGTCGCTCTCGCAGTCCAAACAGGCGCTCGATTCGATCCATGTGGATGATCCCAAGATCACTTCCCCGGAAATGACCAAGGCGCTGGAAGCCATCCAGGCGGCAGAAGCCGAGGAGATCGCCGTGAACAAGATGCGGGTGGACGCAGCCCGGCGGCAGCGCCAGTTCGAAATCCTCCGCCGCGAGGGGGTCAAGGACTTGACCAAGGCGTATCAAGAGGCGTCGAAGGCCTACCAGGAAGCGGTCAAGGCCTATCAGGAAGCGTTGAGCAAGAAGCCGCCCGAGTAGCGCGCGCTCCCGTCCACATTTTTTTAGGAACCGCATGCCCCATCCAGCACTTCAACCAAAATTTCTTTTCCATATGACACGCCTCCTTTCCGTTCTCCTGCTCGGTCTGCTCGGTCTCCAGGAGTTGCGCGCCGGCACGGTCGAAACCAAAGACCGCAAAACCTTGCAGGGCCAGATCACCTTCGCCGCGCCCGACGCCGTTCAGGTCAAGCAAGCCGATGGGACGAGCCTCCGCGTGCCGCTCAAGGAACTGGTCCGGGCCAGCTTCGCCGCCCCCAACTCCTCCGGGCCGTGGACGAGCAAGGACATTGGTGAAGTGGCCCTCCCCGGTTCCACGGTCGAGAACGACGGCACCTTCACCATCACGGCCTCGGGCTGGGGGCTTTGGTCGTCCTTCGACGCCTTTCGTTATATGGCGCAACCGCTCGTGGGCGACGGACAGATCGTGGCGCGCCTGGCTGGTTTTCAGGATGACCAAGGCGAAATCGTGGCCGGCATCAGCTTCCGTGAAAGCCTGGAAAACTCCGCCCGGCACGCCAGCCTGCTCATGATGTATACCAACAAGACACGGTTCAGGATCAGGGCCGGCACCGCCCAGAACAACGAGTCCACCTTGGATGTTGCCCCCCAATCTTGGCTCCGCCTCAGCCGGCAGGGCGATCAGTTCACCGCGTTTCTTTCCACCAACGGAACGACCTGGAACATGATCAGCCAAAAAACGCTGGCCATGAAACCCGAGGTCTTCGTCGGCCTGGCCGCCTCCACGCGGATCAACACCTACAGTGGCGCGGCCAAGTTCGACCACGTGGGCGTCGCCTCCGGTTTCGGGGCCGGCGCGGCCTTCCGCGATTTGCCGCTGCAAGGCCTGGTCTTGCGCGACGGCAGCGTCCTGGCCGGCAAAGTCAGTTCCAAAGATCCCACCGTGATTCAGTTGGCCGGCGAATCCGGCATGACCAACGCCGTCCCCGTCCATCTCATCGCCGCCGTCCTCTTCCGCTACCTCTCGGCGGACACCGTGATGAAGCCGCAGGCCGCCGTGCGCAAGGGGCTGATGCTCCATAAGGGCGAGATGTTCGAAGGCGACCTCAAGGAATTGACCAGCTACAGCGAGTCCAAGCTCGACACCATCCAGATGAGTTCCGTCCTGTTCGGCCTGAAAAAATTTAACATCGCGCACGAAGCCCTCGCCCTGATCCTCGGCGGCCTCGACCCCGTCCCGCCCGCCTGGAACATCCGCTCCAAAGATGGCACCCGGATCTCGTCCGACACCGTCACCATCGAGTCCGACCGTCTGATCGTGAATCATGCCGCGCTCGGCAAAGTCATCATCCCCGCCGCCGACGTCGTGGAAATCAGCTCGCCCTCGGCTCCCTGAGCGCAGCCACCCTCCGTTCAGCCAAAAACCCAAACGCGCCGGACCGCCATTCGCCCAGCGCACGTTCCGCCACCAGCTTCATCCCCGCCCCCTCGAACGCCGCGCGGACTTTCGGAAACTGCCCGGTCAAAATGCCCGCCAGCACCAGCGTCCCCTCCGGCTTCAGCCGGTGGAGAATCCGCCGCCGCTCGGCCAGCAGCAGATCGAAGATCAGATTCGCGCACACCACGTCATAACGCTCCGCACTCCGCGCCGGCAGCTTCGTCAAATCCTGCCGCGCCGCCCGGACTCTCACGCCGTTCAGCGCCATGTTCTCCCGCGCCACCCGCACCGCTTCCGGATCAAAATCAAATGCCCGCACCGGCGCGTAGCCCAGCTTCGCCGCCGCGATCGACAAAATTCCGGAGCCGCAGCCGATGTCGAGCAGCGACTGCTTCGCGCCGGCCACCCGCCGCGCTGCGAGCTGCTCCAGACAGAACGCCGTCGTCGGATGCTGGCCGGTCCCGAAACTCAAACCCGGATCCAGCACCACCACCGCCTGGCCTCGGCGCGGATGCCGCCCGCTCCAGCTCGGTTTGATGAGCAGCACCGGGCTGATCTCCAGCGGATGAAAATGCCGCTTCCACGATTCCGCCCAGTCCTCGCGGCGGATTTTCCGGGCGGAAATTTTGCCGGGGCCAAGCTCAAGACCGCAGGCCCGGATGTTTTTCAACCCGGCCGCCAGCCGCGCCCGCCGCGCGCGAGTCCACCCCGAAAGTTTCGGCAGATAGACGGACGCCACCGTCTCGCGCGTCTCCACATCGACGTAAATGGAAGGTGCGGTTCCGAACAAGCCGGACAACAATTCCACCACCGCCTCCTCCGCCTCGGGCGCAATGGCGACGGAAATTTTCCAGAGCGCGCCCGGCTTCATGGCAGATCGCGCCACGGCGCGAAGTTCAGCAGTTGCACCTCCGTCTTGTGCGGGTGCAGTTCGACATGCGTCAGGCTAGCGTAGTCGATTTTAAACGACGCCATCTTCGGCAGCGGCAGCTCCAGCAGGATGGAAAGAATCATCCGCACCACGCCGCCGTGGCAGAACACCGCCACGTTCTGCCCGGGATGGGCCGCGAGAATCTGCCGCACGGACGGCTCGACGCGCGCGCGCATCGCGGCGGCGGATTCACCGTTGGGAATTCCACCGCGCTCCATTTCATGCAGCCAGTTGTAGGCGCTGACGCCAAACTGTTCCTGCACCCGCGCCCAGTTGCAGCCCGTCCAGTCGCCGAAATCGACTTCGCGCAGGCTGGGCATTTCCACCGGGGCATGGGTGCCGTTGTGCGCCAGCAACGGCGCGAGTGTCTGGCGCACGCGCTGCATCGGGCTGTGATAGATGGCGTCGAGCTTTCTGGTTCGGAGCCATTGCGCGAGCGCGGCGGCCTGCGTGTGGCCGTGCGGGGAAAGCTCCATGTTGATCCGCGAACCGGCGAAGACACGGTGATAGCGGGTCTCGACTTCGCCGTGACGGACGAGAAACAAACTGGCCGGTGAGGTCATGGCAGCAGCAAGAGTCAACCGATGGCCGCGCGCTGGGCCGCGAGCAGTTCGCCGATGGCCGTCCGTCCGAGGCCGAGCAGCAACGCGAGCTGCGCCTCGCTGAACGTCGCCTCTTCGCCGGTCCCTTGCAGCTCGATGAATTGCCCCGCGCCGTTCATCACCAGATTCAGGTCCACGGCGGCGGCCACGTCCTCGGTGTAGCAAAGATCGGCCAGCGGGATGCCGTCCACGATGCCCACGCTGACGGCCGCGACCGGATGGAGCAGCGGATTCCCGGCCAGCTTGCCCTCGCCCATCAGTTTCTTCACCGCGAGGGACAGCGCGACAAACGCGCCGGTGATGGCCGCGGTGCGCGTGCCGCCGTCCGCCTGCAACACGTCGCAATCCACGCAGACCGTGCGCGCCCCGAGCTGTTCCAGATCGAGCGCCGCCCGCATCGCGCGGCCGATGAGCCGCTGGATTTCCGAGGAACGTCCGTCCAGCTTGCCTTTCGAGATGTCGCGGGGTTTGCGGGTGAGCGTGGAATAGGGGAGCATCGAATACTCCGCCGTGATCCAGCCACCGGTTACTTTCTGCTCCTTCATCCAGCGCGGCACTGTCTCCTCGACGGTCACGCCGCAGATGACGCGCGTGTTCCCCCACTCCACCAGCGTCGAGCCGGTGGCGTACGGCGCGATGTGGTTTTGAAAACGGATCGGACGGATTTGGCCTGGGGCGCGGCCATCGGCCCGCGGCGCGGGTGAATTATTGGTGTTGCTCATTAATCGGGCGTGAGACTAGCGACGCGCCGGG
>Ga0209553_1000929_pt1 | contig 14862 bp, 12 predicted proteins | sample LauGreFBDMM110DN_2_FD_188217 | JGI IMG/M metagenome (GOLD analysis project Ga0209553, IMG submission 188217) | Freshwater lake microbial communities from Lake Michigan, USA - Fa13.BD.MM110.DN (SPAdes) (version 2) | ecosystem: Environmental > Aquatic > Freshwater > Lake | place: Lake Michigan...
ACTCCCCGCATTACGATTTGATTGGAGGCAAGCCCCCCGATCCACAAGGAATCGGGCGCTTCCTGATCGAAGACAAAACTCTCACTTGGGCTTTCAAAAGAAAACCACAATTTGTTCTTTCGGCCAGCAGATACTTGGCTCAGGACTAATGACCCTTGCGCACCTTTGTCTGTTCTAAAGATCATTGTTGCACCGTCTTCGGTATCTATTTCGATCGTATCACCACGGTTTTGAAAGACTTTCATTAATTGCGCGTTGATATGCGTGATCCGGTGTCCTGTGACGAATTCAAGAAGATCACACCAGTGAACTCCGATATCTCCAAATGCACGGGACGGACCACCAATGCTTGAATCTAGGCGCCAGTTGATAGTTGTTTCACGAGAGAGCCAGTCTTGTAAGTAATAACCATGAAATAAATTTAAGGGCTCCTTCAAATGCGAAACTCTCGAGCGAGCTTCCCGCACTGATGGGTGATAGCGGTAGACAAATGGAACTGTAGCTACTACCTCTTTTGATTGCGCTAAATCATTCAGGTGTTGGGCTTCTGCTACCGAAGTTGCCAAAGGTTTTTCACAAATAACGTGTTTACCTGCCTTAATTACCTGCTCCGCCAATTCAGCATGGAAAATGTTTGGGGTACATATGTGAATCACGTCGATATCCTCGTCACTCAGCATCTCTTCGATGCTCAGTGCTTTTGCTATACCCATTTTTAGAGATGCTGCTTTAGCTTCTTCTATCGTTTTCGCTGCTATCGCCGTTACTAAACCACCAGCAGCCCTAATAGCACGAACGTGTACTTCGCCGATAAATCCAAAGCCAATTACACCTGCATTTATCACTAATTGTGAAGTGAATTGAACTTCTTCGCGTGAAAATGTAGCTGTCATTCTATTTCTTTTTCGCTAACGCAACCGCAAGAATAATTATTAATCCTCGAACAATTTGTTGTTGGCTCACTGGGAGACCTGCAAGAATCAACCCGTTATTGATTAATCCAACCAATAAAGCGCCAAAAAATGTTCCAATTATTCTTCCACTTCCACCAAAGAGACTTGTTCCACCTAAAATAACGGCAGCAATTGCAGAAAGTTCATCACCTGCACCCCACTCGTAACGACCTGTTTGTAAACGTCCTGCGTACAAGAGCCCGGCAATTGAGGCGACAACAGATGAAATCAACATCACTTTGAACTTTACGTTCTTAGTATTTATGCCGTTGAACTCTGCGGCATCACGATTTCCACCTGTAGCAAGAACACGTCGTCCAAATGTAGTTTTAGTCAGCATAATCCAACCAATTAATACCGCAGTGAAGCTCCAAAGTAATAACCCAGGAAACCAACCAATCGTTCCTGAACCAAAAATTGCATTAAATGTGTCATTCAAGATTGGGATGGGATAATAATTCGTCACTAAAGCTGCAAATCCGATGGCAACACCTTGCATACCAAGTGTTACCAAGAAACTAGGAATTCCAACATGAGCTACTAAGAGTCCATTGAGAGATCCAACTACAAATCCAATGGCTAGCCCCCCGAGAATTCCCTGAATTAATCCATGGTCTCGCAACATAAGCGCGCCAACCACGCTGGCGAGACCAGCTACGCCACCAATGGATAGATCTATCTCAGCCGCGGAAATAACAAAAGTCATGCCAACAGCCATCACAGTGATTGTTGCAGTCTGGCGGAAGATATTGAGTAAGTTATTGGATTGTAAAAATCCATCGTCATGCAGTAGCAACGCAAAAAGTAAGAAAATTGCGGCAAACATCCAATAAATCAATGTCGCACGTATATCGATTTTCTTGAGACTAAGTAGAGTCATATTTTTATCCCTTGAACGATCATTTGTAGATGGTCTTCATCTCTGACATCTTTTCGGTCCAACTCTTCTGCAATTTGACCTTTTCTTATCACAAGAATTCGATCACAAACCCCAAGAAGCTCAGGTAGTTCTGAAGAAATAAGAATCACAGATTTGCCTTCAGTCGCAATGGCACGCACCAATTTCATGATTTCGACTTTTGTTCCAATATCTACCCCAACTGTTGGTTCATCCATAAGAACGATCTTTGGATTGGTAGCCATCCATTTTGCAATAACCACCTTCTGTTGATTTCCTCCAGATAGTAAGCGAACTTCCCTGTTTGCTTCAGGCGGCCTGACTTCGAAATTAGTGATTGAATCTTGAACTAAGTTATTAATCTTAGAAAAACTAAGGAAATTCAGATGTGAAAGTGAAGACAAATTTGCGGCCAAGATATTTTGTTTCACAGAATGCTCCATCACAAGGCCTTGGCGGCGGCGATCCTCTGGAATAAAGGCAAATCCCTGCGCGATTGCCTCACGCGGATTCTTAATTACTACATCCTTGCCATCAATCTTTACTGATCCACCATCTTTCTTGTCTAACCCGAATATGGCCCTAACGAGTTCGGTACGGCCACTACCCATCAGGCCAGCTAAGCCAAGAATTTCCCCTGGGTAAAGCTTGAAAGAAACATTATTCACACGATTGCCAACTTGAATTCCAATAGCTTCAAATATTGGAGTAGTGGAACGCTCGATTGACTTACCCTCATGGGAAAGCATTTCGACGTCTTTACGCCCGGTTATATGAGCGATGATTTCTTGTGGCGAAATCTCTGAAAGCAAAGAAACTGCGATCTTTTTCCCATCTCGCAAAATAGTAATACGATCACATATTCGGTAAATCTCATCCATCCGGTGGCTTATATACACAATCGAAACGCCGCGCGCAGTTAACTGTTTTAGAACCTTAAATAGTGCATCTACTTCTTCCTTCGCCAGCGATGCTGTCGGTTCATCCAAGATTAGAATCTTGGCATCACCTGCAATCGCTTTCGCAATTTCGGTAAGCTGCTGAAATGCACGACCTAAAGTTGAGACTTTTGCAGTTACATCTATATTAAGACCGAGCTCTTCCATAACAAGTTTTGATTTCCTAATTGTTTCTTTCTCATCAAAGAATCGAAGCTTATTTTTATGTTCACGATCCAAGAAAATATTTTGAGCGACAGACAGTTCTGGAACTAGAGAGAATTCTTGGAAAACCATTCCTATCCCATAATTACGAGCATCTTGAAAAGAATGAATTGATGCCGCCGCGCCGGCAATTTGAATCTCACCAGAATCTAATGTGTAAACACCCTGAAGAATTTTCATCAGCGTTGACTTGCCAGCACCGTTTTCTCCTGCCAAGGCATGAATTTCTCCAGAAGTTACCTCGAAGCTAACTCTGTCTAGCACTTTAACACCGAAAAATGATTTAGAAATATCAATCATCTCCACGACATTAAAGTTGCTAGACATTGTCAGTCCCCTTTTCTAAATTACTTAACTATTTGGACTGGGGTCCAAGATCGAGATTGTGAAGAAGTTGCCATGGCATCAGCAATTAGATTGATCTGATAACCATCTTTAAAGTTCGGGCTAACTTCCCCGCCCTCCATGATTGCCTTAATGAAATCATAGGTTTCAATGATCTTCGTTTCTCCATAGCCAATACCGAGAGCTGGAATTGGCCAAAGGCCTTCTCCATATGGGTGAGCCGGGCCTGTGTACACAGTACGGAAACCCTTGCGATCGGCTTGATCAGCGGCGAATGCGACTTGAAGTTCATCTCGGCGCTCATAGTTAAAATAGATAGATCCTATAGTTCCATGGATTTCAAAGGTTAAGAAATTGTTTCGTCCGTGAGCATTTCGCGTAGCTTCTAATGAACCGATTGCTCCATTCTGGAATTCCAAGAGCGATAACACTTCATCATCTACATCAACTTCGCCGCGTGGCGCAGTTGAGTCTTTCGTGCTTGCACCCAGCTTATCGACTCCACCTGCCTGGAGAGGACGTGTCTTAACCCATGTTTTTAATTGGGTATTCACCTGAGTGATTTCACCGCAAAGAAAACGTGCCATGTCTACGACGTGAGTTCCGATGTCTCCTAGCGAACCAGAACCTGCAATACTCTTTTGAAATCTCCATGAAAGTGGTCCATCTGGGTCAGCAGACCAATCTTGAAGATATGTTCCTCTAAAATTTAGAATATCTCCGATCGCTCCTTCATCGATGTATTTCTTCGCCAGTGCAACTGCGGGAGTTCGGCGATAGTTGAAAGCAACCATATGAACGATTCCGGCATTTTTTACCGCATCGTACATAGTCTTTGCTTCATCACCACTTCGAGCAAGCGGTTTTTCGCTAATGATGTGCTTCCCAGCAGCAGCAGCTGCAATAGCAATCTCAGCATGCATGTGATTTGGTGTCGCGATATCAATAATGTCAATTTGTGGATCTTCTACGACTGATCGCCAGTCGGAAGTACTCTTTTCAAAGCCAAATCGTTGTGCAGCCTCTGCAGCAATGGAATCGCTAACGTCAACAATAGTTTTACGAACTGGAATTGCTGGAGCCGGCCAAAAAAACATCGGCATGGCCATATATGCAAGTGAGTGCGCTTTGCCCATAAAGCCTGCGCCAATTAGACCGACATTTAACTTTTTCATTTTCGCTTCCTTAAATTTAAGTTTTGGTGCCACCTCGGGATTTTAAACCCGAGGTGGCATTTCCTAATATGCCCCCCTTAGGGACGTTGTTCAATTACTTCTTGAAAGAAGCCTTTAGATCAGCTGGCGCTGGTGCACTGTAAACAGTCTGCCAAGCCTTCAGTACTCCGGCGTGGTCAACTGCTAGCGCAGGCATTGCAATGTACGCAGGTGCCTTCTTGCCTAGAAGGGCGTACGCGGCAAGGTTCGCCTCAGTTACACCAGCATCGAATGGACGCTGTGCTCCAAGACCGATAACTGGCCCCTTCTTTGCAAGAGAAATCGCAACGTTTGCTCCAAGATCCTGTGTTGCAATCTTTGTAGTTGTGTTCCCTGCATCGCGAAGTGCAGCTAACACGCCTTCAGCTGGTGTATCCCAAACAGCCCAAATTGCACTGATCTTTGGATTCTTCGTAAGAATAGCTGTTGCAGCCTTTTGCGCATCTCCTGCAAAGTCTGGTCCAGAAATTCCTTGTTCATCAACAATCTTGATGCCAGGGAATTTCTTAGTGATAGTTTCTTTGAACCCGTTCCAACGTTGCTTGGTTACCCAGAAATCTGCAGCGTGGTAAATAAGCGCGATTGTTCCCTTGCCATTTAGTTCACGTCCCAAGATATATGCAGATGCAGCACCGTTCGCATAATTATCAGCAGAAACTACTGAAACATAATCCTTGCCAACTGTTAATCCAGCTGCTGTATTATCCATGAAAACAATCTTTGCACCAGCTGCAGCAGCAGCCTTATATGCCCCTGCAGTTGCTTGACCATCTACTGGAATTGAAACCAAAATATTTGGCTTCTTAGCCATTAATGTCTGAATCTGTGAAACCTGTACATCTGCCTTAAAGTCAGCTTGTGTTACGCCAACAATTTTGATTCCTAATTCACCAAAACGCTTTGTAAGACCTGCTTGCTGACCAGATGTCCAGTCAGATGTTAGGTGGAATGAGATCGCTGCTGTTGCGTTCATTCCCTTTAGCTTTGTGAGTTCTGCTGCTGTGAATTTAAGTGAACTTGCAGCAGCTGCCTTTTCGCCATTAGGTCCAGTTGAATAAACACCCTTAGCAAGTGCTGCTAAGCCCTTTTGAGCCACAGAGGCAGCTGATTCTGCTCCTACTGCTGACAATGTTGATGCTCCGAGAAGTGCTGCAGTTAAACCTGCTAACACAATCTTTGACTTGATACTAGCTTTCATAATTCCTCCTTGGAATCTTGGTTAAGTACTGTGAGAGTTTTAGTGAAACTTACTTCAGGTTTTCTTTAATGAACTTCATGCTGATATCTGCGGCATCTTTGGGATCGCCGTTATACCCATCAAGTTCTACTACAAGCCAGCCATTGTAAGAGATTTCTTTTAGCGCGGAGAAGATATTTGCAAAATCAATATCGCCTTTACCAAGTGGCAAGAAGGCAAATGGATTTGCTGTGTAATCCTTAAGATGAACGTGGCGAACACGGTTTCCATACTTTCGGATAGCTGCAGCAGCATCAACGCCACCCGCAGTTAAGTGAGCGGTGTCTGGACAGAAATGAACCTTTGACAGACTCATGATCTTGTCCAAATCAGCAGTGGTTTCAACAATTGTTGTTAAGTGTGGGTGATAGCAAGCTGTTAATCCTGCTGCTGCCGCAAGATCCGTGACTTGATCAAGACCCTTTGCTAACATCTGGAAATCTTCTTCCGTAGTTCCTGTTGAACGTTTTGCACCTCCACCAACAATTAAGTTGATTGCACCCATAGATTTAGCAAAAGCAATAGCTTGCTTAATCTTGTGGAATTCATCTACAAGGATGTCGTTATAAATGAAATTGGCACCTGTATAAACACTGACTAATTCGAGTTTATGTTTTGATAGAAGACTTTTAAAGGAATCTGGATCATTCGCATATTCTGCTAAATTGCCATCAAAGATTTCGATACCCGAATAACCAGCGGCAGCGATATCTTCACAAGCCTTAGCAGTCGAGCCATAAGTCTGGTAAAAGAGATCCTTAATGCTTGTCACTCCTTGTGCCTGACCTACAACTCCACCCCAAGTAATCGTTTGGTAGCCAAGTTTCATTTTCTAACCTCCTGTGAACGTGTGCCAAACTTATGCCTAAAAAAACATAAGTCAATACCATTTTGGGCTAAGTTTTGAAAGTTTATACAAATGTTATAAACTTCCTCACCTAAGGTTGTACGCTCCGGTGATACTGTTCAGAGCGCTAAGCAGATGAGAGGGAGGGTAATGGCACGTCAACAGGCCTCAACGACCTTCGATCTTGATTCTGACGGCGCACAGTATTTGGCACAAGTCATCACTTATGTGCGAAAAGCTCGCTCAGTTACGCGCCCCGAGATTACGACATCCACGGGCCTTTCCCGGACATTGGCCACAAAATACATTGACGTGGCACTCGAACTAAACCTTCTTCAAAGTGGTGAAGTGGGTCAATCCACTGGTGGCCGAGCGCCTAGACTCCTTAACTTTAATTCCAACGCAGGTGCAATTTTGGTTGCCGAATTAGGGGCAACTGGATTTAATGTTGCGGCTTCTGATCTCAATGGAAATTTACTGGGCACTACATTCACAAGAGTCGAGATTTCCGAGGGGCCTGGGGCTGTCTTATCTCTGGTCGAAAGCTCTTTTGATGATTTAGTAGGCAGTTTAAAGATTAGGAACTTATGGGGTATCGGCATCGGCGTGCCTGGTCCTGTTGAATTTGCTACTGGATCACCTGTCTCACCACCGATAATGCCTGGATGGGATAAATTCCCTGTGCGCGAGCGTTTTTCAACTAAATACAAAGTCCCTGTGTGGGTTGATAACGATGTTAATTTGATGGCACTTGGCGAGCACGCACTCCGAAATGACCCAATTACAAATGAACTTATCTTTGTGAAGATCGGGAGTGGAATTGGCGCAGGAATTTTAACTCACGGCCAATTACATCGCGGGGCACAAGGCTGTGCTGGCGATATCGGTCACATTGCCCTTCCTCCCAACGAAGATGTGCAATGTCGCTGTGGCAATTTAGGATGCTTAGAAGCCGTTTCGGGAGGATTAGCTTTAATTCGTGATGCTGAGGCCGCTTCAAGTAATAATGAAAGTGTTTACCTTGGAATTCGAAAAAAGGTAAAGCGTCGTATTGAAGTGCAAGATGTTATAGAGGGTTCACATAATGGTGACAGGTGGTGCGTTGAGAGAGTTGTAAAAGTAGGTTCCGACTTAGGAAGTGTTCTTGCGACTCTTGTTAACTTTCATAACCCATCACTAATTGTCCTTGGGGGCAGCGTTTCGACTGCTGGAGACAAGTTGCTGGCCTCAATTAGAGAGACGGTACTTAGTAGGTCATTGCCACTTGCTACAAGGGATTTACAGATTCGAATTACTGATTTCCCAATTGAATCTGGCCTAGTTGGTGCAGTAGAGATGGTCATTAATGAATTATTTTCATCTGAAAATCTTCGTAAGTGGGTTGCCGTTGGCCGACCAAGTCAAAGCTCAATTCATATATAAATCAAAAGAATCACGCTTGACCTGCTGGTGTGCGCGAAGGGATTCGAACCCCTAACCTTCTGATCCGTAGTTTCTCTTGCTATCTGCACAGGTAAAAGCAAAATAAAAGCAAAATACAAGCATTTATTCTTCAAAACTAACTGGGGTACCGCCCCAAGAAAGCGGTGTATTCGGTTCTTTATCATCATCCATAGCACCACAAATAGAACAAGTAACCTGTCCGTCTTTGTCTAGTCCAAAGTTACATTCGTGCATACATTGAGACTATGCCTGTTTTTTAAAGAAGAAAAGCCCCCGGTGTGAAAGGCACCGAGAGCTTAACTTGTGCGCGCGAAGGGATTCGAACCCCTAACCTTCTGATCCGTAGTCAGATGCTCTATCCGTTGAGCTACGCGCGCTTATTTAGTTTTGTACAGCCTGCGCATCTTACCTGCTTTTCTTTGTGTGCCAAAATGCCAAAACCAGCGGTAATTAAGGCACAAAAATCCCCGCTCACCTTGTAGCGCTATCGCAACAAGAGTGAGCGGGGATTTTCTACTGCTCTAGATTATGGCAACCAGGTAAAGCGACCTTCTCCAGTTGTCTTGCTATAACGTGCATCGGTTGAAGGTATCTCTGGCAAACCTGCGCTGTTCTTAGTAAAGCTTAAGAGATAATCATAGAGTGCCTGCTCATATGAGATTCCAAATCCGACCTTAGTTAATTTCTGGAGAGTCGGATAGTTATCTCCACCATCTGCAGTGAATTGATTTGTGACAATTGTGACGGCTGGAGCGCCTGCTACAACGGCTCCATCTTTCACAAGGGCGCGACCATCACTTAAAGTAATTGCCTTTACCCGTGTGCCAGGTGTCGTAACGCTTCCAGCATATGCATCACCTGTTGGATTTGTAATCACAATTGCGGTACCAGTTCGTGAGCAAGAGACCTTCATCCCGCTGATTTGAAGGAACTGGCCACCACCTGATGTACTAACTGCGCACGATCTTTCAAAAATCTCCTTCAGATCAGCAGCGCTGACATTTGTCACAGCTACCAGGCGATTATCGAAAGGAAGTAGATCAAAGGTATTGCCTCGGTTAATGGCCCCGGCTACACCTGTAGTAGGCAGCGTGGTACCACCACCTTGTCTTATACCTCCACCGTTTTGTAGGGCTACAAGTGGATTAGCAGTTCCAGCAGCAGGCAGGCCAGCTGCAGCAGCTCGATTGGAGTACGCCTGTATGAATGAATCAGCAACGAGATTTCCACCGTTGGTCTCGGCAGTTCTGACACCGAGCACAGTTGCACTGCCGCGATCTGTGGCCAAGACAATTTGACTTGATGCAATTGATTTAGCAAATCCGCTTAAGCAGGTGTTGAGTGGTTTTTCAACTGCCTCAACGATGCGCTTGTCCGGAGTGACTGCGTCTGTAATGCCAAGTGCTGTTGCGACGGAAGAAGCGGGAATGACTCGTCGTGGATATGACGTGGTCTTGTCATAGGAAGTCAACTTGCCATTTTCATCAAATGAGACATCAAAGCGACCGAGGTAATTGTAGTTGCCCTTGGCGGTGATTAATGGAACATCGATACCGTTGGCATCCTTAACCATCTCTGGGTACTTACCGACAGGCTTACCTTCACCTGGAATGAGTTGGATACTTTCAGCAACAACTGGGCTGGTTAATAGGTCATCGCCACCGCCGGCGACAGCAATATCTACATTCTTCAGCAGCGCTACGATCTCCTTGTCGTATGCAACACCCTGCAGATGGCTCACCAAGATAATCTTATTGACGCCTTGTGCTTCCAGAGCCTCTACCTGCTTGTTTATCAGTGCCGCTGTGCTTTTAATATCTATGGTCGTAATTTTAGTTGTTCCTGGTGAGGAAATTGTTCGAAGAAGTGGAGTAACGGCGCTTACTACTCCGAAGATTGCTCCGGTTGCGTAATCTTTATGCACATATGACTGTCCAAGTTTTTTTCCGGAATGTCTATTGCGAATAATCGGCCCTGTCTTTACTGCTATGGATGACAGATCTGTGTTGTTAGTAAAATCTAAGTTACCTGAAAGGAACTGATAGCGAACTTTTTGTGTAAAGGCATTAATGTAACGGTTAAGAAATCCTGTTCCGTAATCAAATTCATGATTTCCTAAGATGTGCGCGTCATAGGGCATCATTGATTGTGCCAGACCGTCATACACAGGGGTGGTCGAGTTACTATTAGCAGGCTCTGAACAAATCAGAGTCTTGCTGGCGAGGAAAGAATCTCCCGCATAGAGTGAGACCACGGCGTTGCCTGACTTCTTAGCTGCGCTAATTTCTCGCTTCATAACAGTTGAAAATGCAGCAGCACTTCCATAAATCAATTTTCCTTGCGGCAATGTATATGTTTGTTCAGGTAAGAGTGCAGACTCACCATCATTATTGTGTAAAATGGTCAGCGTTACAGGACGCCCTGCATCTGTAAATTTAGCCGCATTGGCAAGTGACATCGGAGCAACTAGTGCGGTCACTACTAATACCGTAATGGCAATCTTGATTTTCAAAGTGTCCTCCATAAGATTTAAGTGGGTTCTGAGTGAACTTCATTCCCTCTCGAGAGAGGGTTTATTAGTACCCTATAGGTTAACTTTCGAGTGTGGCGGTTTATGGGTGACTCTGGTGAACACAGTTTGAACTTTTAGTGACAAATGAAGTTCACGTAAGGGCAGTATTGGAGCAGTTACAGGTACGACCCATCTTGGAGGCCATTTATAAACCAGCCTGATTCAGTAATTCAGCACGGATTACACTCTTAACCCGAGGTTTACCCTTTGGCTCACCAGCAGCGACCTCGGCTTCATTGATTTTCTGCCACGCGCTTTGATCAACAACTACTTGGTGGGTTAACAGATCTGAAATATCTCCAGCGTTCTTGGGGGATTTCATATCAGCAATCATTAACTCCACAACTACTGCAGCATCAGATTTATTAGTACCAATGACACCTGTCGGACCACGCTTAGCCCAACCCACAACATAGAGGTTTTCTTTTACGCGACCATCGGAATTAACAACCTTGCCATTCTCATATGGCACGCCGTTAATCCCAGCTGCCTGATAGCCAATAGCGGTAATAACTAGACCGCATTTAACAGTGACATCACCGTTAGGGGTTGAATACACAACACCTTCCACACGCTCTGTACCAAGAATTTGCTTGGGCGTGTGTTGGAAAAGGAAGCGCATCGTGCGCTCATGCTCACTTTTTTGTGACTCTGCGATCAAAAGCATTGCATCTAAGTTACTTTTCACATCTTTTTCAGGCTCTGCTCCTGCACGAACTATCGCCGCATCAATGTCTTTTTTGTTAATAACAACATTAGTGTGTTCAAGCTTTGGTAGCTCTCTAAGTTCTGGGGAAGTAAACGCTGCATGCTCTGGCCCACGGCGAGCGCTGATATAAACATCGCGCACAGCACTTGCTTTAAAGGCGTCAAGTGCATGATCTGCAGTATCTGTTGGATCTAGCTCACTTGGCTCTAACGCCAACATACGTGCAACATCCATCGCAACATTGCCAGCGCCAATTACTACAGCAGTGTCGCAATCCATTGGAACCTTTACGTCTACATAATCTGGATGTGCGTTATACCAAGGCACAAAGTCTGCGGCCGATAAAGATCCAGGCAGGTTTTCGCCTGGAATCCCAAGAGTTTTTCCCAGGTGTGAACCCGTTGCAATTACTACAGCGTCATACTTGTCTTGTAGTTGAGCAACGCTTATCTCACTACCAATTTCAACGTTAGCAAAGAGGCGGAAGTTGGGATCAGCTGCAATCTTTTCAAAGACTTTAGAGACGGTCTTAATCTTTGGGTGATCTGGTGCAACACCGCTTCGAACTAATCCCCATGGTGTGGGAAGGCGTTCAATCATGTCTATTGCAAAAGTGCGATCTTCGTTTTGTTGATTCTGTAACGCTTGCGCTGCAAAGTAGCCCGCTGGACCTGCGCCAACGATTACTACTTTAAACAATGGCACAGCCAACTCCTTTAATCATGTTTCTGGCGGAGACGAGGAGATTTGAACTCCTGAAGGGTTTAACCCCTTACCTCGTTAGCAGTGAGGCGCACTCGACCGGGCTATGCGACGTCTCCGAGTACGGGTAAAGAATACAACCTCTCATGGGTAGAGGTTTACTTACCTCTTCGAAGCCTGAAAAGTAAGCCTCCTACAAGGATAACCAGAAGAAAGATCACGCCAATCGGAACTAGCCCGTTGTCTCTTGAACTGGGTTGAATCTCATCACTTAGAACGTCGACTATTTGCTCACTCCCGACTGGTAATCCTTGAATTGTGTATGGGGCGTGATCATTTCCAACAAATTCAATACTCAGTAGTTGTTCTCCTGCTTTTGTGGCAAATTGAAATGTGTTTAGGTGAAACCATTCATTATAAATGCGCATTATTTTACGCCCATCTAAATAAACATGAGCGTGGCCTTCTCCGGGAACATGCTGCATTGATGCCATCTCTGGGCGCCATACAAAATTTGTAGTTACAACATGAACATTAAATCCACCGGTTGGGTCTTTTTGAATTTCAAGAACTGCCTTTGGGGCAACTTCTTGCTCAATCTCATGAACCGAAATTGCACTGTATGCCTGAGCGGGCGTTGGTAATATTATTGAGAAGGCAAGAATCCACCCAACCACGATTGCTGCCATCGGCTTCATTAGGTAAATGTATTGCATTTGACCATCAAAGAATACTTTGCGTGTTTACCTTCTATTCACCTTGTCATTATACGCTCACCTAATGAAAATACGAATTGCTGCTGTTGTACTTATTCTTATTGGTTGTAGTTTCTCACCTGCTAACGCCGCAACAGTGACAGAGAAGATTGTTTATAACAAAAAGACAGTTGTTACATACACAGTTGTTGATTCACTAACTTTGGATTCAAATGGTTGTAAAGATGTGTATATCAAATACACAATTGATAAGTCTTATTCATTCCCTAATGCTTATGTAATGTTTGCTCTGTATTCGAAAGATAAAAATGAAGCGCAATCAGTTTATGTGCAACCAGGTAATGGCAAAGGTACTCAAGGTAAAGATGCTTGGGTGGGCGAAAAGGAAATGATTTTTTGTGGCAAAGCCAAGAGCTTCGTCAATGAATACGGTGACAAGGTAGTTGCACCAGCTTTTTCAAAAGGCAAGTACACCTTTGTGGCTCGATTTACTGTCCTTAAGCCTAAATTGCTTACAACGCCCTCAAAGGAAATCGTTTTTACAGTTAAGTAAAAACATTTCTGAAATCCTCTTGTAGGGTAGCTACGTGGAGAATTCAGACAAAGCCTTAGATACCGGCAGCAAGCGCGTTTATGACGTTGCGCCATCAGAGATGTTTGGCGAGTTCATGAAAACAGGTTGGGCGCCAACACCTTTGGAGGGAATTACACAGGATGAAGTAATTCCTTACTGCGCTTTGCGCAGAGCAGATCTTTCAGCTGCTTTTGCTGGGTTAAGAGTTGTTTTGCCAAGTGGAGAATTAAAGCAGCGCAGCAATGACACTGATTATGACTATCGCCCTCATAGCGCTTTTGCTTACTACACCGGCGTGCAAGGTGTTGAAGCAAACCCACATGCCGTCCTTGTTATGGAGCCAAATAAAGAGGGCCACACACCAATTTTGTTTATCAATCCTCGATCTACTCGTGACACCGATGCATTCTTCAGAGATGCTAAAAATGGTGAACTCTGGGTGGGCCGCAGATTTACAACTGATGAAGCAGCACAGCGTTATGGGATTGAGGTTCGCCCTGTAACTGAGTTAGCTGCCTTTCTAAAAGGTGGAAAAGCAGTTGCACTTCATGGCTATGACGAAGTTGTAGATACAACTGTCAAAGCACATCCACGCGCTGAAGAGCTTGTTAATTTTGTTTCTGTTGCCCGCCTCATTAAAGATGAGTATGAGATCCGTGAGATGCAAAAAGCGGTTGATGTTACTCACCGTGGTTTTAGTGATGTAATCCGTGTTCTCCCTGCAGCAGTTAACACACCGCGTGGTGAGCGTGTTGTGGAAGCAGCATTTTTTGGTCGTGCCCGTGTTGAAGGAAACACTCTTGGATACAACACCATTGCAGCAAGTGGTTCACATGCATGTGTGTTGCACTGGAATCGCAATGACGGCGATGTTAAGCCTGGAGATTTGTTATTACTAGATGCTGGTGTGGAAGTTGATTCTTATTACACGGCCGATATAACTAGAACTCTTCCTGTGAGCGGAAAATTCACACCGATACAACGCTCCCTCTATATGTTGGTCTATGAGTCTCAAAAAGCTGGAATTGCTGCCATTAGAGCCGGAGTTCCATTTTTAGATATTAATCGCGCTAGCCACACTGTTTTAGTGCAAGGTTTAATTGATATGGGAATAATTAAAATGAACCTTGAAGAAGCTATGGATCCACAGGTGAGCCTGCATAAGCGCTGGACCTTGCATGGTGTGGCCCATATGTTAGGTATGGATGTTCATGACTGTGCTCAAGCACGAACTGATCAATATCGTGATGGAATCTTAGAGGCAGGAATGATTTTAACTGTTGAGCCAGGACTTTATATCCAACTCGATGATGAACTATTCCCAGCTGAATATCGCGGAATTGGTATCAGAATTGAAGATGACGTCCTTGTAACCGAAGATGGTTGCATCAACTTATCTGAAAACATCCCTCATCACCCTGATGAGATTGAAAGCTGGATGGCTTCTCTACGCTAAAGACATACCTAGGGATGCGGCAAGTAAGCCAAA
>Ga0209553_1000930_pt1 | contig 14855 bp, 15 predicted proteins | sample LauGreFBDMM110DN_2_FD_188217 | JGI IMG/M metagenome (GOLD analysis project Ga0209553, IMG submission 188217) | Freshwater lake microbial communities from Lake Michigan, USA - Fa13.BD.MM110.DN (SPAdes) (version 2) | ecosystem: Environmental > Aquatic > Freshwater > Lake | place: Lake Michigan...
TCTGTCAAGGCTCAATTTTCGGGTACGACGGACTTCCAGTCCGTCGACAAAGGTTACCGCCGACGGACTGGAAGTCCGTCGTACAAATCCAATTCAACCCCAACTTTAAAGGTTGACAGAGCACTATGTGTGGTCCGATGAGGGGTTTTGCCCTACCGCCGATTTCCAGTGACTCACCGTTTTGCACACTTCACAACGATGATCTGCGGTCGTGGACGGCAGTCACCGCATCAGTGAGTTGGAACATTGTCTCGCAGCCGTTTGTTACGAGCTTCGCGTTGCATGAAAAAGAATGTTGTCAGGACCGACCAGATGCAAACGGCAATCAAAGCGGTCAGGAACTTGCCCCAGCCGTAAGACTGTGCAATGTGGCCGCCGTAGACCGTAAAAACGGCTGACGCAGCAAAGCCTACGGCATCCAGGATCGCGACGAGAAAGCCGGAATGCGGTCCTCCAAAATCGATCGAGAAGACACTCGCCGGAATGTAATAGCACGGCGAAACACAAAGTCCGAAAACAAACAGCAGGCCCAGAGAGATGAGTGTGGCTTGTTGTTCGCTGAGGTTCCAATGCGGCATAATCCAAAATGCAACAATGCAGCCTGTTGCGGTCAACAGCAATCCTGCCATCACCCACGCCATGATTCGTCGGTCCAGACGGTCGAACACAAAACCACCGATCAAGACAGAAATCAGACTTCCCAGCGGAAACGCAGAGGCCCCCACGGATGCGCGTGCGGTGCTCAGGCCTTGTGTGTCCTTCAGGTACAGCGGCAGAAATGACAGGAAATCCCACAGGATTGTCAGTCCCATCAGGCTCCCGCAAATGAGCCAGAATCGGAGGCTGCAAAAGAATTTTGGAATTGCCTGCAGCAGCGTGAGTCCGTCAAATCGATGAGCTGACGTGGCAGGAATCGTCGCGGCGGAATCGGTAGTCGAGGGACGTTCGATTTCCGTCACTGGAATGGCGGGGCGCTCTTTCATCGCCAAGGCATAGAAGGCGGTGATTGCAAATCCGATCGCGGACGCAATCAGCAGTACGCCTCTCCACGACATGAAAGCCAGCAGAGATCCTAGGACCAACGTTGCCGTCAGCGTGCCGACTCGCGAACTGGTGGATAGGATTCCCCAGACGCGACCGTACTTTTTTGGCGGAATCCAGTTGACGATGATCTTGGTCATCGACGGCCAGCCTGCGGCCTGAGCCATATATGTCAGAAAAAAGCTGATCTGAAACATCAGTTTCGTCGACGACATGGCAAACAGACTCACAAAGATCGATGCAATCAGCAACCCGACCGTGAATGTTCTTTTCCCGCCGAATTTGTCGGCCGACCAGCCAAACAGGAACTTGCCTGTCATGCCTCCCACGGTCCCTGACGCCACGATGACACCCCATGATTTCAGGTCAATTCCCAAAGCGGAATCCGCCACAATGGAACTGCCAGCGACGGTCGGAATCATGCGAAGAATCATGGATGTGGAATAACCAGCGTACATCGTCCCGATCGTGGCGACCTGTTGGCGATGATGATCATGTTGTTCCGTCAATGCTGGTACGGACGGTGCTGTATAAGGATTGTCCGTGGCGATATTGGTCATGTGAAATTCCAGTTGGGCGAGCGACAGAAAAGAATTTTCGTAACCGTTCACGCCATTTCGAGAATCACAGGTTAAACCACAGATGGACACGGATGAACACAGATTGACTGATGATTTCTATCTGTGTAAATCTGTGTTTATCTGTGGTTGCTTGCGCAGGTTTCGTTCTGATGCGTGAACGGTCACGAATTTACCGTGCCGAAATTTGAATCATAACATTCCTGTTTGGCGGGGCTGATACATGCGGCATTCATCAGCTGAAAGTTTCAGCAGCTCGTTCAGAGATTGTTCAATCGCCTGCATGAGTGCGTCCACTTTCGAGCTTCGATCACGTTTTGGGTTCACTTCGATTGGTTCACCCACCTGAATAATGGCCTTCATCGGACCGTGCGGCGTCTCGTCTCCCCACAGATTTTCATTGAACCGTTCAACGGTTTCCAGAATTCGATCCACCGTTGGTCGCGAAGCAACGTAACGTGCCGGAAACAGACTCAGGGACTGCGCGAGGCTGGCTTCGGTCAAGAGCCGCCAGCGGCGATCCATTTCTGATACCAGCAGAGTTCCCTCGATCATCTCAGGCAGCAGAACTCGCCGCAGTTCTTTGACTCTTGCAATCACGGATCCCTCTTTGGGACCGCCGAGAAACTCCTGTTCCTGGGGAACCAGCAAATGGTCGATCAGCCGACGAAGTCGTTCATCGATGTCGCCGGTTTGCGCCTGTCCTAGGTATTCCTGTTCCTTCAGTGTCAATAGGGCATGGCCGACTCGATAGATGCGTTCGATCAGACACTGCCCTTCAAAGGGTCGCCAAGAGAGTCGCTTTTCGATCTGCGTCAGCATCGCTCCTGCGGACACTTCAATGTCACCCATGTACAGGTAGCGAATGGCGATCGGAACCGTGTAGACGCGACGGGGGTCTGGCGTGTTGCTTGCCTCGCTGGCTTTGTCGAGTTTTGCTGCTGCCGAGCGAGCGATAAATGAAACACCCTCCTGCAGCGCATTCAGGTGTTCATTGGAATTGCTCAACGCACCTTCGGGGAAAAGCACCAGCGGACGCTTGCCTTCCGTCAGGATCTCGATTCCTTTCTGAACGGCCTGACGATCAATGCCTTCGCGATACACGCTAAAAGCACCTAAGCGGCGAAGCAGCCACGACATGGAACGACTTCCGCGAAACAAATGCGCGCTGGCCATCACGAAAAACGGTGTCCTGACATATCTTGCCAGCCGTTGAAGCAGAATCGCATCCGACATGCGGCAGTGATTCGGAGCCAGCACGATGCCGTGGCCGGCCTTCAGCAGGGAACTCAACTTTTCCGCACTTCGAATCTCAACATCCAAAATGCCACATTTTCGTTTCAGATATTGGGGCACAAACCGTCCCAGCACAGTGGGCCAGAATCGGCTTTCATGCGGTGGAATGAATTTGTACTTCGAACCAGTCACAAGGACGGATGTCATGCCTCAGCTCCTGTAAGGATTCCGATGATTCATGAAGATTTCAGAAGGTTGAATGTTTCACGCCCAGAAGTTCTGCAGTTTTTCATTCGCCGTGACCTCCAGGGGAAAACGCCTGCTGAATGCGTGATCCTGAACACCGGCGAATTCACGCAGAGCCAGATGAATATGCTCCGGACGGACGCGGATTCCCTTGTCAGTATCGATCGCGAGCGATCCGGGATTGAAGGCGGCCAAAGCAATGTGATTCTGCTGGGCAAGTCTTTCTTTTGATTGCTCTTTCGGGATGAAAGGAACCACGCGATCCAGAGCTTTGGAATTCGCCTGTGCCGCATACAGCATACTCAGACTGCCTTCAACGCCCTTCGGGTCCATCAGGTACGTGGTGTCCCAGCCTCCGGATGCATTGACGACGACGTAGTACGGTCCGGGGTAGCCGGACGAATCCGATGACTCCTCAATCGCGCCCGGAATCGACTGCAAGCCGACCGGCGTGGCAAAGCCAAGTCCTGCAAGACCGCACCGTTTGAGAAATGTTCGTCGCGACATGAATCAACTGTTTCTATGTGCGCCGATCGGCAGCACTTCGTATGCTACGCGCACCCACGATGTTTTCCTGAAACTTGTACTCTACGTGGCCGGAAATCAGTTCGTCGAGCGGAGCGGCGTGAGCCCTCCGGTACCTCGTTTTTGTACCGACAAGCTGACGCATGCCGCTCGCCAATTATCTTACTCAGGACCGCTCGGAGTTTAACGAGCAGAACGACTGGAATTCACGATCAGTTTCAGAGTGTTATCAGCCTGCTCTTTGACCGTCGGGGGCAAGGTACTGGTGTTGTAAGAAGAGTACAAGGGATCCACTGGTTTTCCATGATCCTTCGTGTGTTGAACCGTACCATCATTGATGATCAGTTGGGCGACAATGACACGGCGTTCGGGACAAAGATAGGTTTGCACGACAGACTGTCGTACGCTGGTCGAATGACTCCTGAATGTCTTGTACAGGTCCCATTTCTGTTACAGAACTGTCTGTTCAAGATGCGGCAGGATATGAATCAGCCAAAACGGTTCAGCGCCACTTTGTCATAAACCGCAGCCAATACAAGCACGAAGCGCAAGCGAGTGAGTTTGCCGCAAGTTATTCACTCGCTTGCGCTTCGTGCTTATAACGCGGGAAGCTCATGATTGGGCCTCCTGTTTCAGGTCGCGGAAGAAAGCCCCAAGGGGGCCAAATGCGATAGCCCAGGGTGCAACCCTGGGTCCGAAGGGCCATAGAATCCTCAGCCCTGAAGGGGCGAAATGAAGTTTAATCCCACACATAGCGTTCATCAAATGAGATCCTGTATTTGTTCAACAAGCGGCGATATTCTTCTTGAAACGTGATTTTGCGGTGATGCTCGGCTTGGTTGGCAAGGTATGCCACCAACGCAGGCCGATGGGTGGGGCTGATTGAAAAAATCCCATAGCCACCCTGCCAATGAAAATTCAGATAGCGCGCGCCCTTGGTCTTCAACCATTTTGAAGATCCTGTTTTGATCTCCTGCACCAAGTCTGCGGGCGCACACGTTCTCGGCTGGGCGATCAGCAAGTGGATGTGATCGACGACGGAGCCAGCCTTAAGCAAGGTGCCTTTTTGATTTTCCACAATGCCGCCGATGTAGGCGTGGAGTTCATCGTGGATGTCATCATCCAAACACGGTTCGCGGTTCTTCGTCGAGAAGACCAGGTGAACGAGGATTTGGGCGAGTGATTGCGGCATGAGGTTACGCCCCTTCAGGGCTGGGAAAGGTGTTTTGGGCCATTCCCAGGGCGTTGCCCTGGGCTATCGCATGACGCACCGTTGGTGCTGATAATAACCGGCACATCCCCGAGCCATTCCACGCCGCTGGGCTTGTATTTCGGATAACGCGGGAAGCTCATGATTGGGCCTCCGTTTCAGGTGACGGAAGAAAGCCCCAAGGGGGCCAAATGCGATAGCCCAGGGTGCAACCCTGGGTCCGAAGAGCCATAGAATCCTCAGCCCTGAAGGGGCTAAATGAAGTTTAATCCCACACATAGCGTTCATCAAATGAGATACTGTATTTGTTCAACAAGCGGCGATATTCTTCCTGAAACGTGACTTTGCGGTTCTTCGTCGAGAAGACCAGGTGAACGAGGATTTGGGCGAGTGATTGCGGCATGAGGTTACGCCCCTTCAGGGCTGGGAAAGGTGTTTGGGGCCATTCCCAGGGCGTTGCCCTGGGCTATCGCATGACGCACCGTTGGTGCTGAAAATAACCGGCACGTCCCCGAGCCATTCCACGCCGCTGGGCTTGTATTTCGGGTAACGGGGGAAGCTCATTGGGTCAGCCCCCCAATCATCGTGAGAATGCGGTCGGTGGTGGCTTTTAGGTCGGCATCAATCGCGCTGAGCGTGCGGGGCGGTTGGAAGACATAGAAGTGACGGTTGAACGGGATCTCGTAGCCGACGCGGCCCACTTGGCCGTCCTTGGCATCGCAGGTGGCGGGATCAATCCACGCATCGGGGACATGCGGCGTGACCTCGCGGGCGAAGTAGGTCTGCACGTTTTCCTTGAGCGGCACATTCTCGGTGTCGTTCAGGTCGGAGTCCGGCTCGGGGTTGCCGCTGCTGTCGCGACAGATCTCGGCGGCGTCATCGCGCTCGCCGATGCCAGCGAGGATGGCTTTGAGGACGGGGGCTTTGAGCTTCAAGCCCGCTTTCTTGAGCGCGGCCTCCAGCGCGGCGGTGAACTTCTCGCGGTTGAGGTAGGTTTTACCCGCGAGGGTTTGCAGGGCGGCGCGGATCTCGGCTTGCAGGGCGAGGCCCTCTTTCTCCTCCTGCTTCTGCTCGGCGGCGGCTTTCTTTTTGCTCACGGCCAGATTCTTGAAGGCGGCCTGTGTGTCGAGCCGGGCAAGCGATTCGGCATGGACCGTAAAGCGCAGTTTCAGGGGACGCAGCACCTTGATCTCGCGGTAGCCGAAGTCGGTGGTGTCGAAGATTTTCACAAACGGGCCTTCCTTGCGCGCCTTGACCAGCTCCAGCACGGCCTGCTTGTGGGTCTCGGTGATTTCCCGGCGTTTGCTGCCGAGGCTCTTGGACATGCCGGACCAGAAGTCCGGGCCGGAGGCGTCCACCAGCATGACCTTGCCCTTGTGCTTGGCGGGCTTGCGGTTGCTGAGCAGCCAGATGTAGGTGCCGATGCCGGTATTGTAAAAGAGCTGCTGCGGCAGGGCGACGATGGCCTCCAGCCAGTCGTTTTCCAAGATCCAGCGGCGGATTTCCGATTCGCCCGAGCTGGCCCCGCCCGTGAAGAGTGGCGAGCCATTGAGAATGATGCCGATGTAGCTCTGAAGGCCGGTGCTTGGGGGCCAGCCCCCAAACCCCCGGGATTTATCGCATAGGGCCATTCACGGAATTTGATTTGGAAGGAGCCTGAGCTGGTTAGATCTGACCAGCCTACGCTTCCGTCAACGGCATCTGTCGGCATCGCATCGCCAGCCACGCTACTCGCAACTGATTGGCGGGCGGCCGGACTACTCACAGACCTGAGCAATCCCCTGTCAGAATTCGCCAACAACTTCGTCGCCCCGAATCGTTGCCAGCGCCTGATAAGTGCCCCTATCGATGCTTTGGGAAATGAAGCGGACCGAACCATCGCCCAAGAGGAACTGTGCACCTCCGGTATGGTTGCTGCTGAAGTCATCGAAGTGAGTGGCCGGATGATTTGGTGTATGATCAGCGGACCCACAGACTCGTTGAAACGCTTCTTCACCCTCAGCGATCATCCCGGGCCAAGTGGTGTACCAATCTAGGTTCGCGACTGTCTTCCGTTCGCCCACCATGAACGTGTTCGTTGTGCCGTCCGTGAGATCGGCGATACGAACGTTGCTATTGTGATAAAAGACGCCGTCGCCTTTGCACGTTCCGTCGGCCATCACCGGAAGATCTCCGGGAGCATTTTCGCAGCCATCCAGTTCTTCGGTCCCGAAGCAGCCGATGTAGTTGGCAATTGGCAATCCGGTGATAAGGGCACCGCCTCCTTCCTCTGAAATGAAGAAGAACTCCGGCTGCGGATCTGACGGACACTTGTATGCTGGAATCTGATTCCGAAGAAATGCTGCATTTGCTGAGTCGGTCAACGGCAGGTTGGCATTGAACTGACTGTAGACATTGTTCTGTTCAATGTGCGGCAAAATCATCGTCGCCCAGCCTACACCACTGGTTCCTTCATGGGCATTCGGGGCACCGGTGTCGTCGACCGCGATCCAGCCCGGAGGAAATACGCCAGCCACGTCGAGATAGTTGTGAAGAGCTAATCCAATCTGCTTTAGATTATTCTTGCACTGAATTCTGCGAGCCGCCTCGCGCGCCTGTTGCACCGCAGGCAACAGCAGCGCAATCAGGATGGCAATGATGGCAATCACGACCAGCAGTTCTATGAGTGTAAATCCGCGATGAATGCGAGTATATGTTTTCAAGATTGCACCTTAGAGGAATCTGATGAAGTTTCGGTTTCACAGGAAACGCAAGATTGAGAGTCGGCGCAGAAGCGAACAGGCTGACATCAACATCATCTGCATGCTCCGGTTGAAGGGAAGGCTGACGCAGATTGAATGCAGTGACTCACCTCGCCGAAGCCACGAACCGCACGGACTGGTCGGACACGTCAAACGCGTCTCGCAGGCCGCTGACGAGATGATCACATGGAATTCAAATGTGGAGCCGGGATAACGCAACCCTACGCCGGGCAAATTCATTGCCGGCCCTGTCGTCGTGAGGGTTCAATCATTCACTGAAAACGTGATGATGCCTCAATGGATAACGACGATGGTCTGGTGCGCCGGGGCAGCCACAAGTACCCCTCAGGCTACTGGCGGAGCACGGCATTGCAGAGGCAGACCAAAGCCCAGCAGCGGGTCTGCACATTCAATGACGGAAATTAACTCCGTCCGTTCTGGAAAGACTGTCAGCTCAACTACCAGAGCAAGCACTCGGGGAGCTGCAATCGCCTGACAAACAGGGCAATTGGAACAGTCGTGGGGGGCCGGCTTACGCAGCGGCAAGTTCTGATCTTCCGCCTGCGGAACGACACACTTCGCCGTGCCATGGGAATCCCTGCCATGGAGGTGATGATGGTGACAACACTTTGTCGAAGTCAACTGCGCTTTGGAAGTTGCGCAACACGAGATGTCAACGACTGTGTGCAGCCAAGGTGCACCCGATGGGAGGAGAAGCAGCCAGAGAACCAGCAGCCATGTGAAGATTTGAGTTCGATGCGGAAGCATGCTCTCTGGGCCAAGGAGGGTAAAATTTGAAACTCCGAGCCCGACCTCGAGGGCTGAAGATACGGCATAGCTACGTCGAAATGAAAGGTTAAACCAGGAAGAATCAGTAATTTTTGTCCGGCCTAGTAGCAAAAAAAACGTTCATCTTCGAAGGAAAACTATCTCTGCAGATACAGTTTCTTCGTGTCGATCACCAGCATATCATCTTCGTCGAAGCGCCCCGTACCTTCGATCACGAGCAGGTCGAACTCTTTGACATTGAAGAGTTCCCGGGCATCGATGTCGATCATCTTGCTCGTGTCGTCGGAAAATTCCACGCGTGCAATGACGCTTTTGATGTCGCGTTTGCAGAATGGGCATTCGTGAGGGTCGTGCGATTCGTCGCCGTCGTGACCCGTGGCGTCGGTGACAATGAAGGCTGCTTTTCCTTCAGCGAATGGAGGAAAATCTCCGGCATTGATCCGGGCGCGAACCACAAATCTGGTGTCAGTTTTCAGTGCCCCGGACTTCAAATCCTTTCGGATATCAGGCACCGGACGCTCCTTTTGCGGAGTGCTCGCCACAAGGAATTGTGACTGCAGCGCGAGAACCCGCGGGCTGGTGCTGTCGCCACAACCCGTTGCGATCAGGCAACAGGCAATGGCCAGCGAAAGTGTTGTAAGCTGTTTCATCTGTGATTATCTTCTGTTAAGTTGTGAGTCGGCGGAATTCGCAGACAATCACCCTGTTGTGACATCAGAGCAGTCTCCGAAGCCCAGCGCGACAATTCATCGCTGGTTCTACTTTACGGAACTGCCGGCGTTTCCTCGCCCTTCGCATCCGCAGCAGGTGCTGAATCGGCGGCACAGGCCGCTAACAATGCTGTCAGCGTTGAATCGATCGTTGCCGATTCCTCGGAGTATGTGGAACCTTCCTGTCCGTGCATCGTCTTGTCCACGTTTCCGAAGGCGTCCATCAGAGCGTTGACGGCGGTTTCAATCGCGGCTTGGTTGGCTGCACTGGCTTTCTCTTTCTTTGCAAGTTCCGGAATGGCTTCTAGGATCGCTCCCACTTCATGCAACGGTCCATGGGCGGCGTCCTGATCATTCTTCGCGAATGAGTCGCGAATGGTGTTGCGCAGCGATGTCAGCTCCGCCAGTGCGTCTGTCAGCGATTCGGGACCATGGTCGTGTGCTTCATGGTCGTGACTTTTATTCTGCGAAGATTCGACGGGCTCGTTCCTCGTAGGTTCACTGCAACCGCTGCCGACCAACAGGGAGAAACAAAGGACCAGCGACCATGAGTGACGCAAAGAACACATCTGAAAATTCCTCTTGGAGAAAAAAATTAAATCGACCAGCCACATTTCAAATTTGAGATTTGAGATTTCAAATCTCAAATCCAAAATATCATTTAGTGCTTATGCTCCGGAGCCCCGATGGCTACGATTTGGCCCGGAGTACCACCGACAACTGACTTGGCTCGGATTGTCAGATCTTTCAGCGTCATGACCCAGATGGTACCATCGCCGGGATTGGTAAAACATGCAAGGCGACCTTCGGAATCGAAGCTGACGGAATGATGACCGTGATGACCATCAACCTTACTGGGACCCACGGGGATCGTCTTTGCGATCTTTGCGTCCGACAGATTGCGGTCGCCGTTGGGGTCGAGATCCACGATCGTCAGTTGTTCCTGAAGTTCGCCTTCTTTCCTGTCGTGGAAAAGGAACGCGTAACGCTTGCCGCCGGACGCCAGCACCACTTCCGGAGTTGTCAGCGCAAGACCATCTGCCACCTCGATCGGCAGCTTGATCACTGTCGGCTCAGCCGCTTTGGCATCGAGCAAACACAGTGCCGACTTCCCTTCCGGACCGCCGGTTGTGAACAGCACCCAGTTGCGTTGATTGACGAAGGCTCCGGTGCGATTCGGCTTTTCAACGCCTTCTTCCTTTCCCAGTGAGATGTGTTTGACCACAACCGAATCGGCGGATTTCGAAAGCGACGTGTCCGCATCGACGCAGCACACACCGTCCTCCGGGGCAAAGAAGACGCGTCCCGAGTTCGCAGTTGCGCCGTGAATGACGCCGGTCGGCAGTTTGAAGGAATAAGCGATCTTCTCACCGTCGGTCTGCTTCAGATTGACGACATCGACGCGGCCCATATTCGGCCCGTCGCCATCGATCCACGTGGCATAGCACACCGTGTTGTCTACGGCTGCCATCGTGATGTGATTGCCGCCCCCCGTGCAGAACGTTCCGCAATCCTTCGCTGGCTTTGCGCTGAGGTCTTTAGGGACAAGGTGTGTAAACCCGTTTTTCTTGTCGTTGGCCATATAGAAATGGCCGTTGTAAACGTACAGATGAGCCGGGTTGCCTTGTTCGGCATCCAGTCGGCTGCCTTTCACTGACGGCGACGACACGAAATTCCAGTGCGAATGATTGCCGTGCGGTTCTTCGCGAACGCCCGTATCGACCGCTACCCAGCCACTCTGGAATTTGCCGTCATCGTTGTCTCGTACGCCGACCAGCAGATGACCTTCGGCATGTTCCATCTGCACGAGATCCTGCTTCTCCAGATCGAGCTTTGGAAAATCTTTCACAGGCGATGCCGAGACAACCCATTTTTCTCCTGCGTGGACTTCTCCCCACATCAGAGTGTCCTTGTCCCGATCCTGCCAGAGCACTCTGGCAATACGAGGCCCGCGATCTTGAGCATTTGCGACGGGCGAAAGCAGCACGCATCCGAGGGACAATGCGATGAGTGTCTTTTCGAGTCTGTTCATCAACAAGCACCGATTCATCATATTTCCCTGTAAAAGTTGCTTATGTCATTCTGATGGCGAGCGGCTGGGTGTCAGCCCTCCGTGCAGTGAGTAGCGCACACGGAGGGCTGACGCCCAGCCGCTCGCCAAAAAACAAAGATCACTTCGAAAACGGATTCCCACTGCCTTCCGATAATTGAAAACTTCCATCTTCAAAATGCACACACGACCATGTTGCAGCATCGCCTGCGCCATGCAGCCAGAAGAAGTGGCGCTCTGACGTGCCCGAAAGAAACATTATCGGCGGTCCTGCAAAATTCGTGCTGCCCTGAAAATCCGGCTGAGACGCGAAGAACTGAGTTAAAGCCTTCTCATCGGCTACTTCCATGGACGGTTTCAATGTCCATATTGTACCTTCCTCCGAAAACGACTGCGGAGCCGAAATTTCCGAGACCGCAACCGGTTGAGCTGTGGAAGAACCACATCCACTCATCACGATGCGCAAGGTTACAGCCAGAAGATAAAGAAGGAAATGGGGCAATATCACAATGTTCATCAGTTTCCTCCGACACAGAAAAGCCGGGTGCCCGTCCGGATGATGAACGCTCCATCGGCGGCCGCGACACCATAGACAATCGGATCGCGTGCAAGAGCCTGCGACCCCTCACGACGTTTCCGAAAACTCTCTTCCATCGCCTTCATTTCTGCTGCATCAATGGCATTATCTTCGTTCAGATCAACGCGCGGCAGCATCTCCTTCAAGTCGGACGGCAGCTCATCAGCCGAAATGACTCCGTCGCCGTTGGCATCGCTCTTCAGCAGCATCGCCATCATCCCGCCGCCTCGGCGACCAGATGGTGGTCCCCCGGCAGTTGGCTCGGTCGATTCCGCAGCCTTCGATTTCTCTTCGGAAGCGATACCGCCGACTCCTTCACCATGGCCATGACCGCCGTGCGTTTCTTTGTAAGTTTCCGGAGTTGGTGCATTCTTCGGATCCCACAACAGGTTTGTAGCCACTTTGAAAAACGTTGGGCCACTCTTGATCACTTGAGTGGTACCATCTTTGCCGAAAAAGAAAACCTTTTCACCTGCCACAATCGGCGTAGCCCAACAGGTTGTCCCGAGTCGCTCTGTGTAGTGCGTTTCACCAGTTGCGCTGTCGATGCAAAAGAGCACTCCTGCGCTTTTGAGATAATAGGCACAGTCACGGTCCACGACCGGACTTGCGTAGTCGCAGACAGCCTTGGACGCTCTCCACATGACTTCATGTTTGCCTGCCGGGGTTGTGTCCAGCTTGATACAAAGGTTCGACTGAGCAGCATCCTGAGTCGATCCAAACTCAGGGATTCTGGCACCCACGAAGAGATACGGCCCCACGGCCGTTGGTGATGGCACAGAGTTACCAGAAAGTCCGCCCACAGTCCACAGTTGTTTTCCATCGACCAGGTCATAGCCATCGATTGTGCCACCGGAACTTAGAATGATTAACTCTTTCCCTTCGAGTTCGAGAACGATCGGAGACGTCCATGAACTCCCCGATGCTCGGTCTGATTTCCACATGGTTCGCCCAGTCGCTTTCGCTATGGCGAGGAGATACGAGGGGCCTTTGTGTTCAACGTTTATGATCATCAGATCTTTTGTCTGCGTCGGTGAACTGCCAAGTCCGTGGTTGTTTTCGAAAGCGCCGAATTCTGTCGTCAGACTGCGTTTCCATTTTTCAGAACCATCTAAGACCAGATTTGCTCGCCCGTTTTCAGATCGAGACAAATCACGGCACACTGATCCTTCATCTGTCCAATGACGACGGTCAAAAACACTCGCGAATTGAACACGACTGGGCATGACTGGCCATAACCTGGTAACTCCTTTTGCCATGTAATCCCGCTCTCTGGTGACCATGTGCCTGGTGACGCAGAGCCAGCAGCGATCATCAGGAACTTAATCATTCGCACAACGCAATCTCAGCGCGAACGAATACTATGAATCTGGAGATCACTAGGGCGATAGGACAAAGCCGCTCGCGCCACATGGAGAGCACGACTCACGATGGACGAAACGTAATGGATCGCCTGATCTAGCATGCCGTTTTACAAATCCTAACTCCAATCTTCGATCCGGGTTGCTCCGAATCGAGCAATGGTCGTTTGGTTCATGACGCAAGTGAGCATCACCGCTTATCTTCTTCTGCAAACTTTACCGGCAATGGAATGTCGAGTGTGTCTTTGTTGGCCTTGAAGCCGTCGCCGTCGATATCGACGAAGACGGGGTTGTTGAGTGCTGCGGGATGCTGAGCGCCCCACATCGGGCCCATGACATCGCCGATCAACTGAGTTCGATGGCCGGTGAGGACGACGAGATGAGCGTCCTCCGTGAGTTCAATCTCCACGTCGTGTGCAAACTTGACGGCATCCTTGCTGAACATGTCCGGATGCGTGTCACGGCTGAACGTCAGGTTGGCATGTCTGCGCCCGTTCACGAGCACGATGACCGTGTCGATGTCAAACCAGTTCGGACACTGCACCTTGATCGAGGCGGTGACTTTCTTCGATTTCGCCGCAAGATCCTGACCGGCAATGACCGGTGCGTCCGCGCTGCCCGATTCCCGAAATGTGGCTTCCAGATACGGTCCGTTCGACATGATGATCTGCCCATTGCGTGCGTTGTCCCGCATCTCGTCCAAACTGATTTTTGCCGGATCATCTGTACCGGATTTCACCCAGATTCGCAGTCCACCGGATCCGTGATAGTTGTAGTGAGAATCGGTATTCACCACGCCATAGATGCGAAACCCCTGATTCAGTAACTGCAGCCAATTCAGTGCTGTCTGATTGCCGGTCTCCTTGCCTCCGTAGATGTGGTAGCGCGTGGGATTCAGCAGCGGATCGATCGGATGAATCTCTGTCACATTCATGATGCCGAAGGATCGCGAATACCCTTCGTCTGGTTTCTGATCACCGTCGCGGTCATAAAACAGCCAGCCGATGTCTGGATGATTCTGTTGAATGAGTTTTACGCTGTTGCTGTCCCATGCGGCGATGCGTTCCATTTGTGTTTCAGGGCTGGAATCCGTGACGGGAGCACCGCCATCCTGAGTCCGCGGTAGATAGGTCAGTGGAAACACATTCTGATGATTCAAAGGCAATGGCGTTCCTGTGAGTTCCATGCCGGAAACAGTTGCCAAGAATGGCTCCAGCCCCAGCGCCTGAATGTGATCGGCATACGTGCTGATACGATTGTGTTCTGTACATGGCGCGAATTCGACATTTTCGGCTGCAAGATTCAACACGCGGCCTCGCTGACTGCCTGTGTTGTCACCCGAGGGTGAACTGTGGCTGTGAAAATCGGCACTCACCCAGCCCGGCGTTTCGATCACGCGCGTAATTGCGACTTTCAGGTCACTCGATTTGCCGGGCTGCACGGTGAGCTTTGTAAATTCTGCGTCGTACTCCGGTCCATGGCTGACGGTGATGTCGTAAACCCCTGCAGCCAGTTCAGTCCGGACTTTTCCGTTCGCCGTGTATGCCAGATTCCGTACGAAATGTTCGGCAGTTTCTGGTCCCCAATTTGGCGTCGGAGTCTTATCGTTACCTTGGAATTCGATCTTCGCCGGGATTGCCCGACCCTCGGCGTCGGTGACGGTGATCGATGCAGTGCCGGGATGGTATTCGGCGAGTTCGAGCACATGGTTACCGTTATCCGCAAGCACAATCGTCTGCATGGCAAAATTCTGCCCCGCGACAGACACCGTTGCTTCGCACGATCCTGACG
>Ga0209553_1000940_pt1 | contig 14793 bp, 10 predicted proteins | sample LauGreFBDMM110DN_2_FD_188217 | JGI IMG/M metagenome (GOLD analysis project Ga0209553, IMG submission 188217) | Freshwater lake microbial communities from Lake Michigan, USA - Fa13.BD.MM110.DN (SPAdes) (version 2) | ecosystem: Environmental > Aquatic > Freshwater > Lake | place: Lake Michigan...
CCCACCACCAGGAACAGTGATGCCAGTCGCGTTCACTGCGGTCTCAAAGAATCCGCCCTTCGTCGCGATATTCACATTCAGCATCGAGGAGTTGTCAATAATCGAAACTCCAACAATCGTGCGCACGCCGCGATCAACGGGACTTGGCGCGAGGAACCAGAAACTGTCGGTGTAGCCATCGCCATCTGCGTCTGTGAAGGTACGACCAATCATCTGCCGCGCGGTGTTGGGCTGCCACTCATCGCTCGCAGGACCGAGTGCAGCGAGTTGGAAGAAATTCGGCAACGCGGAAGGCAACCGGTAGTTCAGTCCGTACCACGCCGCTGCGTTCGGAGGCGCGAACCATTGATCGCGACGCGTTGGGAAGTTCGTCAGAAGATCTGCAGTTGACGAGAATCCAACGGGCGGAACATTCGAGAGCCATTGTTCATAGGGAACAGCAACGCCGAACGCTTTCGTGAGATCGCTCTGATTCAAGTTGATGAGCGCCGTGCCTTCGATGTCTGCGATGTCACGCACTGCACGCCACGCATTGTTCGCGCTCGGAAGCCACGTCAAATGCGTCCAGTGTGAGAAGCCATCAGGAACGCCGTCAGCATTGAAGTCTGCGCGCTGTGGTTCGGTTGATCGAAGCCAGCGAGTGTCACCAGTGCCTGGATTGCCGTAGGGATTTGAATCACCAAGGGGTGCACCTGTCAGTGTCAGAAGTTGCCCATTTGGCGCGCCCACGCCACGTGGCCATGCGCTGATAGGCGAGAGGAAATCATCAGGCCAGTTCGTCCATGGTTTCACTTCGTATGCGGTCGTGTTGGTGGGGAAATCTGGAAATGCATCGCCGTCTCCATCACGATCAGTTTCGTAGCGCGTTGCGAATTGAGGAGTAGCAAGACGCGGCCATGAAGCACTGCCCACTTTGGTCGGCGGAACTGTCGTGTTGTCGAGTTGACCGAACGCATCCGTGGGATCAATCGGTTTCGGAAACAGACTTGCGCTGATCTCCTTCGCAACATCACGCGAAAGACTGTCCGATCGACCATCGCGGCCACTCGCGGCTTGCTGCGCAGTCGCGATCTGGCGACCAGCCTTGGCGCGCGTGACGAATGCAGTTGCGATGATGACGAGCAGCACCAAGATCGACATCACAAACACGATGGTGTTCGCGCGTCGGATCATGGGAAAGGGAGACTGACTTCGTGGCATGGATTGCTCCAATCGAACGGAAGGAGAAAGCAACGCACTCATGGTCGTGGCAACTCCACGATGAACTGAAATTCGCGGCCACCTTCGAGGCGACCGTTTGGATCATGCAACTTGATGGTGATGCGGACGGCTGAGGGCCACGGCGTGTAGGGTCCGTTGCCGCTCGAAATCCCTAGATTCACGCTTGGGTCGGTGCTGTTGTAGCCAAACGCTGCGGCGTACATGATCGCAGGCTGACACGCAGCGGGGAGTTCCCACACAGGCTTCTGTTGCAGTCTGCAATCTGAGCCATCGAGATTGAGAACGCCCTCGGCGCAACAGACAATTCGTCCGACAGGCGATGCGCCATCAGGAGGAATCGCGGAGTTTTCTAAGACGAGCGGCGCATCGATTGTGCCGTAGTACTCACCATTTTGATCGCCCACAAAGTTCGCGTGGTTCGAGACGGGTCGCACATTGTTCGCGGTGATTCCGTAAATTGGGCAAGGTTGATCACAGAGTCCAAACCACGGAGTCTGGCTTCGACCTGCGACAATCATTCCTTCGCCGTACGGACCGCGACCAACACCATCGCTCCATGTCCACTCCACGCGGAATGAACTGCAATTCGCGCTCAAGATGGATGACGCGAGCATGCTGTCCGCGCGTCCCATGCTCGGCGTTGCCTTCTCAGCACGCGGGTAGCGTAAGAACGATTGCGACTTCGCGCCGCCATTTGTGAAGGGATCGGGAAACCCCACGCACTGCAACATGCGCGTGCGTTGGCTGTCCGTCCACGGGTTCGCGGTCGTTCCAGTAATGAATGGAAGCAAGCCGCCGCCGGTGATTTGTTTCTTGATATCACCGAGCGTCATGGTGCAAACATCCACACGACCACTCAGCCATGTTGGGTCGTAACTTGAGCCGGTTGGATTCGGGTTGCCCGAAGTGAACCACGCATCAACCCACGGTCGTCGCTTCTCGGTGGAGAGCACGCTCGTTGCATTCTTGAAGTTCGCGGCGTACACCAAGTCAGCACTCGATGGAGCTGCTCCATCCTTCGCGAGCAGCAATGCATTGCGAAGCAGCGGCCAGTTCTCCTTGGGAATGCTCGGCTGTCCCTTCGAGCCTTGGGTTGTTCCTGCAGACCAGAGATGCGCATCAATCGTCGCGTTGCCTGCGGATGCTGTGGATGCCCACGGCGTGAGTGCACTGCCGTCGCAGGTTCCGTTATTGAATCCATCCGTATCTTGATCGGGGCCAAGGTTCGGCGATGAAACGCCGTGGCCGTAATACACACGCGCAACGCCGCTCTCCGCGAGCCATGTTGATGCGACGGCATTGGTCGCGCTCGACTCACGAGAGCCCATGAATTGCTGCGTCGCTGTGGTTCGCTGCGTGAAGAACACGAGCTGATCGGCGCGCGTTCCTGCTGCCTCAACACATTGCACAACGAAGAATCCATCGCGCGAAAGATGCGCGAAGTCCGCGCGAATCTGTGACTCAATCGCTGCAGCAGTCTGCAGCACATTCGATGTCGCTTCACCAGCGCCAGCAACTTTCGACGCGCTCGAGAAGATGCGCGATGTCGCGAAGAGCACGACGATGAGCACAGTGATCGCAACGAGAAGTTCAGTGAGCGTGAAGCCGCGCTGTCGTGTGGAGTTCGATCGCATCACAGTTCCTCCACAGTCAAGTACACAGGAATGAGTTGATTGCCATTTGCATCGCGACCAGGCAAGAACCAAATGCCACCGATGCAGCGCGAGGGCCAGAAGCCTGCCGCTGGCGCAACAGCGTTTGGTTGCACGCCGTTGATTGGGGCATCGATCGAACGCGCGATTGGTCGCGTCAATTTCACGCGGCCCTCGTATTGCGTCTTGCGACCAACGAGCACCTTGTGAATGATCGCGTTGTTGTCGACCCACAATTGTCCTGGGCTCTGCCAATCATCGAAGGTCTTCGTGACATCGAGCGGCGCAAAGCCTGTGGTGCCACCCTGCGTATTGGGAATCTCGTCTGCAGGTACAAGCGGCGTCGCGAGTGAATCAGGCCACGTCTGTCCACCTGCAGCGGCTGGAGCTGCGTAGAACATTGGCAGTGGCGGCGTGAATGGTGTCAAGATCGTGTTCGGCGGAAACGCACTGTTGATCTCCGCAGGCGCGACGGAGTACTGCTTCGCTTCACCACCAGGTGCTTGCACGCGGTACACAAAGATGCAGGCTTGCACTTTGCCGCCGTAGCGACGGAACATGCACTCCCACACATACTGTGGTCGCTGCGCAATCGTTCCGTTCGGTCCGATCTCACTTCCCTGCGGCCAGTAGCGCTCGCGTGAAGTGATCATGACATCGGGTTCAATCAAGCGCTGGGCAAGAACATTCGTCCCCGCTGCAGCTGGTCCGTTCGCGAGCACTCGGCCGTAGAGCGGATACTTCGTCGTGTTGTAAGGAATCCCCCACAACACGCGGCTTGCGAGTGGCCAACCGAGGAAGAGTTCAGAAGCGCGTGAGTTGAACGTCGAGGTTGGAAGACCAATCTGCGCGCGCGTGAACTCGCTCGAGAAGATGTCGATTGCACCTTCGTCGAATGCGGTGCTCGGATTGTCGAACAAGAAACTCGGGCGCATCCAAGGCCAGTCGCCTTCCATCGTGCGAATTGCTGCCGCGCCAATTGGCTGCACTTGCAGCGGTGTCTGTGTCGAATTGAATTCCTGGAAGCCGCCGAAGTCCGATTGCGTGAGTCGCGCGCGAAGCATGCCGAGCGCGTTCTTTGCAACGACGGGACCGAGGAGGTCGTCGGTCGACTGCCGCTGCATCACGATTCCCGCAGGAAAAAGCGCGGAGATCGAGATCACACCGATGGCGAGGATGAAGATTGCGAGGAGCATCTCGACGAGCGAAAAACCACTCGATGCACGCTGTCGCGTTGTCGTTGTGTTGCGTCGTAGGCTCATCGTCCGCGCACCTCCGGTACGCCGCTGTATCGGTTGAACTGAATTCGATCAGAGAAGACGGAGATAAATCCACTCGGTCCCGTCAACTCGCTGAGAATGCCTGCGTAACTGCCCGAGCCATCCCACGCGACTGACTTGCGCTCGCGAGCAACACGATCGTCGTAGATTGCGAGGAACGGCACGAAGACCAAGTTGGTTTCGTCATCAACATGGTCTTGCAGCCAGTAGTTTTCGTAGTTACCAGAGTTGCATGAACCAAGCGCAACATCCTGCGGATCCGCTGGCGGCGTGATTGCATCACCGTTGCGATTCCAATCGACATAGGACTTGTGATCGCCCGCGGATGCATTCGGGGGCCTCGTAAGGAACGCACCATCCGCACCAAAGAACACTGCGAATTGGCGGCTGAAACGTGGTGTTTCCTGGCAACCGTTCATGATGAACGGCATCTCGCCCTGCGTCACCCACGCGTAATCGCTCGCGTTGCCTGAGCCAACACTGAAATCACCTTCATAGAGTGGTCCCGCGACCTTGATGCCTTCCGACAACTTCACTGACTGCACATCGGTGAGTGGCAAGAATCGCTCCGCAACATTTGGTCCCGCGCTTGAAGGCGAACCGAATTGCACGAGGTCGCCGGTCGATCGCACCACGATGACTTCAGTCTGTTGTGGAAGATGCGGCTTCGTTGCATCCCAACTTGCGCGGAACACAACCGCGGTTGGTTTGTTATCGCGAATCGCTGCGGCTCGTGCATTCGCGAGCACTGCAGTCACCGCATTGGTCGCGCTCGACACTCGCGCGCCAGCACTCATGCGGCGCGACGACACGAGCGTCACCACCGCGAGGATGCCGATGATTGCAATGACCACCATGAGTTCAACCAGCGTGAACGCGCGCTGTGCGCTTCTCGCGTGCCGCGGTGTCGGGTGTTGGAAGTGATTCGTCATTCGCAGAACTCGTTTCTTACGCGTGTGATCAAAGATCACGGCGTGTAGCTGTAGATGTTGTCGTCATCACGAATCGTTGAGATGGTTTGGCCTGGCAATGGCTCAAGAAGTTTGCCGTTTGGTCCCGCGCTGATGAAGAGGATCTTGCGATCTCGGCACACGACATCAAGACCAGCAGACGCGCCGTTGTTCGGCTTCTCACCTCCGGTACGGACGGTGCCATCCGCGTCAGGATTGCCCCAGAGTGTTTGATCCGCAGGAACCCATTCGCGACCTGGGAAGACTGCAACGATCGGATTGCCCCACGCATCGTTCACTTCGCGCAACTCGTAAAACGTTGGCGCACTGAGCCCAGGTTTCTGCATGCGACGGTAGAGATCCGATGGCAATTGCAGGAGAATTGCTTGCGCACCCGTCTGCTTCGAAATGAGATCGATGAGATGCGCAGTTCGTCGGAAGACCAAACTTGATGGATGTGGAATGTCGCCTGGCGCAGGAATCGCAGCGTACGGATTCGGCAACACTGGCCATGTGTACTGCGTAGGACCCACGATCACTGGTGGTGTCGTTGGCGCTTGCTGAATATCCCAGAACTCGCCTGCGCCGCTCACGCCAGCACCTGTTGGCGTCGCATACTGCGTAATGCGTCGATCGATCGCACGCTCGTATTCTTCGACGGCGGAATTCAGTGTGGCGAGCGCCGCTTCTGTCTTTCGAATTTCACCTGCGCGTGCAACCGAGCTCGACACAGCGAGCACGAGGCTTGCGACGATCACGATGATGCCGATGACGACGAGGATTTCAAGCAGCGTGAACGCGCGGCGAGTGCAACTGGCGCGGTGAGTGCAACCGGCGCCGCAAGTGCTAATTGTCGATGCGCGGAGAGAAGGAATCATCGTGCAGTCTCCACAAGGTTGTCTGCGTTGAAGAGGTCACTGTCTGCGCGCACGACGCCGTTGAAGCGCTTGTCGGGACCCGCGCTGAAGAGTGCAAAAGTCGCACCGATCAACGCTGATGAAGTTGAGGCGTCGTTGTTCGCGTCCGCGATTCCGATCGCAGTTTCAGTCTCACGGAATTGGGTTGGGCGAAGGGCAATGATGTCGCCGAGGTTGAGTTGGAGGTTTGGGCTTTTCAAGTCCGTGCCGAGATAGGGTCGTCGGTAGTAGTGAATCGCCTTGCCCCAGTAATCCACGATTACTTTGGGCAGCGCGTCGAAGTTCGCGACGCCTTGATCTTGCATCACAAGATTCGGCGAGCCATCCGTGTTGAAGCCTGCGAGTCCTGCGAGTGAAGACTCGTCCTTGAGATCAATGTAGGGTCCGTACACGCGACCTTCGAGCAGCGCGGTGTTCCCCGATGCGAATGGATTGGTCGACATGCGCATCGGATTGCGATAGCGGAAATATCCACGCGCTGATTGAGGAAGCGTCGTGAGCCATGGGTTGTCAATCGCGCCCCAGCAACCATCACTCGTTGGCGATCGGAATCCGAGCGTTGGAGTTTCGCGCGAGCCTGGTGTGTTCGTCGCTGGAATCCCAACGCCGCCGTAGCCATCGCTGAGTCGATCACCATAGCCGAGTAGAAACTCCGCGAGGGTTGTGACGGAGTAGTAGTTCTGATTGGCGCCAGTCACCGGTGGCACAAGCACATCTCTCCCCTGTCCATTCGCAAACGAATCACGCAATCCAAGAACGGGCGGCACGTAGCCGTGATCGCCTCGGAAAGTTTCAAGTCCCTGCGAGAGGCTGCTCATCAAGAAACTTGTGCTCGCCATCTGCGCGCGCTTGGTGCCGACACCGACGACTGCACTCAACACACCGAGGAGCAGCACGACGATGCCGATGGTCACGAGCAGTTCCGTGAGCGTGAAAGCCGCCCTCGCACGGAATGCGAGTGATCGGGCTTGAGCTTGTCGGTCGACGTGGAGCACGAATGGACTTCCTTTCGGACAGAGGCCCTTCGCTCGAGGGATCGAGCGAAGGGCGTCATTTCATTTACTTCTTGGGACTCGACACCGACTCGATCATGGAAACAAGTGGGAGGAAGAGCGCAAGAACAATCATGAGCACGATGCCACCGAGCACAACAACCATGAAGGGCTCGAGCAAACTGAGCAAGCTCGCAACCGCGACATCCACTTCTTCGTCGTAGTTGTCCGCGACTTTCATCAGCATGAGATCGAGATCGCCGGTTTCTTCACCGACGTCGATCATGTTCACGACGATCGCATCAACAACCTTCGATTCGCGCAGCGGCGTCGCAAACGATTCACCTTCGCGAATCGAGTCATGCACTTTCGTGAGCGCCTTCTCGAAGACGTAGTTTCCTGAGGTGTCTCGAGTGATGAGCACCGCTTCGAGAATCGGAACACCTGCAGCGATGAGCGTGCCGAGCGTTCGAGTGAAGCGCGCAACTGCTGTCTTGCGCACGAGCGTCCCAATCACAGGGATACGAATGATGATGTGATCAGTCGCCGCGCGCCCGAACTCTGTCTTCCGAATGAGTTTGAAAAACAGGAAGATGAGCACCGGAGACAGTGCGATCCAGATTGCTCCAGGAATCGCCTGATCCTTCGTTGATGTACCTGCCACCCACTTACTTGCGTCAATGAGGAACACCGTGAGACCTGGCAACTCGACATCGAAGTCCTCGAAGATGTCTTGGAACTTCGGGATCACGAAGTACATGATGCCCGTCACGATTGCGACGGCAATCAAGATGACAACGATCGGATAGATGAGCGCGCCTGTGATGCGTCGCTTCAGTCGTTGGCCCTTCTCCATGAAGTCCGCGAGTCGCTGGAGAATCGTGTCAAGCACACCGCCGACTTCGCCTGCCGCGACCATCTTGCAATAAAGTCGATCGAAGCAGCGAGGGAACTTCTGCATCGCCTCGGAGAGACTTTCGCCGCTCTCGACTGACTCGCAAACGCCTTGTAATGTCGTCTTCAGCGAGCTCGGCCGTTGCTGGCTCTCAAGGATCTGGAGTGAACGGAGCAACGGAAGACCTGCGTCTTGCAGCGTTGAGAGTTGGCGCGTGAAGAGCGTGAGTTTCTTCGTTGAAACGCCGCCGAAGGAGAGATTGAGGTTGAACCCCTTCTTCTTTTTCGCGTCGCGTGTAACAGCTTTCTTGCCGTCTTCACCAAAGCCGCCCTTGACCTTCTGCTCTCGAACGGCGGTAGGAAAGAAGCCGAGCTCACGAATCTTCTTCGCGGCTTCGTCTGCGGAGTTCGCCTCCACATTGCCCTTCTGGCTCTTCCCGGAGGCATTCATCGCTTCGTAGGTGTAGTTCGACATAGAAAGGAGTCTCGTGCGGGGTGCGGCAGGTGCGCCTAAAGAATCGTGAAGAATCGAGTGAAGTATGAGGTCAGTCGTGCGTTCGTTTAATCCTCGACGATCGTCTCGCGGACGACTTCATCGAGCGTGGTGAGTCCGTCGTAAATGCCCAACAGTCCGCTCTCGCGAAGTGTTCGCATGCCGCGACGCTTCGCTTCGTTGCGAATCACCGTCGTCGATGCTTGCTTCATGATGAGCTCGCGCATGCCGTCGTCCATCTGCATGATTTCGAACAGCGCCATGCGCGCGCGGTATCCAGTTTTGAGACAACTGTCGCATCCCTTGCCGCGGAAGAACGTGCGACCTTCCACCATGTTGGGTCGCAGCGCGAGTTCAAGCAATTGCTCCTCGCTCGGGACGAATGGAACTTTGCACTTCACGCAAATGCGACGCACGAGGCGCTGCGCGATGATCGCTTCAATTGTTGCGGTGAGAAGGAAACTCTCCACGCCGAGATCGACAAGACGAAGAATCGTGCTCGGCGCATCGTTGGTGTGGAGCGTCGTGAAAACCAAGTGGCCGGTGAGGGATGCTTGAATCGCAATCTGCGCTGTTTCAAGATCGCGGACTTCACCGACGAGAATGATGTCGGGATCTTGTCGCAAGAACGAGCGCAACAGTCGCGCAAACGTCAACTCTTGATCGGTGTTCACCTGGCACTGAATCAATCCAGCGATGTCGTACTCCACGGGATCTTCCGCGGTGAGGATCTTGACATCGGGTTGATTGAGATCGTTGAGCGCGGCGTAGAGCGTCGTCGTCTTGCCCGAACCCGTTGGACCCGTGACAACCACGATGCCGTTGGGACGCTGAATGATGCCGCGCACCTTATCGAGCTCATCAGGGCGGAAGCCGACCTTGTCGAGCGACAACTGCACATTCGAGCGATCGAGAATACGCATCACGACCGACTCGCCAAACATCGTGGGAAGCACAGCGACGCGAAGATCGATAGGCGTATCACCGATCGTCAATTCGATGCGACCGTCCTGCGGAAGTCGTCGCTCAGCGATGTCGAGCTTTGACATGACCTTCACGCGGCTGCACACAGCCATCGCAAGGTGCTTGGGCAACGGATGCATTTCGTAAAGCACGCCGTCGATTCGATAGCGAACTTTGAACTCGTCTTCGAATGGTTCGAAGTGCACGTCAGATGCCTTGTCGCGAATCGCGATCATGAGCGTCTGGTTCACGAGGTCAACAATCTTGTTGTCGCCCGCAGCAGAAACAAGATTCGCAAGGTCGATGGATTCGCCGCGATTCGCGAGACCCTTCAAGCCTTCCGCGTTGGCTGCTTCGGCGAAGACTTTGCCGAGGTCAGTCTTCTTGCCTGCGTAGTGCTTCGCAATGAGTGCATCGATTTCAGCCGGGCGCGCGACCACCGCATTCACGCGACGGAATCCGAGCAGCATCTTGAGATCGTCAAGCGCGGAGAAATTCTCCGGGTTCTTCATCGCGACCGTGATGCTGCGCGCTTGCGCATCAAACTCGATCGGCATCACTTGGTAGGTGATCGCAGATTCTGGGCGAAGCGATTCGACAACGGCTGGGTCAATCGTCACTGCGGAGAGATCAACGAAGTCAATCCCCTTTTGCCCAGCGAGCGCCATCAGGAGGTCGTCTTCGGAAATCAACCCCAACTCGATCATGATTCGACCGAGCAGCTCCCCCTTCTTCGTCGACTGCTGCAGCGAGAGCGCTTCGTGCACTTGCTCACGCGTCACCTTTCCAAGCTTGATGAGTGCGCGGCCGATTCGGCGGCCCTTGAGTTCCTCGATGGGGAGATTCGGCATGGCGTAGGGTCTCTCACACAGTTAGGCAGTCAGGCAGGCAGAAACTTCACACATCGATTGATCACGAGACGTCCGCAGCGGACAACATTTCGACAGATGCAACAGAGAGCTTGCATTCCATTGAAGTGTCCGTCCTATACGGCGATGGTGGAGGTAGAAGTCGCGAAGAAAACGGACAATATCATTGGACTCTTGGATTGGTGTGCAGGCAAGGGAATCTGTGGCAGCGGTTTTGTGCTGCAGAGTTGTCGTGCATTGAGTCGTGGAGATCGCTCTCGTTTCCTCCAACGATTGGAGGTTTACGAGCGCAGGAAATCATCAAGTTGCGTCGTGCGCTTCGTCGAGTTCCGCTCGTCCAACCGTGCCGCCGGCGCGATGGATTTTCTCGCTGAATGCACCAGCGTCCTTGCACTTATCGACCGCCTCTTCAGCCGAAATCCAGCCCTTGGAGTAGAGATCCCAGAGGTGGCTGTCGAGCAACTGCATGCCGAACTTCTTGCCGGTTTGAATGGCAGAATCGATGCGGAAGGTCTTGTTCTCACGGACAAGGTTGGAGATGGCGGGCGTAACGACCATGAACTCGTAAGCAGCCACGCGCCCTGGCTTGTCGGTGCGCGCGCACAATTGCTGCGAGAGCACTGCGATCAGCGAGGTCGACAGCTGTACGCGAACCTGCGCTTGCTGCGTGGTTGGGAAGGCGTCGATGATGCGGTTGATGGTTCCCGACGCGCTTGCGGTGTGCAAGGTTGCAAAGACCAAGTGGCCCGTTTCAGCCGCACGAATTGCTGCCTCAATCGTTTCGAGATCTCGCATTTCGCCGACGAGAATGACGTCAGGATCGGAACGGAGCACGCGGCGCAAAGCCTCGGAGAAGGACGGCACGTCACGACCGACCTCGCGCTGGTTCACCACGGACTTCTTGTGATAGTGGTAGTACTCGATCGGATCTTCGATCGTCACGATGTGTCGATCGTATTCGTCGTTGATGAAGTTCACCATCGTGGCGAGCGTCGTCGACTTTCCGGAACCGGTTGGACCAGTGACGAGGAAGAGGCCACGCGGACGACGGCAAAGATCTTGCACAATCGTCGGCAGACCAATCTCTGCGAACGACAGAAGCTTGTTAGGAATCAAACGCAACACCATCGAGATGTCGCCGCGCTGACGGAAGATAGAGGCACGGAAACGCGCAGCGCTACCGAACGCGAAACCGAAGTCAGTGCCGCCGACTTCCGCAAGTTCCTGCTGATTCTTCTCAGGCGTGATTGACTTCATCAATGCGGTGCAATCGTCAGACTCAAGCACCTTTGTGGCAAGACTCTTCAACTTGCCGTGCAACCGAATCGTCGGTGGTCGACCGATGGAGATATGGAGATCCGACGCCCCGTTGCGGACAATCGTGTCGAGAAGACGGTCAATCTGAATTGTGGACATGTGAACCTATCTTGCTAGAAAACTCTCGCATCAATGCGAGTTCCGGTACTCAACGCTCTCAATCATCAAGGGATCCCGAACCAACAACCTCGTTCGGATCGAATCCATCCATCTGCGCGAAGTTCGCGACTTCAAGCGGCGTGGTGTCGCCCTTGAGGATCTTGCGCTTGCCATCGAACACGAGACTTCGCATACCGCCTCGGATCGCCGCATTTCGAATCTTGGAGACGCTCGAGCGTCCGAACGCGAGGTCGCGAAGTTCGCTGTTCATGATCATCAGTTCAAAGATCGCTTTTCGACCGCGGTATCCAGTGCTATCGCAGTTCGGGCAGCCCACACCCTTGTGGATGTTGCCGAGCGAGCGTTCTTCCTCGGAGATGCCCACAAGTCGGAGCAACTTGGGATCGGGATCCGTGTCGGGCGTGCGGCATTTGACGCACAACATGCGAACCAGTCGCTGTCCCATGACGGCTTGAATGGCGCTCGCAACAAGGAAGGGCTTCACGCCCATGTCAATCAAACGCGTGATCGCGCTCGGCGCGTCATTCGTGTGGAGCGTTGAGAACACCAGGTGACCGGTGAGCGCTGCTTGGATCGCGATGTCCGCGACTTCACGATCGCGAATTTCACCGATGAGAATAATGTTCGGTGCCTGACGCAACATCGAGCGAAGCACCGCTGGGAATGTCAAACCGATCGACTCGCGCACCTGAACTTGGTTGATGCCCTTGAACGCGTACTCGACAGGATCTTCAGCAGTGATGATCTTCTTGTCGGGGCGATTGAGCGTGTCAAGCGCGGAGTACAGCGTCGTCGTCTTTCCGGAACCAGTCGGACCGGTCACCAGGAAGATGCCGTTGGGGCGGCGAATGATCTTATTGAAGACATCGAGGTTGTCTTGCTCGAAGCCGAGGTTCACAAGACCAATGCGCGCGCTGTCTGGACGAAGAATACGCAACACGATGCTTTCGCCGTGCACTGCAGGACACGCCGACACGCGGAAATCTACGCCGCTCTCGCCGATGATCTTCTTGATGCGACCGTCTTGCGGAATGCGGCGCTCAGAAATGTTCACGCCCGCAAGGAGCTTGAAGCGCGCAAGGAGCGAGGATTGCAGTGATTTTGGAAAGAACTCGCGCTCGATGCACATGCCGTCGATGCGATAGCGCAACATCACGCCATCCTTGCGTGGTTCAATGTGAATATCGCTTGCGCGACCATTCACTGCTTCGACAATGATGCGATCACAGAGTCGAACGATGCGACTTTCTTCCACGTCGACGTCAATAGATTTGTCGACCGAACGATCGACCGAGCGATCCACCGACTTGTCCACAGATTTGTCGAGCGAGTCGCTGAGCAACTGGCCCTTCGGCTTCGACGATGACTTCTCGCCCTCGACAAGGCTGCGAATCTGCTCGCGGCTTCCGACTGCCATACGCAATCGATCAAGTCCGAGACGGAAGCAAATCGTTTGCTCGAACTCCACATCGAGTGGATCGTGCACGAGGAGCGTGAGTTCGTTCCCCTTCTTCTCCATCGGAAGCACGAGATAGCGGCGGATGATGTCTTCAGGAATGAGCGATCGCTGGATACGGTTCGCTTGTTCTGCGCGAGCGAGGTTCAGAAACTCGAGCCCGAACTGCTCCGCAAGTGCACGCGCAACGTCAATCTCGAGCACGCCATGCTGTTCGACGAGCGCTTCGCCGGTGCGCTTACCTGTCCTACTCGCTTCCGCAACAGCAAGTTGGACCTTGTCCGCGGTTGTGACGCCGAAATCGACCAGGATCTCGCCTATTTTCTTCTTGTTCTTGCGTGCCATAGGGAGAGGGTTGTGGATTCGGGAAACTTTGCAGACGCTCGGTCAGAAAGCGCAGCCCTCGCATGAGACGCGCGAGAGATACGCTTTGCACCCAACACACCCCACATTGGGAACGTTGAGCCGAGCCTCGTAGTATGACTCCATGCGGCTTCAGCCGCAAGCATCCAAACTTGTCGACTCCCTCACACGCCATGCTGACCGAATTCCCGCCAAAAACGCTCCGTGTGCTTGTCACAGCAGGACCCACCGAGGAACCGATTGATGATGTCCGCTTCATCGGCAATCGATCGAGCGGAAAAATGGGTTGTGCCATCGCGAATGCGTTTGTCGAGGCGGGTCATCAAGTCACGCTCCTACTCGGACCAGTGAGCAGCGCTGGAGCGATCGATCCGCGCGTTTGCGTGAAGCGATTTCGCTCTGCACAAGACTTGAATGAGTTGATGCGCTTCGAATGGCCATCGCACACACTTTTGATCATGTCGGCGGCTGTCGCTGACTTCCGCCCAAGCAGCAAGCACGCGGGAAAGCTCCGTCGTGGCAGCGAGCCCCTCACCATTGAGTTGACTCCGGTTCCGGATTTGGTTGCTGCTCTCGGCGACATCACCAGTCCCAATCAACGACGCGTCGCGTTTGCGCTTGAAGCACGCGAGGGAATGCTCGAGGCCGCACGCCGAAAGTTGCGCTCGAAAGGTGTGGATGCAATCGTTGCGAATCCACTCGAAACGATGGAAGCATCAGGCATCGACGGAACTCTGCTGTGGAGCGATGGGACGATGCTCGCGCCAGGGTGGATGGAAAAGCGCGATTTCGCAGCATGGTTAGTTGCGCAAATGAGCGCGTCTGCGTGAATCGGAGTATTCGGAATCCGCTACCCTAGACCGTTATGCAAATTGCAATGATTGGCCTCGGGCGCATGGGCGCAAATATGGTTCGCCGTCTTCTCCGCGGAGGGCACCAAGTTGTGGTGTTCGATGTGAACGCTTCTGCAGTGCAAGCACTCGCGAGTGAAGGCGCTACCGCTGCCACAAGCCTCGCCGATGTTTGCGCGAAGCTCACCGGCCCACGCCATGTCTGGTTAATGCTTCCCGTTGCGTTCGTTGATCAGACGATCAAGGCTTTGGTGCCTCACCTGAGCAAGGGCGACTGCATCATCGATGGCGGCAACAGTTACTACATCGACGACATCGCACACGCGAAAAATCTCGCGCAGTCCGGAATTTTCTTCGTCGATTGCGGCACGAGCGGCGGCGTGTGGGGACTTGAGCGCGGCTACTGCATGATGATCGGCGGCGAGCTTGAAGCCGTCGCTCGCATGGACAGCGCG
>Ga0209553_1000941_pt1 | contig 14784 bp, 9 predicted proteins | sample LauGreFBDMM110DN_2_FD_188217 | JGI IMG/M metagenome (GOLD analysis project Ga0209553, IMG submission 188217) | Freshwater lake microbial communities from Lake Michigan, USA - Fa13.BD.MM110.DN (SPAdes) (version 2) | ecosystem: Environmental > Aquatic > Freshwater > Lake | place: Lake Michigan, USA...
CTTTCAGCGGAAGCATCAACGGCAGAATCGCCGCTGCGTAATCGAGCGCGCTTGGTGATTGCGCAGTTTCGTAATCAGCGCCGAAGCCACCACCAAGATCAATCGAGCGAATCTCGAAGCCGTCTTTCGCAAGTTCTTCGATGAGCGCGCAAGTCTTCGTGAGCGCTTCGACATAGGGCTCGACGGTGTAGATGGGCGATCCGATGTGAAGATGCAATCCTTCGAGCTTCGCGAATCGATCGCGTCCGTACAGTTGGAAGAATCGACGCGCGCGTTCGAGATCGACGCCGAACTTCGTTTCCTTCTTGCCCGTGGATGTGTAGCGATGCGTCTTGGGATCAACATCAGGGTTGATACGAAGCGCGCACCGAACGACCTTCTCTCGTTCAGCCGCAATGCGCGCGATATTTTCAAACTCCGCTTCGCTCTCGACATTGAGTAGACCGATGCCCGCATCAATAGCGGAAGCGATTTCATCGTCGCGTTTTCCAACACCCGCATAGACGCAGCGACTCGCAGGAACACCCGCTTCAAGCGCGCGTTGTAGTTCACCGATGCTCACGACATCCATGCCAGCACCACGCGCAGCAAGCGTGCGCAAGACACTGAGATTCCCGCAACTTTTGACCGAATAGCAGATCAACGGATCAATGGGCGCAAACGCTTCGCGCAAGCGGTCGAGGTGTCCTTCAAGGGTCGCGCGGGAATAGACGAATGTGGGCGTGCCCGCGGTGCGCGCAATCTCGCGCATCGGAACATCTTCGCAGTACAACTCGCCATCACGAAAGAGAAAGGAATCCACGCGTAGAGTCTACGCGCTGCGCACACTCTCAGGATTCTTCGGTGGATTCCTGTGTGCGCTTGGACTGTCGCATTACGACTTGCGCGAAAAATCCGACCGCTGCGAGCACTGCCCAAACGAGCATCCATGTGAATGGGTGCATAGGTTCAGCGAATGAAGTTGAGTAACGCTCCGCGAGCGGGAGTCCACCGACCAACAGAAAAAGCGCGCCGACGACTGCGGTCAGGAGTGCGGCGATGTCCTTTGCGAGGAAGAGACCGAGTAACACGCCCATGAACATTCCAGTCGCGCTGGTTGCGAGAAAGAGCGTTCGCATCTGCGGCGGTTCGGCTTCCCATCGGGCATTGATCCAGAGGATCAACGGACGCACAGCGGTGTGCACTCGCTCAACTGCGGGCCCCACGCCATCAAGTTTCGCTGCGCTCTTCACGAGTGCGTCGCTTAGCAATGTTGAACTCGCGTCTTCCGCAATGAGTGCTGCAGAGGGGCTGGCTTGCGCGTCAATGAACCCTGCTTCAACGAGTGCGCGGCTTCCAACGACGAAAACTGCCGCGAGCACTATGCCAAAGGTAAGCGCGACAAGGAGCCGCCACGAGAGTGCGATGAGGACGAGACCCGCAATGCCGCCCAGGATCGGCCACAAGAGCGAGGGAACTTTGGAAGCGATCGGTGGACTCAACATTCCAACAAATGGACCAGCGACCCACGCACCGATGATGATCGCAGCACACACCAGACTCGGCTTCAGCAACTTTTGCCCGTAGAAAAGCAGCAGTAAACCAACGATTGCAAGAAGCCCCGCGGGAGCGAGGTCAAGAAGAGGGAGTTCCTGCAGCCGGAGCGCGGCTTCATGAAGCGTTGGAGATTGAAGGGGGAATTGTTCTCCCACAGAAGTTCTGCCAAGAGGGCGGTTCGGGCAAGCCGATAGAAGGGGCTCGCCGGTGCCTCAACATCGGCTTAGAGGCGGGCTGCTCTTTGCATTCCGCGCCAATGTGACGCGATCGCTGTTTGGCGACCAAAGTTTCCCCTGAAAGTTCGACTTATGTCATCCACGCACGATCCCGCACCCCAACATTCCTCCTCTCGGAGCCTCGATGTGCTGCGCGGCGAGATTGACTCGGTTGACGCTGAGTTGGTTCGACTGCTCGCCGCGCGCGGAAAGCTTGTGGTTGAAGTCGGTGCCGCAAAGCGCAGCGAGTCGGTGCCTGTGTATGTCCCGAGTCGCGAACGCGCGGTGATTGAGCGTGCTGTGACGCGAAGTCACGACGCACAAAGCCCGCTCTCCGATCGCACCATCGAAGCGGTCTTTCGCGAAATCATGAGTGGTTCGTTTGCGCTCGAGCGTCCGCTGCGCGTTGGTTGCCTTGGGCCTGAGGGATCGTTCAGTCATCTCGCGGTGGTGCGCCACTTCGGTTCGAGCATTGAGATTGCATTCGTCCCCACGATTCCCGATGTTGTGATTGAAGTTGCTGCGGGTCGATGCGATCACGGCCTTGTGCCCTACGAAAACTCAAGCATGGGTTCGATTCTCGAAACGCTCGACGCGCTTTTAGCCAATCCTGTATCGATTCGCGCGGAAGCACTTGTTGCTGTGCGACTCGCGTTGATCTCCAACGCAGCGCCAGAATCGATTCGTCGGATCTATTCGAAGCCACAAGCTTTCGGTCAGTGTCGCAAGTGGTGCGCGCGCGTGCTTCCGAATGCTGAACTGATTCCAGAGTTAAGCACATCTGCCGCAGTCATTCGCGCAAGCACAGAAGAAGGCTCCGCGGCGATCGCGTCGAGTTTCGCTGGTGATTTGCACAATGTGCATGTCCTCTTTGATGGAATCGAAGACCGCGCAGGAAACACCACGCGCTTCTTGGTGATTGGACGCGAGAGCGTCGTGCCAACAGGCAGCGATAAGACGACGCTATGGTTCACGTTGGCGGACCGCGCTGGCGCGTTGGTGGAGGTCCTCGAGAGTTTTCGTCGCGAGGGCATCAATCTGTCGCACATCGAAAAACGCCCGAGTGGCGACGCACATTGGGATTACCTCTTCTTCATCGACGCACACGCGCATGAGAAGGATGAGCCGATGCAACGCGCACTTTCGCTCGCACGAACGCATTGCACGCGCCTCGAAGTCTTGGGAAGTTACCCGCGCGCTGAACGCGTGCTGTGATGCCGTGTTTGAGCGCTCGCGCAGGTTTCTGCCTCCGAGCAAGCAAAACGCTGCGCTCGCTTTCGTACGGCTCGCGGAGTGCATCCGCTTCGCCTGAGCATGTGGTTGCGCTAAAGTGATCTGCATGCCCTCAAGCCAAGCGTCGCAGACTCCGTTTCGCATCGCACTCATTTCCACCGGTGGAACGATTGAGAAGACCTACGACGAACTAGGCGGATTCCTTGCAAATAAAGTAAGCGTGCTCGACATGCTGCTCGCGTCGCTTGAGTTGCGCGGCGTCACGATTGATCGCGTGCCACTACTGAACAAAGATTCGCTCGACATGAGCGAAGCGGATCACGACTTGATCGCGGACACGGCGGAAATCATGAGCCGCAATCACGATGGCGTGGTGATCGTGCATGGCACAGATCGGCTCGCGAAGACTGGCGATCGCATCCACGAGCGGTTACTCGCAAAGGGCGGCGCAACGAAAGCCATCGTGCTGACTGGCGCGATGCGTCCTTACGAAATGCGACGCACCGACGCGACGCAGAATGTCACCGAAGCGCTGCTCGCGGTGCAGGTCTGCGCACCGGGCGTTTATGTTGCGATGCACAATCGGGTGCTGAAGTTTCCTGGAGTCGTGAAAGACCTTCAACAAGGCACTTTCGTGAGAGGCTGACATGTTCGATGGACCCAGCACAGCACATTCCACCAAACTCACGCGCGCGCTGCATTACGTCGAGCGCGTGGGAAATCGATTGCCCGATCCGGCCACGCTCTTTGTTGGTATCGGCGTGCTGGTCTTGCTTTGCAGTTGGATCGGTTCGACCTTGCATTGGTCGGTGACCGATCCGCGCGACGAATCGAAGCAAATCCTTGTCGACAATCTTCTCGACGCCGACAGCGTGCGTTGGATGTTCACGAGCGCGCTCAAGAACTTCCTTGATTTTCCGCCGCTTGCAATTGTGTTGGTCGCGATGCTCGGCATCGGTGTTGCGGAACGCACCGGGCTCTTTCCTGCGCTCCTCAAACTCCTCGTGCGCTTAACACCCGCGCGCTTCATCACGCCAGTCATCATTTTCATCGGCGTGAACTCGAGTGCTGCTGCGGATTCGGGCTATGTCGTGTTGCCACCGCTCGCTGCGGGAGTCTTCGCGATCATCGGTCGCAGTCCGTTGGTGGGCATCGCCGCAGCGGTCTTTGGAATCGCGGCTGGATTCAGCGCGAACATTGCAATCACGAGTTTGGATCCGTTGCTCTCGGGGTTGACGGAGCAAGCAGCACAAACAATCGATCCAACCGCGGTCGTCGCGCCGACAGCGAACTACGCGTTTATGTTCGCGTCAACTTTCTTTCTGACGGCGCTCGGTTGGTTTGTCACAGCGAAGTTTGTCGAACCGCGTTTTTCCGCCGAGCGGGTCGCCGCGCAAATCGCGCAGGGCGGCATTCTTGAGAGTCATGCGAACTTGAGTGCAGGGGAACGGCGCGGGCTACTCGCTGCGTTGGTTGCGTTTGTCGTTGTCGGTAGCGCGCTGCTGTCCATGGCGTTGATCGAAGGCGGTCCGCTCACCGGCGTCGTCACGCGCCACGCGACGAACACGCTCGTTCCTGCGTGGAGTGAAGCGCTTGTCCCAATCATTCTCGTGATGTTCCTTGTGCCAGGAGTTGCCTACGGCGTTGCGGTCGGCGAGATTCGTTCCGATCGCGCGGTGACCGAGCGCATGGGGCAATCGATCTCGTCGATGGGAACTTACATCGTCATCGCATTTTTCGCGGGGCAAGCGATCGCGTGGTTTCGGCAGTCGAATCTCTCGGTCGTGATGAGTGTGGAGGGTGCGGAAATCATCCGCTCGATGGGACTCGGTCAAAGCGTCATGATCGTTGCGATCATTTGGGGCGTCGCGGTGCTCGACTTGTTTCTTTCAAGCGCAAGTGCGAAGTGGACATTTCTCGCGCCTGTACTCGTTCCGATGCTCGCGACTGCTGGGATGCAACCTGATCTTGTGCAAGCCGCGTATCGCGTCGGGGACAGTTGCGTGAATCCAATCGCGCCACTCAACGCATACCTCGTCATCATCCTCGTTGTCATCCGCCGATACGACAAGAGCGCAGGGCTCGGAACGCTCTTCGCGCTCCTTGCACCCTATAGCCTCGCGGCGCTCGTGGCATGGAGCGCGTTGCTTGTTGCATGGAACGCACTCGGCATTCCGCTCGCGTTTTAGAGGTCATTCCTTCTCTAGCGGACTAGCTTTCGGCAGACTGAATGTGCTCTTTGCCCTTGTAGAACTTCGAGACCACAAGGAAGACCACCGCGGCGCCAAGTCCGAGATAGGTGAAGAACCAGTAGTACGCTTCGCCTTCGAGCGTGGAGTTTCCCGCCGCATCGACGGTGTAACGATTGACGAGCGCAACGAGCACGTTGCCCGCAGAAACGCTGAGCAAGTAGAGACTCATCACGAAGGATTTCAGTTTCGGTGGTGCTTGCGTGTAGCTGAACTCAAGGCAGGTCACGGAGACGAGGACTTCAGCGAGCGTGATGATTACATACGCAAGAATCTGCCATCCGATTGAAGGCCATTGCGCGTTGTGGCTCGCGCCGTCAGCGCTAATTGCGATGCCACCCTTCGCGATCGCGGTCGACACCTTCGTGTTCCACACGTCACCCTGAGGCTTCTCCTCCGCGAGGAGTGTCGTGATCATCGCTGCTGTCGAGTTGCGTTCAACATTCTGCAGTGCAAGGATCGTGGCTGTGTAGTCAATCGATGCGGAGGCGACCATCGGTGCGACTTGACCCTGGAAGCGTGCTTGTTCTGCGTCGATGCGAGCCTGCGCGGTTGCGGAGACAGCGAACGCGAGCACCGTGAGAAAGAGTCCCGCGCCAATCTTGCGCAGCGGTGTGAGGGTTACGACTCTTCCAATGAACGGATAGATGAGGTACGAGAACAGCGGGATATAGATGAGGATGAGCAGCGGATTGATCGCTTGAATCTGCGACTCAAGCCAATCAAATCCAAGGAACTGACGATCCATTTGTCCCGCTTGCAACACCCACGCGCCGCCGGTTTGATCGTAGAGCGACCAGAACACCGCAACAAAGATGTAGATCACGCACAGTCGTCCGATCGTGCTCAAGCCTTCCTTTGAGACGAGTTCCTTCACGAATCCAAAGCCCTTCGGCGGAATGTGTGCGTAGCGATGACGACCGAGCCAGAAGACGAACGTCGCGATCGCCATGAGCACGCCCGGAACACCGAATGCCCAACCTGCTCCGTAGTGCTTCAACAGAATCGGCGTGAGCAGCGTGGAGAAGAAGGAACCGAAGTTGATGGAGAAGTAGAACCAGCCGAAGACGCGTGTCAGAAGATGCTTGTTTCCCTGACTAAATTGATCTCCAACATGTGCTGACACGCAGGGCTTGATGCCGCCTGCGCCGATGGCGATGAGGAGAAGTCCTGCGATGAGCCAGGTCTTCGGTTCAAACGACGCTTGCAACATCGCAGGTGGCAGATCGATGCATGCGAGGGCAGCATGACCGAGGCAATACACAATTGAGAGCAGGATGATCGTGAGGTACTTGCCAAGCAATGCGTCTGCGATGAGCGCACCGATGATGGGGAAGAAGTACGCGCTCGCGACGAACCATGCGACATTCTCGCGTGCGTCCGATTCATTGAGGAATGCTGGGGTTCCTGAACTCGACATCAAATACTGCGTCATGAAGACCGCAAGGATCGTCTTCATTCCGTAGAACGAAAATCGCTCCGCAGCTTCGTTGCCGATGATGAAGGGAATGCCCGTGGGCATCTTCGTCGAATTGACCGGTGCAGTCAGGTATCGTGCATTCGCCATAGCGAGAGTGTAATGAACATTGTGAGGAGCGTTCGTGCGGCTGATTCATCTTCGTCGACCACCAGTCCTCACACTCGTGCCGGAGCCGTTTGTTCCGACGCTCGTTGCACTCGATGAAGTCGATGCATGTTGGGCGCGACTCTGCGCCGCGAATGCGCGTTGCTTCGATGGTTCGATGTTGCAAGTCCTTGGCACAAGTCGAAATGGACACGGTGGTGTGCAGATTCATGTGCAGGAATGCGCGTACCGATTCTTCGCGGTACAAGCGCACGGACTTGCATGTGGGGTTCGTCCAATTGGCGTGAAGGGGATCGTGGAACTCGACGGTAAATTGCTTGTCGGCAGGCGTTCGACGCACGTGAGCGCGTACCCGTCGATGTGGGAGTTTGTGCCGGGTGGCGCGCTTGAACCACGCGCGGATCCAGCGGTGCAACTTCGCAATGAGTTCGAAGAGGAGACTGGGATTGCGCTGCAAGCCGGTGATACAAGCGTCGCGGTGGCGTTGCTTGACGACTCGATCGCGCGGACGTGGGACATCATCTATCGCGTGAAGTGCGCCTCTTCGCCGACGCTCATTCCGAGTTTCGAGCACAGCGAACTCGCGTTGCTTTCGGTTCCCGAGATCGACGGATTGTCAGATCGGTCTCCCGCTTGCGAAGCGATGCGATCGCTCGTGCGATCAACCCTTTGAGATCGCCGCATGGCAAGCGGCTTCCAGCGTGGCTGTAGTGAATGGCTTAAGTAGCACCGACGTACGCAGGGGAATTGCTTCATCCACAGTGGAGCCAGAGATGAGAATGGCTGGCGTCATGATTCCTGCCGCACGAATGCGCTGCAACGCTTTCAATCCGCACATGCTGGGGACCGCAGCATCCACGATAAGGAGTTCTTGATCGTGCAGCGCTCCGTGCGTGTCGATGCTGCCAGGGTCTTCGACGGAGGTGACATCCGCGCCGAACGTTTCCAGCATTTGCACGAGAAGCGCGCGCAGCAACATTTCATCATCTGCGATGAGAACGCGCGACGGAAGTCGGCGCAGTTCTGCAACGACCGCGAGCGTGACGGTTGTTCGAAGCCCACCGGTCGGTGCTATTGCAAGGGCGACTGTGCCGCCGCATTCACGGAGTGCGCGCTGTGCTGTTGCGAGCGGTAGTTGTTCTGCGGCAAAGCCCGGGTGCAGAAAGCTCGGTTGAGCAGAGAAGTTGGTGATTGCTTGTTCAGTCGAACGTGTTGCGCTGTCCTCGAACTCGACATGCATAGTTCGTTCTGAGATTGTCATAGCGATGTTGAGCGAACCCGTGTGCGCAAGTCGCATCGCGTGGAGTGTCATGATTTGCCGGAAGCACACGAGCAATGCGTCTGCGTCTGCGCGGATATGCGCCGCTGCACTGGGCAACACAGCGTGCGATACCTGCACGCCGATGAGCGCTTCATTCGATTGAGCTTGCGCTGCGACAAGCGCTGCTTGCACTCCGTCGATCGCGTTGCGAGGTGAAGCCGTCGGGTATTGGCGATGGGCTGCTTGCGCGACTGCTGCGTTGATCGACTCGAAGAATCGAATCGTCTTCTCTACTTCGCCAACGAGTCCACGCAATGCAGGATCTTCCATGCGGCGCTTCAGCAACTCGAGTCGTCCCGTTGCGGCGAAAATCGCGTTGTTGAAATCATGCGAAATCGTGCCGCACAGTTGCTGGAGACGATCACGCTCGGCCGCTGAAAGCTGAGCGGTGGATTCCATTGGGGCCCGTGAGTCGTGCAGCATTGAAGCTTCCGAAGACATGAAAGGGAGAATCGTCGCTTCTCACACATTACGCAACTCCATGCGAGAGCGTTGACCCCAAAACGCAACACGCCTCACCGATGGGCGAGGCGTGTTGCTTTCAAATTTATGCGCACATGAACGTGCGTTCGGACGGATGCCCCCTGAAGGACTTGAACCTTCGACCCGCTGATTAAGAGTCAGCTGCTCTACCAACTGAGCTAAGGAGGCTGAAGGGGGGAGAGTCTACCGAACTTGCTGAAATCGTCAAGCCGAGATCGTCAAGGTTGTTCGCGCATGAGACACGTGAGAGTTTTTACGCGTCCTTCTTTCCGTGGCACTGACGATACTTCTGACCCGAACCACAAGGGCACGGTTCGTTGCGACCAACGACAGCGATAGAAGAGAGATCGCCGGACTCGACTACCGCTGAAGCACTCGATGCCACGGCCGCTGCAACTGCTGCGCGCTGCGCTGTTTCATGCTGCACGCGAGCTTGTTGCATCGACTCTGCCTCGGAGGTACTTCCTGCTGCGATATCCGATGCACTTCCTGCTTCGAGTTCCGCTGTTGCGGTTGGCGCGCGACGCGGTGCAACTTGGAACCGACCACGGAACGCCACATCCGCAACGCGATCCCGAATCACGCCTTGCATTTCTTCAAACAGCCGAGCGGATTCACGCTTGAATTCAATGCGCGGATCTTTCTGGCTGAAGGCACGGAAACCAATCGCGTCACGGACCTGATCCATGCCCAGAAGATGGTTCTTCCAAGCCTCATCGACGATCTGCAGCAAGATCCACCGCTCGAATTGTGACAACTCGATGCGCTTGAGTTCACGCAGTTTCGTAGCGAGGAATGCTTTCGAATCTGCTCGCAATCGCTCGCGCTCAGGTTCGGAGAGCCGAACCATGCAGCTCTCCGCCAGCCAGATTTCAATCGCTTCAGCGCTGTTGTGTTGCGCGAGGCAGTCCATCACGCGACCATCCGCATCGGCATCCGTGAGCGCGCTTGCGCGAGCCACAAGGAGGCGACGAAGTTCAGCAGGATCATTGCTCGGGAGCGACTTCGCATCCCATGCAAGGTTGTAGCGTGCGTTGACGAAAGCGCAGAAGTTGGTGAGGGATGCTTCCGGATCCTGCTCCATGCGCGCGTTTGCAGTTTCGATCGCATGATCGATTGCGAACTCGACTTCACGGCGTGCGTAGGCAGCTTCGACTTCCGCGATGAGAAGTTCCGCAGCGTCAGCGGTTGTAATCCCGGGTGGGAATTTGCTGCTATCAACATCGATACCGAACTTTCGCTTCGCCCAGTGCGAAAGTTGCGTCGCTGCGAATCCTGGTTCGACGAACGCCATGAGCGGACTGAGATCAAAGTTGGCGTACCGCTGTTGCGCGGCTTCTTCGATCGTGCGGATCACATCCGATCGTTCGCTGGTGCGAATGTCTTCGGCAGTGATGGTCGCACCGAAGTTCGTGTGCGCCCAACTTGCGAAGCCATCCGCATCCCACTCGTCGGTCTCGAGTCCTTCGGACATGAACTCAGCAGCAGTCACGCGAATGCGATGCTGCGCGTCCTCCATTGCGTCCGTGCGGATGATCTTCTCCATCTCTTCTCGCTCTTTCTTCACGAATCGATCCGCTTCAATCGAAACGCCGCAATGCTCACGCACCCACTCCGAAATCGTGTTGGGGACATGGAGTTTGCCGAGGAAATCCTCGGTCGATGTGTGCACGCTCTCTTCAAGATGTCCCCACACAGCCGTGCGAATGCCGATGTCCTCGACGAGAGGCTGCCGTGTTCCATAGAACGCGCGGCGCTGGTGCTCCATCGGTTCGTCGTACTCAAGAATGTTCTTGCGCATCTGGAAATTGCGCTCTTCAACCTTGCGTTGCGCCTTCTCGATCTGCCGCGTGAGCATCGGCGCCTCGATGTCATCGCCTTCCTTCATGCCCATGGTGGAGAGCACCTTGAGCATCGCCTTGCCCGCGAACATTTTCATGAGATCATCGTCAAGCGAGAGGAAAAACCGACTCGAACCCTTGTCGCCTTGTCGACCTGCGCGGCCGCGCAACTGATTGTCGATGCGACGACTCTCGTGGCGTTCCGTGCCGACAATGTGCAGTCCGCCCATCGCCTCGATGCTCGTCCAAACTTCCAATCGATGCAGCGGCGCGCGTCCCTGCAAATCAAGTTGCACGCAGAGCTCTTCTTCGCTCATCGCGTTGATCTTGCCCTCGGAAAGTTGTGTGCGTTCATTCACCCAATGGCGAAGCAGCATCTGGCGAACTTCGGATGCTTCATGGTCAGCGACGACTTCCTTGGTGAGCGCGCGCTGCGCCATGTGCTTCCAACAGAGCGCGAGGATTTCCTCGTCGTTCATCGCAGGATTCACTTCCTTGGGCGCAACGTTGCGACGCTTCCAATGCTCGAGAAGCTCAAGGCGCGTGAAGGGGCGCAACTTGATGTCGGTACCGCGACCGGCCATATTCGTCGCGATCATCACCGCGCCGAGCGCGCCTGCGCCAGACACGATTTCGGCTTCGCGCTCGTGGTGCTTCGCGTTGAGCACTTCATGCTTGATTTGATGCTTCGACGCGAGCAGTCGCGAGAGATGCTCACTGCGCTCGACGCTCGTCGTTCCTGCAAGCACGGGAAGACCAACATCGTGGAACGACTTCACGTTCTCGACGATCGAATCCCACTTGTCCTTCTGCGAGAGGTACACACGATCCTGCCAATCTGCGCGTGCGATCGGAACATTCGTAGGAATGCTCACGACATCGAGTCCATAGATTTCGTGGAACTCGGTTGCTTCAGTGTCCGCGGTACCGGTCATTCCCGAGAGGCGCTTGTAGAGCTTGAAGTAATTCTGAATCGTGATTGTCGCCATGGTCTGCGTCTCCTCTTTGATACGCACACCTTCCTTGGCTTCGACCGCTTGATGAAGCCCATCCGACCATTGTCGACCGACCATCTTGCGACCTGTGTTCTGGTCGACGATCACAACGCCGAGTTGCCCGTTCTCGTCAGGCGCAACCACGTAATCACGATCGCGTTGATAGACCACGTGCGCGCGAAGCGATTGCTCGACCAAGTGCGGGAGATCGATGTTGTCGCCGACGTAGAAACTGCCCACGCCTGCAGCTTTCTGCGCTTCCGCAATGCCATCGTGCGTGAGTTGCGATTGCTTCTTATCGAGTTCGAGTTCGTAGAACTGCGTAAAGCGATCGCGCTTCACTTCGAGTTGCCGCAGGTTCGCACGCTCTTGATCCATCTCTGACTTCATGCCAGGAATCGTGCCTCGATCACGCGCGTTGCGAATGTCGCCTTCAAGTCCAGCGACCTTTTCCTTGGAACGTTGCACTGCGTCGTCGGCTGCGCCCCATTCGTTCTGACGAGTGACGAGGTGACGAGCGACGCGGTCGGCGATGTCATAGCGAGGAAGCGTTGCGTGCGCTGGTCCAGAAATAATCAGTGGCGTACGCGCTTCGTCGATAAGAATCGAGTCAACTTCGTCGACCACTGCAAACTCGCGGCGCTTCTGCAATTGCTCTTCTGCGCGCGTCTTCATGTTGTCGCGGAGATAGTCGAATCCAAATTCAGCGGTGGTGCCGTACACAACATCGCAGCTGTACGCAGCCTTCTTCTCCTGTGCGCCTTGCATGTGCATCGGATGAATCGCACCGACGGTGAGCCCGAGCGCGCGGAAGAAGGGGAATGTCCAATCCCGATCTCGCTGCACGAGATAATCGTTCACGGTGACGACGTGGACTTGCTTCATCTCGCAGCACGCGAGGTAACACGAGAGTGGGCCGACGATCGTCTTGCCTTCGCCGGTTTTCATTTCCGCGATCTGCCCTTCGGAGAGCACAACGCCACCGATGATCTGCACATCGAACGGGCGCGCGCGGAAAGGAGGGCGCGACTCTGGATAGAGCGTGCGCACTGCGTCGTAGAGCGCGGGCGGAATATCAATGAACATCCATCCAGCCACGAGTCCTTCGCAACCTGCGAGATCACCTTCGGGTGCGCGTGGTGGCTCGGCGTCTGCTGCTGCCTTCACTTGCGCGAAAAGCGCTTGTGCATCGAGGGAGAGTAGTGAAGGGTCGAAGCCGAACTCCGGATTGAGAATGCTACGGATGCCGACCGCGCGATCCATCGCTTCGCGCGCCGAGGCGAGGATCTCAGGAATCATCGCGAGCGCACTTTCCCCGCCAGCGATGCGCTTGCGGAACTCAATGGTTTTCGCGCGCAATTCTGGATCAGTTAACCGCCGCGCGGCAGGCTCAAACTCATTCACGATGTCGACGATCTTCAGATAGCGCTTCACCATGCGCTCATTGCGAGTACCGAAGAGTTTCTTTGCCATCCAACCGAAAAGGGGAACGCCCATAGTGAGAACTTTCTGTGCCGTGCATACGGCGCTGCGTGGGAACTGCACGGCGATGAGACATCGCGCGTGCATTAATGAGTTGTAGAGAAAACGGTTTCGAAGAAGAGAGCCAGTGCAATCAATCGCGCGAGTCAATCGACTCACGCTTGCGTCGCAGCTGGCGGCGGCAACGCAGATCGAACTGCGATGGCACTCTCTTCATTCGTAGCAACAACATCCGCAGGGACATTCCCGCAGACGACGCCAGTCGCGTAGGGCAGCGACTTCGCGAGTGACGGACTCACATGCAGATCAACAGCAGCGGCAACGACGAGCCTGCCAAGTCCCGGGACCCAGGTGGTGGTCGCAACTCTTCGAAGTCCTTCGCCTCTCCCATGCACTTCCGCATTCGAAAGCACTGCTGCAATAGCCATAAACAAGGCCGCGCAAATCGCGGTCGTGTTCGTGGATCGTTGACGGTGCTTTGAAGAGGTCATGTGTGCGGCGGAGAGCGGAGGAGGGTAGCCGAGATCGGACAGGTAGGAAGTAACACGTATGCCTTGCGTCCGTTATCGTCCGTCCTGTGCTTGAAGTTCGCAAATTGACCGTCGACTTTCCAGGAGTGCGTGCGCTTGATGGCGTAGGCCTCACGTTTCGTCGTGGCGAGATTCACGCAGTCATCGGTGAAAATGGCGCAGGAAAGAGCACGCTGATGAATGTCTTGAGCGGCGTTCGCGGCCCAACGCACGGCGAACTTTTGCTCGATGGCAAAGAGGTTCGCTTCCGCCAGCCGTATGAAGCGATCAAGCAGGGCGTTTCGATGGTGCATCAAGAGTTGCACCTCGTCGAAGACCTTTCGGTGGCTGAAAACATATTTCTCGGACGCGAGCCGATGGGCGACAAACTCGGCATCAGTATTGATCGCGCAACGATGCACCAGCGCGCGGCGCACTTTCTGGCGCTGCTCGGCTCCGATCTCGATCCAATGCGCAGCGCGCGCGACCTTTCTATCGCCGAGGCGCAGTTCGTTGAGATTGCGAAATGCCTCGCAAGTGAAGCGCGCGTGTTGATTTTCGATGAACCGACCGCGGTCCTCGGCGAACGCGATGCAGCGAAGTTGCTCTCGCTTCTCAAACGACTGCGCGATGAAGGTCGAGCAATTCTCTTCATCTCGCATCATCTTGAAGAGGTGGTTGACATTGCGAATCGTGTGAGCGTCTTGCGTGATGGAAAGTTCGTTGCAGCGTTTGAACGCTACGACGGCGTGCTTCGATGCAAGGATGGAAAACCTTCGCGCGAAGATGCGCTCGCGCACGCGATGGTTGGTCGTCCGCTCGGCGAGCTCTATCCCACTCGAACACCGCGTGCGTCTGCACCGCCGCGGCTATTGCTCAATGCGTTTGGAGCGAAGGGCAAGAGCTCGGGGATTAATCTCACCGTCGCGCCCGGTGAAATCGTCGGCATCGCGGGACTCGTGGGCAGTGGTCGCACCGAAACGATGGAGGCGATCGTGGGCTTGCGTAAGTCGGTGGGTGAAGTCTTGCTCGACGGAAAGTCCGTGCAGTTTCAGTCGCCGCGCCAGGCGATGAGCAATGGTGTTGCGTACGTGAGCGAGGATCGCAAAGGACGCGGCCTGCATGTTTCGCTGAGTTCGCGCGTGAACTGCACACTTCCGACGCTCGACAGATTCGCGCGCGCTGCTGGTGCAGTGATGGATATTGACGAGGAGCGCGCAACCACCGCTGCATGGATTCGCAATCTTGGCATTCGTTGCGCACGACCAGAGTCGCCGATCTCTTCGCTTTCGGGCGGCAATCAGCAGAAATTCGCCATCGCACGCTGGCTTGAAG
>Ga0209553_1000942_pt1 | contig 14782 bp, 13 predicted proteins | sample LauGreFBDMM110DN_2_FD_188217 | JGI IMG/M metagenome (GOLD analysis project Ga0209553, IMG submission 188217) | Freshwater lake microbial communities from Lake Michigan, USA - Fa13.BD.MM110.DN (SPAdes) (version 2) | ecosystem: Environmental > Aquatic > Freshwater > Lake | place: Lake Michigan...
ATTCATCCGCGGAAGGCATGCAATATTCCAAACTGGTGAAGGCTGATGCGCGCGCTGCTCAGACTGATGAATTTGAAGTTTATGGTGTCACGCAGATTTACAATGGCATTCCGACAATCAAGGTGAAGACTAAAATTGCCGTGCAGCAGGCAGGCGGCATAATGTTCTGGAATCTGGACTCTGATGCGCTGGGAGAACTGTCGCTTGCAGCGGCAATTTATCAGGCAGCCAACATGCCGTAGCTTGGGTGCGCATTATGGGAGCGCTGCGCACTGTGCCGGGCGGCCTTAATGCAACTGGGTCGGCTGGCCAGTCGGCCTGTTTGCTGCCGCAACTTGCGTGCGCAGCTGGTGATTGATGTCGTTTTCGTAAGGTTGGTGTCTGCACAGCTGCCGGCTGCAACTCACAACAAGGCGTCAACTGGTCCCTGAACTTGAGTTTGACCGGACGGAAAACCTGACAGCGGAAGCGGGGCATGATCGGTTGCGGCACGACGCCGGTATTGATGCTGAGCCGATCCCGGAACTGGAGTTCGACCAGACATTGGGCTGGTAATCCTGCGCTGTAGAAATGGCACATGCGGCGGAGCGTGGATTGGTGTGGATCAGGCGCTGGCGTCGTGCGGCGAGTGGTGTGAGCTGCCAATTCCGGATTGCATGCATTGTGCATTTTCTACTTGTTCCGCTTATCAAATCTCTGCGTACACCGAACAAAAGTGGTCTTGAACTGAAGTTAATGGTTGGTTGGGGTGAGCACAAGGTGGTGCTTGACAAGATTGGGTGCAGGGCGCATAATGGCGGTGCGGATTAGTGCTTGGATTTCCAATCCGTTGAATCGGTAACACAGTCTTTTGTGCAAGACCGAGTTGAGCGCGTAGCCGCGGTGGCTCTTGCAACTTCACCAGTTGTGGTATGCGGTGGTCGTGGTGTTGGTTCGGCCGAAGCCTTTGCCCCGCTTGAAGAACTCGCTGGTCTATTGAACGGTGTAGTGGGATGTTCGCGTGCAGTCACAAACAACGGTTGGCGCAATCACACCGACCAAGTCGGTCAAACTGGCACCCGAATCGCGCCAGATATTGATATCGCTTGCGGCATCTCGGGAGCAATTCAGCATTGGGTTGGGGCGATGGCTTCAAAGAATATATTGGCGATCAATATCGATGCAAAAGCGAACATTGTGACTAAGGCTGGTTACGCCGTGATCGGCAATCTTCACGTAGTCGCGCCAGCAATTTCTGCGGAAATACACAAGCGTCACAATAAATAACAACAATAATAGGATTTCAGCGCCAAATACTCCGATAGCCTTCGCTTAAAACTAGAGTTTTACCCGTGACGACAGAAAGTATTGAACCAAATAGACGTCGTGGTCGTGCCCGCACCAGTGGTTCTGAAATAAAGTTGCCAGAACAAAGACCGTTCAAACAACCTCGAATGAAATATGCGCCGACGAAAGTGCTCAACGATGACGAAGTTGAGTCAATTCATTTGGCTAGTCTGCAAATTCTTTCCGACTATGGGATGGACTTTTTAGACCCTGATGCTCGTGCATTGCTCGCCAAAGCAGGCGCCAAAATAACCGATTTACGAGTCCGCTTTGACCCTGAAATGATTTTAGAAACAATCAAAACCTGTCCGAGTGAATTCAAATTGCACTCGCGAAACCCTGACCACACGCTCAATATCGGCGGAGACTGGATTGCCTTTGGTTCAGTTGGCAGCGCTCCAAATTTTATTGGCTTTGACGGCGTGCGTCACCCAGGGACACGAAAAGATTATCAAGACTTGTTGAAACTGACTCAAGTGTTTAACGTGATTCACTTTCTCGGTGGCTACCCCGTTGAGCCGATTGACTTGCATGCATCAATCCGTCACATTGAAACATCTTTTGATGCGCTAACCATGACCGACAAAGTTTTACATTGTTACAGCCTTGGTCGCCAGCGCAACCAAGATGTTCTCGAGATGACAAGAATCGCGCGTCAAGTATCCCACGAGACGCTAGAAAATGAACCATCCGTATTCAGCGTGATCAACTCGTCATCGCCACTGCGACTTGACACACCAATGTTGCAAGGGATCATGGAGTTCTCGTCACGCAATCAACTAATCGTGATGACGCCATTTACTTTGGCCGGGGCAATGGCGCCGATAACTTTGGCTGGAGCGCTGTCGCAACAAAATGCCGAGGCATTGGCTGGTATGACGTTCACGCAAGTAGTAAGACCTGGTGCACCAGTTGCCTACGGTGGCTTCACCAGCAATGTTGACATGCAATCTGGTGCCCCGGCGTTTGGCACACCTGAATATATGCGCACAGCAATGGCCGGCGGTCAACTCGCTCGTCGATACAAAGTTCCCTACCGTTCAAGCAATGTTTGTGCAGCCAATGCGCTCGACGCGCAGGCCGCCTACGAGAGTGTGTTCTCATTGTGGGGAGCAATCCAAGGTGGAGTGAACTTTTTGATGCATGGTGCTGGATGGATGGAAGGAGGTTTGCATTCTTCACTCGAAAAGTTTGTGCTTGATGCTGACCTACTTGGCATGGTGTCTGCATATCTAGATCCAATAGTAGTCGACGAAGCGACACTGGCCCACGAAGCGATCGGTCAAGTCGGCCCTGGTGGCCACTATTTTGGAGTGCAACACACACAAGACCGATTTCGAGATGCTTTCCATAAACCAATGATCTCTGATTGGCGAAATTATGAGAGTTGGCAGGAAGGCGGAAGCCCAACAGCCGTGACAAAGACAACAGAACTCGCGCACAAGTGGCTTGATTCATATCAGGCTCCAACTATGAGTTCAACAGTGCTTGAAGAGCTTCAAGAATTTAGGTCAAGACGTCTGGCTGAAGGTGGCGTGGCAACAGATTATTAATGGTCACATTTGTAAATCGACAACTCGATATAATTTCGGAAGTTCATAAATGAAATAATCAACAAGAGTTGTAGTAATCGGTGGTGGCGTAGTCGGCGCTTCGGTTTTCTACCACCTGACTAAAGCTGGCTGGACAGATGTCGTGCTCGTTGAGCGCGAAGAATTACCTGCTGGCTCAACTTTGCACGTTGGTGGTATGCACACTCTCAACGGTGATCGAAATGTTGCTCGCCTGCAGCAATACACCGTCAATCTTTATAAGGAAATCGAAAAAGAGTCTGGGCAAAACTGCAGCATTCACTTGCCAGGTGTGGTTCAGTTGGCTGATACTCCAGAGCGTCTTGATTGGCTGAAGATGGCTCAGGCGCGTGGTCGCTATTTGGGTAAGAAGATGGAAATTATCTCAAATAGAAAACCTGAATGCCGAACTGAACCAGGCCGGTCTCTTTGTTAAATTTCTATCCAACAAATGCGCAGGGCAAAACCCACGGTACGCGCGGTGTAGTCCCTTGGACCTTCACACGCCGCCGCCAACCGATGTGGGCACTGTTGGTCGGCATCACATACGGCTATGAGACGCCCTCCGGAGAGGTGTGAATAGACCCGCGCATGTAGCTTTCCCCACGTCCCCACTCCAATGACACCGAATCCCTTTGTGTGCTTGGGGTACACTTCTTTTCTGTAGTGGGCAGTCTATTTCTTTGCTTTTGGGGTAGACAGGCTGGCAACAAGCTCTTCCCATCGCTCTTGAACCTCTGCCTCTTCTGCTGTTCCTGCGTGTAAAAAGAAGTGATAACGCAGGCGGAGTGGGTAATGTGGTGCAATCTATATTGGGTCGTTTTAAAAGAAGCCGTAGTTTGGTGAGATAGGACTATAGCCACGGGTAAACCAGAAGGAGTGGTGTTCGGGGTTATCGGGGTGAATCAACATTGCAATCCCACACGTTATTCTACCCAGTTACCATATGTAGTCTACCGATGCTGAGCGTTGGCGATAGGATTGGCGTTCGTTCTGCCTCCGCGTGGAGTACCTGGATATATTGCCACGCCCGTCGCCGTTCCGAATGGGGCGCGAGTTTATTTACCAGCAAGTGTAGCCACCATCAGCGAGCACGATACTGCCGGTCATTAGGGTGGCGGCGTCTGAGGCGAGAAACAAGACTACCGAGGCAATCTCATCAGGCTGCCCGACGCGGTGAATCGGCGTCATCTCCAGCCAGGTGGCGAACCATTCGGGGTTCTCCATTCCTCCCTGGGTCATCGCTGTATCGATGTATGTCGGCGCGACCGCATTGACCCGCACTCCCCGCGCGGCCCATTCAGCTGCCAGCGATTTGGTCAGCTGGTGCACGGCGGCTTTCGAAGCGTTGTAATGGCTCTGCGGTTGTGGTTTGTTGGCGATGATGCCTGACATAGAGCCTATATTAATGATGCTGCCCTTGCCCGCTTGCAGCATATAGCGGCCAAAGGCGCGGCAGCACCAGAAGACGCCGTTCAGGTTTATATCTAACACCTTCAACCATTGTTCATCTGACATCTCTTCGGACGGAGTGCTGAAGGCAATGCCAGCGTTGCAAACCAGTATGTCTACCCTGCCGTGCGCCTTGACGATTTGATCAGCGGCGGCGGTCACGTCCGCCGGTTTGGTGACGTCGAGTTGTACCACGTCAGCTGCGATGCCAAGTTTGGCCAGTTCAGCTTTGCCGGCAGCGGCGACTTCCGGGTCTATTTCTGCAATCACAATGGCTGCGCCCGCTTCGGCTAGTGCCCGCGCGCAGGCGAGGCCGATGTTCCGGCCACCGCCAGTGATTACCGCAACGCGCTTTGAAAGATCATATTTTTCAAGATACATAACGACCTCGTTACTATATCCAACAACAAGTCTGGTAACCAGCCCTGCACGCTCATCAGTAGCACTAATCGACAAACATTTAGATCTCTAGTAGTTTCATAAGGCCCTCGAACGCGCCGCCGCAGGCGTCGTTCTTTGAAGAGTGATTTGCCAAGATCAAGGTCTTTCAGCATGGGTAAGTCCGCCGAATGCCCCATCCTTATCGGATGCGTACGTAGTGTCTACCACCTTGCCATTGATGATATGCAGACAGACTTTCCCGCTAAGAACAGCAATCGCATTTTCCACGGAAAGCATCGCCATGTTCAGTGCCGCCTCGAACGTGTGGGCACCGGCATGTGGAGTCGCCACCACATTCTCGAATCTGAAGAGCGGATTATCACCCGGCGGTTCCATCGCGAAAGCATCCAACCCGAGACCGCCAATTCGGCCAGCCTCCAACTGCGACACCAGAGCCGACTCATCCATCAACCCGCCGCGTGAGGTGTTGATAAGAATGACCCCAGGTTTGAGCCGTACTATCCGTTCAGCATCTAGAAGGTTGGCGGTTTCCCTGTTCAGGGGAAGATGGAGGGAAAGCACATCGGAGCAGAGGAGCAAATCATCCAGCGCCATCGGCAGAATGCCGTTCCTTTCGGAATACTCCGTGTCCATCCAGGGATCATAGGCAGCCACTTTCATGGAGAAACCCTGCGCGCGACGCGCCACTCCTTTACCAATGGCACCAAGCCCGAGGACTCCGAGCGTTTTCCCGGATAGTTGGACGCCGGTTGTTCTCGGCCAACCACCTGCCTTCACCTGTCGGTCCAGCGAAGGAATCCGGCGTGCAACAGAAAGAAGGAGACCAATCGCCAGATCAGCGACCGCATCGGCATTGACTCCAGGGGTATTTGTCACAACAATCCCACGTTCTGCGGCGGTAGCCAAGTCAACCCGCTCCATGCCCACACCGTAACGGGATATGACTTTCAGGGTTGCAGGAGCTTGCCGGATTACATCCTTCGTGATGAAGTCCAGACCTGCAATCCAACCATCCACCCCTTCGAGCAGCGGAAGAATCTCTTTTTCTGTCAGCGGTTTTCCAAATGGATTCATGACAATCGCCGAAGCGAAGGTAGAAAGCCGATTCCAGGCTGCAGGCGCGCGTTCCCGGGAGAACGAGGTAGGTGTCACGAGGATCTTCATCGTTCCGCCTCCCGCCACTTCGGATTGTCAATGACCTGTGGTTTTCTATCTTGTTCGATGACGAGTTTGCGATATCCTTTTGTCTCTATGGTGCTGTAATCGTGTCCTGCGTCCGCTCGGAAGACAAAAAAGGTTGTGAATGGTTCCGTACCAATGTTGATGCTTCGATGGGCATACCGTTTTGGCACATAGAGCACCTTGCCGGGTGTCAGTTCTTGCAGGTTCCATTCTCCTTCCGGGTTTTCCATCAGCATGAGGCCGTGTCCCCTGATGCACCAGTAAACTTCCGCTGTTGCCAGAATGGTGTGGAAGTGTCCCTTCGTCATGAAATATTCGTCCCCGACCTTGCCGGGATAGGTAATGCTTGTGCCGAATGCGAGATCACCGGCATCCGAAGGCGCTCCGAGCTCAAAAAATTCATAGACAAGCGGATTTCCATCCGACATGGCTTTATCGAAGGCGGAATCGTCGGTAAACATGCCCTGCATGGCGGATAAATATCGTTTGGTGGAGGCATAGTGCGGAGACATACCGTCTTCGAGGGGAAAAGTCATGGCAAATGGTGCGTTCCAGTCCCAACCGGGTTTCTTGTCAGACATATTAGCCTCTCTTTCCATCACCGCATATTCCGGGCAATCCTGTCACAGGCCGCCAATGCGTCTCCCTTGATGTCGATATGGAAAACTTCCGCAATGACCTGTGTCCATCCGTGAATGAAATAGGTCCATCCGTCTTCCACATGCAGTGCCCTGCCTTGTTTCTGTTCCTCCGCCTGATGCATGAACTTCAGATCGCCCCGGTAATTCAACTCCCAAACCAGACTGTCAACCGGAAAAACACAGGTGTCTGATAGCGGCGAGCCCAGACGATCCTTGCCGAGTCCGGTTGCATTGACGATGAGGGAATGAGGCTTCAGTTCCGCGAGGAGCCGATCGTTCTGCCCCTCCTCCGGCGTCAGCCGGTACTGAACCGGAATACCGGAATAAAGCATATCGAAGATCCGGCGGATTTCAACCAGCCGCGGTTGGCTGCGATCTGCCACAATGATGCGGGACGGACGGTTTTCACCCCATTCCGCCTTCATCAGGTATGCTCCGATGGAAATGGCACTTCCGCCCGCGCCCATCAGGAAGACCTCTCCGCCATGGTCTTTCCAATAGTCGGCCGGAACGAAAGAATCGAGGGCAAGTCCGCAGGAAATCGGATCCTTGGCATGTCCCTCCAGTCTGCCGTCCCTTTTGGAAATGGAGGAAAGTTCACCGAAAGCCGAGGCATATGGGTCCAGATAGTCGAACATGTCGCGGCAGGCGTGGAAAAGATCGATTTTATGGGTGGTGACCAGCGCACCGAGCGACCTCTCATCATCGCGGATGAAAGCCGTCACTTTGCGGTAATGGGCCGGATCGGCGTGAATCGGGATGTCGATGCCATTGATGACGGCATCCTTCAGGCCAAGTGCCTTCGCCCATTCGGGAAACACCCGCATGATGGAGGATTGCGTGGTGGTGACCCCGATGAAGTATAAGGTGGGTTTGTCCGCTTTGACATTCTGATGCATAGGATGTCTCTCCCTTTCATTTATTCCGCATGCCCGTGGCGTGCCTGCAGAGTGCTTTCGCAGGATTATCCACCAGCATGCGCCGCACATCGGTTTCCGGGATACCGCTCCTGATCAGAAGCGGGAGAAAACTGTCGTGAAGGTAGTCGAGTCCGATGGTCCCGCCATATGCGCGCATGCGCGCCCGCGTGACATCCAGACCGAGCAGCATGTGCGCCCCATGCCCAAGTGAAATCAGTTTCCCGATCGTGCCGGCTTCCTCCCTGTCATCATGATACTTGAATCGCCCGATCGTATCGAGCTCCAGCCAGGCACCGGCAGAGGCGACTTCCGCCATAGGGTCGGCATTCCCCGGGAGCCGGTCGAGATGGCAGAAGATCAACTGTTGAGTCGCAACACCCCTGTCCAGAAAAAAACGGAGAATTTCGAGCGCGCCATGTCCTTCCTCGGTATGGATCAGAACCGGCGCCGCTGTCCTGCGGGCGGTTTCCGCCGCGGCGTCGAACAGAACCCTCCATCGCCCGCAAATTCCATCCGGTCCCGCCGCTGTCTTGATGATGCCGGCCCGCGCTGTTCCCCGTTCGGCGGGCCAGGCGGCTTCTCCGTCCAGATACATGCCGGTTTCGAGTTCTTCCGTGAAAAGTCCGACCAGCTGTTCACGGGAAGCATGATGAATCCAATGCGATTCGTCATAGAACAGCGGCCGGTGAAACCCCGTGACGGCGACCACATGGACACCGCTTTCGCGTGAAACACGCTCCTGCAGATCGGCCATGCGCCCACTTCCGACTGGCTGCGCGTCCACCAGGGACCTGCCGCCCGCCTGGAAATATGTCCTTGATTCCTGAAGGGTTTTGTCGTAATCATCCAGCAGGAGATCGGGAAAGGTATGGGTCGCGGGACCTGGCTTCACGAAAAGATGCTCATGCGCCTGACACATGCCAAGCCGGTCCGGCTCGATCAGGCCGAGAACCGTCATGATTCCGATGGTTCCGGTTTCCGCCCCCCGGGCGCTCACGGTTCCAGTTCCAGTTCCGAGAGGGTGGCGGGCATTTCATGGGCGGTGTTTACTTTGTCGGGACCGGTCACCAGATCGAAGCAGGAAACAATCATTTTTCCTTCCCAGATGCAGGGTTCGCCCGGCTGATCCAATTCGCCCTTCAACCCGTCTGTATCGGGACTCTGCGCGATTCTGGACACCTTTCCGTCCTTTGTCACCATTGCGATCGCATTGGCCGAAAAGTCGGCTACATAGAAATTCCCGGTCGCCGGATCCCGGATGATGCCATCCGTTGTCTGCAATTGTGCCGGATCCTTGGCCCATATGAGGTTTTCCTTCGCAGTTCCATCCGGATTGAAGGAAATCCGATGAAACGCGCCATCTCCGAAATTCCCGACATAGAGGTTGCCTTCGGCATCGAATTCGATACCGTCCGCACCATACTGACATTCCGGGTTCAAAGTGAGGAAAGTCGTGAGGATGTTGTCGTCAGCAAGGGTGTTGGTGACGGAAACGCCCTCTTCATCCAGCTTGAACCGGTAAACGCAGCTGACGAGTTTGCCGGAGGGGTCGGAAACTTTTGAAAGCATGCTCTGTGTTACATAGATAAATCCATCCCGTACGCGCACACCATTCGGGTGTTCCATGTCTTTCGCGACAACCGTACATGTCTCCACGGCATTGCCCCGGATTCGAAGTCGCAGGATGCGTCCCTTGAACAGCAGTTCCTCCGCGCCGGACCATCCCCTGGTTGTCCACGACATACAGGTCACCGTCCGGCCCGAACGCAATGCCCATGGGATGAGCATGTCCTGTTTCCGGATGAAGCGGAACATCGACCCATTTCGTGATATTTCGATTTCTGTCGATTTTCAGGATTCAGCCCGGGACGGATGGATCCGCATAATTGGCAGCTGACAGAATCAGGTTTCCTTCGGAATCCACGGCCATCCCGCCGGGGGTGTTGCAGGATTCGGGCAGCAGGGCGAACAATTTTGGTATCTGCATCACATGCTCCTTCCCGGCTATTGGCCGGATGACATATTTCCTGGGCTAGGGAAAGACAGGACGACCGGTGCTTGTGCTGGATGTCTTGGCACGAACCGTCTGAAGTTCACTTGAACCGAATAACGGTTTAATTGTTCGTTAGTTTTTCCGCTATCATGCGGAAAGCTTCGATGATATAGTCAAGATCCAGCATGTGCGAAATTTATTCTTCCGCCTTCACAATACCGGCTTCCATCCAGTTGACAATCTGTACTTGCGCGTCAAGTTCCTCACTTTTTTGCGGCAGCCGGATGAACTGGAGAGTCCAGTTGTAGGGCGTCTCCTTCCAGTCTCGCTGCATGTCCAGGTTCGGAGAAATGCCGTTAACCAGCCCTGCACGCACATCAGTAGCACTACTCGACTACATTCAAATCTCTCGCAATTTCAGTAGGTCCACAAGTGCGCCGCCGCAGGCGTATTTCTTTCATTCTGTTTTTCATGGCCGCATCGGCTTCCAGTGTACAATCATGGGACGAGCCGAACCATTTGTCTAGTGGCGCCATTCCATCAGAATAATTAACTTCAAAATACCTGCGATGAAGGTAGTGAGCGAAATAGGATGTATTCATACGCGCCTCTTTGCCGACAACCACCCTATGGAATCTTGGATGCCGTTGCGCCGGACCAAGGCCCACGCGCGAGGCAAGATTTTTCATACGGATAGGATGGGACGGGATCAGAAAAAAGAGCATGATTGTAAAGCAGTGGTTTATATGCTCAATGGGATGCATGGAAAGTCCCGACCATGGTCCGTTATTGAAATTACTGTGGTGTAACCAGTGAGCATTCTCATACAATAGTGGCCAGTGCAGTAGACGGCGCGCACAATAAAAGCCCGTCTCGTGTATCAAAGGCACCAAAAGAACAGGGCGCTAAACCCAGCTGGAAGGTTCGTAAATAAAATCGATCGACATGGCTGGCATATGACCGGAGCAGCAGAATTTCATAAGCGGTCCAGATTAGAACGCCACTAACAAGAGTGTACACCATATTATCGTAAGTTTGATTTTTTGAATAAAATACCGAGGACTCTTCCGCCGACCATTGCCTGTTATATTTGAATGCAACGCCCTGCTTTTGCCATACATAAAGCCACAAATGCTAGGTACCGTACACTAGTACTGCCAAAACAATATTGCGGACCAAGATTAGTCCCGCCCAACTAAATGAAAAAGCCTCGATTGTCTATGTAGAGGGAGTGAGGAAGTTCCAAATTAGAATTGCAGCACCCGCATATAAAACGTTCCAAGGCAATAAATAACCTGGGAATTCAAGAAACCACTTGAAAAGGGCCCGAGGTTGCGGTGGCCAGTCAAATGCTGGTCCACCGCTAATGTGCTCTTTCGGCGACCAATATCCTCGAGAATCTTATTTCCCAAATATCTTATCATCCATAAGTAATACCTCTCTGCCCAAAATGGTTGTGGTCAAATGGAAATTGGTTGAATAATTAGTCGTAAGCGAGCCCTCTAGGGCAGAGCACACGAGCGCTTAATGTGGGCGCAGTATGCAACACACAGGTATTTCAAACCGCCGCCTAGCCAATGCGCGCGGGTTAGCTGCCAGATCCTGAATGACAGTAGCCGTTAGGTAGAACTTCATATCTTCCACGATAACGGGCTGGAATATATTTCACAGCGAATGGTAGGCTGTGCCTCGCAGGGTCAGATTGAGCTCGCACATAATCAATCCTACAAACCGACTTAGAACGCATCCTTTTGCGCTCCAACCGCGGTATCAAGTGGTGCAGCACAGTTTGGAGACGTGGCTGGCGCAGCGGAGCGTGGATTCGCGCGGATCAGGCGCTAGCTTGGTGCGGTGAATGGTGTGGTGTGCCAAAACCGTGTTGCAGGCATTGTGCATTTTCCGCCTGTTACGCGTATCAAATCTCTCAGAAAACCGAACAAAAGCGGTCTTTGAACTCAAGTTTATGGTTGGTTGGGGTGAGCACAAAGTGGTATTTGACAAGAGTGGGTTCAGGGCGTACTGTCTCGGTATGGCTTGGCGCTTGAATTTCCTATCCGGTGCCCTTTGTACTCAAAGCCTTGCGATAAGGTGGACGACGTCAATTAAGATAAATATGGAGGAGGAGGTTTCATGACCATCAGAATAGCACTCGACTCAATAGCCTTCAGGGAAAAGGAAAAGCCGCTGCTTGACGCGGGTGGCTTTCGCGTGTCGACCTTTCGCTACGACACTTCGATTGCGGCGCTGCGAATTGCCAATAGACGCGGCGAAATTATCGTTCTTCCTTTCAAAGGGCACCAAATCTGGCGCGCCAGATTTGATGGTCGTGATCTCACCATGAAATCCATGTTTGATCAGCCTGTTGACACACGGAACTATCTTGAAACCTATGGCGCTTTTTTCATCCACTGCGGTATCACAACCATGGGGCCGTCAGGTCCGATGGAAAATTATCCGCTGCATGGAGAACTTCCCAACGCGCCATTCCAGACCGGCTCCATCGTCATCGATGAAGTGGTAGGTAGCCTTACAGTCGAGGGCCATTATCAGCATACTGTAGCCTTCACGACCAATTATCGTGCCACCTCAAGCTATCGCTTGAAAGCCGACGAGGCCTTGATCGATGCTTCCCTGAAAGTGGAAAATATCAAAAAAACACCTATGGACCTAATGTATCTCGCGCATGCCAATTTCAGACCCGTCGATGATGGTGAATTAGTTTATTCGGCCGACTATCGCAACGAGACGGTTCGTGTTCGAACCTCAATCCCTGGTCACATTACACCAATGCCGGGCTATCGCGAATTCATCGCAGAGTTGGCAATTGACCCTTCACTGCATCATCGCCTCAAGGCCGGGCTTGGTTTTGATCCGGAAGTAGTTTTTTCAATAGACATGAAGACCGATGCGCAAGGCCTTGCCCACGCGCTTCTCAAGCGTCCTGACGGGACCTCGGATCATACTTCCTATCGTCCCGCCCAAGCAAAACATTGCATCCGCTGGATTTGTCGCACGCCCGATCAGGATGCAATCGGCATGGCTTTTCCCTCGACGAGTGAGGTTGAAGGCTATACCGCTGAAAAGATAAAAGGAAATGTCGTGATTCTGCCGGCCGGGGCCGTCTGGAACATTGACATGCGGCTAGGCGCACTGACGAAGTCCGAAACTGAGCAAAAGATCAGCTTGATCGAGGCGATCCGAAAATCTTAATGAAACCTTAATTGGCTTTGGTACTACAGAGAACAAATGCTTGCCCGTTTACGGCTCTTTAACCAAGTTCAATCACTAAATCGAGCAAAAGCGGTCTTTGATCTGAAGATAATGGTGGGTGGGGGTTAGCAAAAGGTGGTACTTGACAAGAGTGGGTTCAAGGAGTACTATGGCGTGATCGGTTTGGGGGTTGAGTTCCTATCCGTCGTTCCGCCTTGATGCGGATTCTGGCGGAAGCGAAGAGCCTGGATTCGGGTACGATCGATTTTCAAGTTTCAGACGGAGGGAAAAATGCGCGCACTCGTCCTTGAGCGGCAGATGGAGTTGTCCCTCCGCGATATCGACTTGCCCGTCACGCCCGGTCCGGGCGAGGTGAAAATCAGGGTGCACACCGTCGGTATCTGCGGCAGCGACGTGCACTACTACACCCACGGCAAGATCGGGCCGTTCGTCGTGCGCGAACCGATAGTGCTCGGCCATGAGGCGTCGGGGACCGTAGTCGAGGTTGGCAAGGGCGTGACTGGCCTCAAGGTCGGCGACCGGGTGTGCATGGAGCCAGGCATCCCCGACCCGAACTCCCGCGCCTCGAAACTTGGCCTTTATAATGTCGACCCGAGCGTAACCTTCTGGGCGACGCCGCCGATCCACGGCTGCCTGACGCAGTATGTGATCCACCCGGCGTCGTTCACCTACAAGCTGCCCGAGACGGTGTCCTTCGCTGAAGCCGCGATGGTCGAGCCTTTCGCCGTAGGCCTCCAGGCCGGGTCGAAGGCGCGAATAGCGCCGGGTGATCTTGCTGTGGTCATCGGCGCCGGGCCGATCGGCATCATGGTGGCGCTCGCTGCACTCGCCGGCGGCTGCAGCCGCGTAATCATCGCCGACTTCCAGCCTCAAAAGCTCGCCATCGCCGCCCGCAATCCGGGCGTCGTTACCGTCGACATCACGCGGGAGAAGCTCGCCGATGTGGTGGCGCGGGAGAGCGACGGCTGGGGCGCCGACGTCGTGTTCGAGGCGAGCGGCAGCCCCAAGGCCTACGGCGGCATCTTCTCGTTGCCGAGGCCGGGCGGGTGCCTGGTTGTGGTCGGCATGCCGGTCGAATCGGTGGATTTCGACGTTGTCTCGGCGGCTGCGAAGGAAATCCGGATCGAGACGGTGTTCCGTTACGCCAACGTCTATGACCGGGCGATCGCGATGATCGCATCGGGCAAGGTCGACCTCAAGCCGCTGATCTCGGGTACGTTCGGCTTCGACGAGAGCATCGCCGCCTTCGAGCGCGCGGCAGCGGGCTGGCCGGGCGACGTCAAGTTGCAGATCAGGATGGACGAGCCGGCGTAGCGCGCCGGACGCACCGGAGGGGTAAATGGATTTGGGATTGAAGGGCAAGGTCGCCGTGATCACCGGCGGCAGCATCGGCATCGGCCTGGCGGTTGCCGAGGGACTCGCGGCCGAGGGCGTGAACCTCGTAGTCGCCGCGCGGCAGGGCGAACGCCTCGTCGCGGAGGCGAAGCGAGTGGCGCGGAAATACAATGTGAAGGCAGTGCCGGTCACCTGCGACGTGGCGACGGCGGAGGGCTGCGACGCGCTGATTGCCGCGACTACCAAGGCCTTCAAAGGTGCCGACATCCTCATCAACAATGCTGGCACCGGATCAAACGAGACGATCCAGGAGGCCCCCGACGAGAAGTGGCACTATTACTGGGACCTCCACGTCATGGCGGCGGTCCGCCTCGCCCGCGGCCTGGTGCCGTCGATGAAGAAGCGGGGCGGCGGGGTTATCCTCCACAACGCCTCGATTTGCGCCGTGCAGCCGCTCTGGTACGAGCCCATCTACAACACCACCAAGGCGGCGCTGATGATGTTCTCGAAGACGCTGTCGACTGAGGTGATCAAGGACAACATCCGCGTCAACTGCATCAATCCCGGCCTGATCCAGACGCCGGACTGGGTGAAGACGGCGAAGCAGCTCACCCAAGACAAGGGAGGCGACTGGCAGGGCTACCTCCAGGGCGTCGCCGAAGAATATGCGGTGATCAAGCGCTTCGGCAGCGCCGAGGAGCTCGCCCATTTCTTCGTCTTCCTCTGCTC
>Ga0209553_1000943_pt1 | contig 14776 bp, 14 predicted proteins | sample LauGreFBDMM110DN_2_FD_188217 | JGI IMG/M metagenome (GOLD analysis project Ga0209553, IMG submission 188217) | Freshwater lake microbial communities from Lake Michigan, USA - Fa13.BD.MM110.DN (SPAdes) (version 2) | ecosystem: Environmental > Aquatic > Freshwater > Lake | place: Lake Michigan...
TCCCGCGTATCTGCGGCCACGAGGGTATCGGTTACGTCATCAAACTTGGCGATGGCGTCACGGACTACAAGGTGGGTGACCGTGTGTTCCTGCCCATTGGCTCGGGCACATTCCGTCAACGCTTGGCGGTCCCCGCAGCCGATTGCCCACCCGCCACCGCAGGCGATGCTAAGCAACTGGCGCTGACTGTCATTAACGGCATGACCGCCGTGATTTTGGTCGACGACTATGCAGCTGCCTTGAAGCCGGGCGATTGGATTTTGCAAAACGGTGCGAACTCGAGCTGCGGTAGATACATTATTAAGCTGGCGCACGATAAGGGCCTGCGTACCTGCAACATCGTGCGGCGCGCTTCGCTGATCCCTGAGCTGAAAGCCTTGGATGCTGACCAAGTAATTGTCGAGACCGGGGATCCCGACAAAACAGCAGAATTGGTGAAAGCCGCCACCGGTGGTGTCGAGCTTAGCATTGGATTTGATTGTGTGGCTTCAACCGGAACCGAAACCATTGGTCGCTGCCTGGTACGCGATGGAACCATCGTGAATTACGGCTACATGACCGGCAAAAACTGCGAGGTCTCTTTCCAAGATTTATTCCGCAAGCACGTGAAACTGGTGGGCATGAGCATGCAAAGCCCCCGCACCAAAGACCAACGCAAAGTGGTGTATGCCAAACTTGCCGCCATGATCGCCAAGGGTGACTTGAAAGCAAAAATCGCCGCGACCTACACGCTGGATCAAATCCAGGTTGCATTGGCACATCAAGCCAAGACCGGCGATGACCGTCAGGGCAAGATCATTATTCTCCCGAACGGTTAAGCGACTTTACTTCGTCAATGTGCAGTTGGCCTAGCTAAAGCCTGCCACCACGGCCAAGCGCGTGGCATCGGCCGACCCAAACCCGCCGACGCGTTCGAACTTATTTTATCTTCTTTGGTTTACATCATCAACGTTGGGCGAACGCCGGGCACACGCGGCACCAAGTTGAGTATCCACACATTGATCTTCAGCGGCTCTTTGTGTTTGGTCGTGACCGTCACTTCACCGCCTTGATCATTGATGGAAAGGTCGTTGTAGCGTTTATAACCATTGGGTCGGTCGGGGTTGCGCACAATCAAGAAACAGCTAAATGCGCGGGCTTTGTAAGACACTTCGGGCAACCCTTGCGGATTGCCTTACATCATGGAACCGTCATCGCGCATCATTTTAGTCTAGGTCGACAGCGCCGCCGGGCTGAGCACGATACGGTCGGATAACCTAATCTTCTCGCTTATGCCGGACGGTATGTAATGACAACTTTCTGCATTCTGCACGCCTTCGAAACTATCGCCGACGGCTTTCCAGAGCATGGCACATCCATTGGACAATTTGTCCATGCTGGCTGGCGAGAAGCCTTTGAGCTTCGATGAGTCTTTATGCGCGCCCAAAACTTTCTCGGCGTCTTTGCCGCGGAAGGCATAGATGTCGGTGATGATCCGGCTGCTGGCCGGATCGGCGCGATGGACATAAATGCGTTGGCGATACACCGAGGTGGGCGGCTCGCCCAAATATTGTTCGACATAAGTCACGTTCGGCCCAAAGGCCGTCGCATCGACTTTCTTGAAAATCTTTAAGCGCCGTGATTCCCATGCGGCTTCGGGAATCTTTAGTCGCCCCTGCTCATTGACTTGATTGGCATTGTCGTAGGCCCCGTCCCACAGGGCGCCAATCGAGCGGCGTCTTGTTCGAACGTGGTCTTCGCATCTTGCCCGTACGCCGGCATTGCCAGCGCAGCAACAACAGCGGTAACCACAAAGCGCTGAAGCGTCATGTGGACCTCAGATTTCAGCCTATTTTTCGGACTATTGGGGTTTCTCAAAGAACATCAGATGTTGCCACGGTAAGGCATCGATCGTCTGCGCCCATCTGAGGCCCAACGCCGCCATTTCCTTTTTGGCCTGGGCTTGGCTCATTTTATGAAGTCGTTTGATGGGTACATTATCGTCCTCGGCACGATATTCGACCAGCGCAATGCGGCCACCGACTTTCAGTGCTCGCACCATGGCCTCGCCCATTTCGCGCGGATAGTTGAACTCGTGATAGGCATCGACCATGAGAATCAAATCGAGTGCGTTTTCAGGTAGCCTGGGATCGCTCTCGGTGCCCAACACCCCGATCACATTTCCAACTGTGTTCTTGGATTGTCGGGCGGCAATGATGTCGAGCATCTCTTGCTGGATATCAACGGCATAGACTTTGCCCTGCGGCACTTTGGCAGCCAGCCGAAAGCTGAAATACCCCGTACCGGCGCCAATATCAGCCACTGCATCAGTGGGTTTGAGCGGAAGGTTTTTAATCAGTAGTTCAGTGCCTTCTTCCTGGGCGCGTTCGCTACGCTCCAACCACGACGCACCTAAGTGCCCCATCACTTGGGCGATTTCGCGGCCCATGTAGACCTTACCAATACCATCCAAGGATGGCGCTTGGGTTGTGTAGGGCTGCTGCGCGGTCGCAACACCTGCGATGAGGGCGACGCCAAAAGCAATCGCGGTGAGAGCTGGTTTTATCATGCGGACCTCCATAAATGATTATCTTATCGCAGCGGTTTGTGTCTCGGCTGTCAAGGGATCGGCATGATAAGATCAGCCTGGGGAGATATGCCATGCGACAGCATCCAACTCGGCGCAACGTGATGGTGTGGTCACACCACCTGAAGTGATGCGTAGCGGCACCGCCGCAGCCAATTAATACAAAATATATTGGCTATACAGGGCCCAAAGTGGTTGCCTGAGCCGCCCTTATACCCCAGCGGCATGATATCCAACAACTTTAAATCGTATCATGATTTGGGCGGCAGGTCGTTGGGGTCATGCTCGATGGTCAGGGGTGCGGGCGCGACAGATTTTGACTCGGCTCGCCACACCCAGACCTTGGTTCCGGGCCGACGGCCAAAGATCAATCCAACGAGTAACAACACCAGCACCACCACCGCCGCGACGCTGAAGGCAAAGGCGAACAGAATCGCAGCGCCAACAAGCCCGAGGATAATAAGCGCGATGCGAAGATAAGAAGCGAGCATTCGGTTTTTCTACTCGGGTTTACGACCAGCGTCGTGAGGAGAGATATCAGACTTGATGATACCAACTGTATGGGTCGCATCATCTTGCTGGAAAGAGCGACCCCCCATCAGCTCAAGCCCATGCCTGATGATGGTGAAAAAGACCCCCACGGCAACAGCAAAACAAAGTGCTCCAATCCACGAGTCCATATAGACCCACGTTCCAATCGCCATCGCAATGATAATGCAGCTCATCATGATCAATCTGCGCATCGGTTGACCCCCAGTGCAGTGTGAACGGCTTAACCTTACCTACAAATGCGGCAAATAAAAAGAATCGCATAAATCACTAGCACCACGCCCAAGGTACTGCCCATGCTGGCATAAGCACACGCTTCACGCTCGGGTGTCGAGCCCGAGGCCACGATCTCGCCAAAGGCCGCACCAAAAGGTCGCGAGACAACCTCCAACGTCATAGCGACAAAACACATCTTGCCCAGCAGCAAGATCTTGGTGGACAGCCAAGGTTCAGATACGGGCGTGCCCTTGGCAAATGACATAAATGCTACGGCCAGAAGGCCAAGGCCAAAAACGCCCTGCCCCTAAAATTGAAAGCGCGCAAAAATTTGACGAACCCTGCTTTGGGGTTTTTGTGCGACAGCCAAATCATCAACACCCACGCGCCGCCCACAGCCCACGCCAGCAACATAGCCCACAGCGGTGGCGCATAAAGCCCGGATGCATGCACCAATGTCAGCCCCGACGGCAGCATCAGCGCGAAGCAATGGCGTGGAAATAAATCGACGATGCCCGCAACACTCAGCAGCGCGGCGCGCGTTTCAATACTGTATTTCGTCGTGCACGCAATGTTGGCTGCGATGAATACCCCGATGTCGCCGCCCAGCTAAAACAACAGCAGTAGAATGTGGACGTAGCCCCACAAGAGTTGCTCGGGCATAACAACACCTCACTCGTTTATTTTTTGATCGTCATGGCGTGATATCGATTTGCGTCAAATCCACATAGCGTCCGCGATAGACGATGTTTTTGACTTTCGGTGAAGCGGCCAAAATCTCGGCTTGGGGGAATAGATAAAGCGCCGGGGCCAAATCATGCAGCATGGCTAAAGCTTGTTGCAGTTGCGCTTCGCGTTTCTTCTCGTCGAACTCCACATTACTTTGTGCAAAAATTTTCTCCACCTCAGGCGCGCAGAAGAACGGCCCCGGCTTGGCGCAGGTATAGGCTTCGACCGCGCGCCCGGCATCCATATACGTCGCACCATTCCAACTTGATGACAGCACATCGGCCCCACGCCAGTCGCCCGAAGCCCACATTTGCACCCATTCAGTGCCTTGCACGCTGTTCAGCTCCAGCGTGATTCCCACCGCCGCCAAATCTTGCGCCACTTTCTGGTAGATCGTGGCCATGTCGGGCGCACCTGCGCTGAGCACACTGGCTTTAAGTTTTAGGCCCTTGGCGTACCCGGCGTCGGCCAATAGTGCGCGCGCTTTGGCCGGTTCATAGGGATAAGGCACGATGGCTGGGTTATAGCCAAACACGCCTGGTTCGATGCCATGGCTGGTGGGCTTGACCGTGCTCTGCATGATTGTAGCCGCTATGGCAGCACGATCCACCGCCGTGTTGATGGCTTGACGCACGCGCTTGTCGGCAACCGGAGAGTCTTTTCTCATGTTGGACAGCGCCAGCGCCGTGGTGGTGGCCACGGGCTTAACCACAATGTTAAAGCCATCGGTCTTAAGGTCATCAAAATCCTCGAAGCCAATATTGTAAGCAATGTCGACTTTGCCGGTTTTCAGCGCCTGAACGCGGGCGGCCTGATCGAGCAAAACGCGGTACTCGATACGATCAATATTTTTGCTGGGCCGCCACGCGCCGGGCTTTGCTTCAAGCATAAAGTAGCCTTTGTCGCGGCCCCAGCTGTCGATGACAAACGCGCCCGTGCCGCGCGGTTGTTGCGAAAAAGCGTCAGCCCCCATTTGCTTCCATAACGCGGGTGGCACCAATTGCAGCAAACTCAACCGCTTGGGCAAAATCACATCGGGCTGCACGGTTGTGAAGACCACCGTGTCTTCACCGACCGCGCGCACACTGGCAATATTTTTGACTTCGGCAGCAAAGAGCGCGCGCGCAGAGTCGGGTAGCTTCAGCCATTCGATCATGGCAACCACGGCAGCCGCATTAAACCGTTCGCCATTACTGAACGACACGTCGGTGCGCAGTTTGAACGTCCATGTCTTGGCGCCATCATTGGTCCATGACAGCGCAAGGCTGGGAAGTATCGCCCCGTTGGTGTCCATGAACGTCAGGGCATCGTACAGCCCGATGAACGGATGAACCGAGCCTTGAATTTGCTGCGCATACGGATTTCCCATACCTGGCGGCCAACCCATGATGGCAACGCGTAGTGTTTTGCCCTCGGCACTTGAGACTAGCAACGCCAATCCGATCGCTAAACTTACAGACAGGCGCATGATGATTTCCTACCCTGCCATACGCGTGATGATTTCAATCGCCGCACGTTCGCCCGATTCCATCGCTGATTCCATGCCCACATCTAAACGCCGTGTGTGTTCGCCGGCAAAGTGAATTTGACCGTGGGGCTTGATCATATCGGCGGCCCAGCGCGTGACTTGCCCGGGGCCGTAGGAATGGCGGCAACCTTCCACAAACATATACTGCGGCCACGAATGCACGCCGACCACCTCGAGTTTGCCTTTCAATGACGGGCGTATGCGCTCCAACTCGGCCAGCACAAACACACCGCGATCTTTTGGCACCAGCTGATCAATGCGATCACCTTTTTTGCCGACGCAAAAGGCCGCAGCCCGTGTGCGGCTGCCATCGTAGCCAATGGCCTGGCGCAAGTTAGTGACCGGCCCGTCAGACCACAGCGAGGCATCCAGGCCGTCTTGTTCCCAATAGGGCGTGCCCTTCAGAACGAAGTGAATTTGCGTATTGTTGTTGTAGGGCATGCCCCTCACGGCTTCGGCCTGCATCCCCTGCAACGGCTGATTGATGCTGATGCGATTGAGCGGCTTGAAGGGAATCGCCGAAATGGCGAAATCGGCCTGATACGTGGTGCCATCCAAACAGCGCACCTTCAGATTAGTTTTGGTCATGTCGATGTCGGTGACAGCTTTGTTGGTCAGCACCGCGCCATCGAGCGCCTTAGCCATGGCTTCGGGCAAGCGCGAGGTGCCGCCCACCACATGCTGCGAGGTTTCTGCGTACTGTGCAAAACGATCTTTGCTGCTGTCAGTCGAAGACCCAAAAATCGTCATGCCGCGCGCTTCTTCCTGCATCAAGGTCAGCAGCGACGTGTTCCAGGCGTCGGGCGCAAGGCCGCCTTCCATCAGGCGCAGCGCTTCATCCGACACGCCTTTGCTTTTCAGCCACGGACCCGGCGCCACATCGAATTGCGCGGCTGCGGGTTCCAGCCAATCTTCGGCAGCCTTCAACGGCATGTGTTTGCGCAAGTAATATGAGAACAATGCGGCAGGCAGCACGCCGCGTTCTTCGCCGACGGTTTTATTTTGGGGGGCCGACGTCCAGTCTTCCTTTTTCATCAGCTTGCCGCCCACATAAAATGCAAAGGGAGCATTGATGTTCGAGCCAGGGCCTAACTTCACCTTCAGCCGGTTGCACATATCAAGCACACGCGCGTAGTCAGGCCCAATTTGGCTGGCCCCAAATTCAGGACGACCAGGCACGTGATCGGCGGTGAAGGCGCGCCCACCAATACGGCTGTTGGCTTCCAGTACGATGACTTTGGCACCTTGTTCTTTCAGTTCAATGGCGGCTTTGAGGCCCGACAGCCCCGCACCGATGATAATCACATCGGTTTTCTCCACTGCGCGCAGGGCGCGGGGGCTGAAGGCACCGAGAACGCTTGTGGCTACGCCAAGGGTGGCAGCAGTGGTAAGAAGCTGGCGACGTGATGTGGGCATGGTGAACTCCTGATCTGACAATGCAGGCTAGGAGAGTTTTGAGTGTTCTGCAAAGCGGATCAACACCCAAGTGCGGCTGCCGGACAGGCGCTGTTAAACTATCGCCCGCTCAAACATGCGGTAGGTTTTATAAATCTTACCGCCGATGCCTTCAATGGAATGGCGGGTTTGGTGGTTGGAATCCAAAACCCAACTCATCTCGCAGACGGGAAAGCCCAAGCGCAGGCTTTCGCGCCGCACTGCGCCCACGGTCAACAGCGCCAGCACGGAGCCCATAGTTTTGTTTTTGTATTCGGGCATCACGCCCATCAGCGGCACACGGGTGCCCGAGACGAAAGATTTGCGCGTGAGCAATCGCCAACCCAGCTTGGCCCAATTAAAGGGCAGCAGTGTGCCCTTCATATCTTTGACCATTTCGTTCAGGTCGGGAAAGGCCACGCACATGGCGGCTGGAACGCCCGACACTTCGGCAAACCACACCAACTCGGGGATCAGTAGCATTTTCAATTCGCTGGCCATGTGGCGCACTTCGCGTTCGGTCAGCGGTAGCGAGTTCCAGTTATCGACCCACGCCACATTCCAGATGCGCACCACCGTAGCGATATCTTCATCAAACTTTTTCGGATTGAGGTGGCGCAGAGTTAGCCGCTTGTCGCGGTCAAGCGTCTTTTGCAGCCAGGCCATTTGCTTGAACGGCAGTGCCGTATCCATGGCCGTCAGATAAGCATCCATATCGACAGACTTAACAAACCCCGCGCCTTCAACGCGCGTTTGATAATAGGGCTGAGCGTGGCCCATCATCATGCGGGGGGAACAGCCAAACCCGTAAATCAGCAAGCCGGCCTCTTCGTTGATGTTGAGGCTGAATGGCCCAAGCGCGCGTTTCATGCCTTTATTTTTAAGCCAGAGAAGCGCCTCGTCAAAAAGTGCATTGGTTGTGTCTTGATCATCGATGGTCTCGAAGAAACCAAAGAAGCCGGTATCGTCTTTGCGCAAAGCTAAATGTGCGCGATCAACTTGCGCGGAAATCCGCCCGACAGGTTGGCCATTTTTCAGCGCGACCCAAAAGGCCGCTTCGCCGTGATCGAACCACGGGTTTTCTTTCGGATTGAGTTGTGCGCTTTGCATGTAGCGCAAGGGCGGCACCCAATAGGGATCATGCCCCTGACACACATACGCAGCCTGATAGAAGGCATCCCAATCAGCGCCAGCTTCAACCTTGCGGACGACCAGGCTCATGAAAAACTATTCTGCCGCCAGTTTTTGTGCGGCCTCTTCGCGTTTGCGATGCACCGGGTTGGTGTTATACGGCCAGTTGGGCGTGAGCTTGGACACGTATGGGTATTGTTTGGCGACCTCATCGTTGTAACCGAGGTTGAACACCGTGAGTGACTTCGGCTTATCCTTGGCGCCTTCATAGAAGGTACCCAGCACCTTATCCCACAGGAAGTTGGTGATGCCGTAGTTGCCGTTCTCGTTATGGAAGTGATGCGCCATGTGGGTTTTTTTCATCTCTCGCACCAAGCCCCATGAGGGCGCGTAGCCCAGATGTTCAATGCAATGAAAGTATTCGTAGATGCAGGTCGTGACGACACCGGCACACAAGGCTGCAACGGCCCCATATGTCCCGCCCAAGGCATAACCCACCGGCATGGTGGCGACGATAACTGTGGGCAGCGTTGTGTACAGCGCGCCGAAGAGAACTTTTAAATTGTTGGGATCGCAATGGTGATCGTAGTGAATGCGTTTCCACACACCCGCTGTGAGTGGGTGTTTCCACATATACTTGCTGTGCAACACATAGCGGTGCAGCACGTACCATACTGCCGGATAGATGATCACGGTGGCAGCGATGGAGGCGAGCACACCCCACCAAGTCGCAGCGCCCGTGGCGAGCGCCCATAACACAATGCCACCGGTAACAAGGCTGACAACGATGTAGGCGGCGATGGCGTAGTACTGAAAGTAAGCCGCTGTCAGTTCGCGCAAGTTCATGCGATCAAGGAAGTATTCCTTCTCGCTCCAGAACCCGAATGTGAATGATCCCTTGGCCACAGCAGTCACCCTTCAAAGCGCGAACGACGCGAGTAAAGCATATACTATATAAGCGGCGTTTTCCGCCGATCCGCCCCCAGACGCAAGTCTTTCTCGCAACCGAGAGTCACAATCACGTCACAGTGTTACAGAATTATACCACAGGCAGGGTAAGCGCGGCTTTAAAACCAAAAAAACTTAGCTTTTCTAAGCCATATCCGCGCCACAATCGGGGTTAAGATTGTCACGTGACGGTTTTATGACTAACCTTATCCCTTGCCGTCCATCGGCCCTTCCCCCCCTCAGGCACCCCATTGGAGAGACACGTGCTGAAACCGGCACTTCATGCTGTTCGACAACTCAGACCCAGACTTAGACTTGCCCTGATTATTGTCTCCGTCGCTGCGCTGTATGCAGTGGCGTTTCTCGACCCCTACATCGCGCTGATCATGCTGCCGTTTTATGCGCTGGGCTGTGCGCGCGGCAAACACCCCCTGGCCTTGTTAGCGTTGTCCACAATTCCAGCGCTGGCCCTGATCGCGAGCAGCGTGGTGAAGTTTGCCATCACCGGCATTCCGTTGGTGACATACGATCACTACTTCTTGCGCGATAATGTGTTGATGCTGGCCTACAACGACTGGCGCATCGCCACCGCCCTGATTGTGGGCACTCTCGCAACTGTGTTTTATATTAAACACCTCTTCGCCGGTCGCGGTTCGTTCTCACGCACGGAACGCTGGACGCTGGCCACTGTAACCATTGCTTGCGTCGTGATCACCTTGAGCATGCAAGAGTGGAGCGACGATATCTGGAACTGGGAGGAAGACCTGGGTGCGCCGACGGTGCGCGCCTTTGTTCGCTCATCGCAAATACCCGAGGCGCAACTTGCGCGGTTACCGACCACAGAGCTCGCACCATCAACACCCGACAGCCCCGTCATCGCACCTGACTTTGCTGCCCCAAGTGGGCCGTTGCCCGACATCTTCATGGTGCTGCAAGAATCGACTTTCCCGCCCGAGATGCTGCGCCCCGGCTACGCCCCGCGCGTTCTTTTTGCCAAGGACGCGCCCGACTCTGGGCCGCTGCATGTTCACACCTTCGCCGGCGGCACTTGGCGATCAGAGTTTTCCGTGATCACGCAGATGCGCCCGCAAGAGTTCGGCAGCGACGGGCTATATGTGTTTCACCAACTTGAGGGTCGCATCAAACGCTCGCTGTTTACGGAGCTCAAAAAATTGGGCTACCGCACGATGGCGTTTTATCCCTCGCCCGGCAGTTTTCTGAACGGTGAGAATTTCTACAGATCGATTGGGGTCGATGAGTTTTATGACGCCAAAGATTTAGGCTTAAGTTCGGGTTGGAACTGGAAGACCTCCGACGCCGCGTTGTATAACGCCATGCTGAAAACCATCGGCGACAGCAAAGCCCCAGTGGTGGCAATGCTGCTGACCATCAATCAACATGGACCCCATGACCGCAAAGACCCGATGACCGATTACGTCGCGCGGTTTGCCCAAAGCGATGAGGCTTACGGCGGATTTCTGGACGCGCTAGCCCAACGTGGGCGCAAAGCAGGCGTCTTCACATTCGGTGATCATCAGCCCGAATTCATGACGCGGTTCTTTGAGGACCACACCAAGTGGTATCACACCGCTTACGATATTCGTTGTGTCAACTTTACGTGTGCCCCAACCCCCGTGCCTGCCGGGGTACCGCTCGATATAGTGATGCTACCCACAGTGGCGCTTCAGAAATTCGGCTTTACGCTTGATAATTTTTCAATTTATCAGCACGCCATTTTCAAAACCTGCATCGACGACATCATGCGCTGCGATGACACGGCGCGTTTGACACTGAATGGCGTTTTCGCCAAGTATTTCGAATAACTTCGTTGCGAATGAATACGCCCCCGCCCATCGCTGTGCCGCCCCGCCGCATTTTGGTTGTGTTCAACCCCACCGCAGGGCGTGCGCGCCGGGCGCGCTTTGAGCACGTCATGACAGCGCTGCGGGCGCATAGATGCGTTGTGACACTGAAGGAGACAACAGCCCCACGTCATGCAGAGAGCATTGCACGCGATTCCTCCGCGATGGATTTTGATATCATCGCAGCCGCCGGTGGCGATGGCACCATCAACGAAGTGGTCAACGGTTTGGTCGGCAAGAATATGCCCGTGGGCCTGATACCGTTGGGCACCGCCAATGTGCTGGCCCGTGAGATCGGTCTTCGGTTGACGCCCAAAGAGATCGCCCACGCACTCGCATACGGCCCGATCAAACCAATCCGCGTGGGCCGCGCCAACGAGCGGCGCTTCACCATGATGGCGGGCGTGGGCTTTGACGCCAACGTTGTGGCCAACGTCTCGCTGCCGCTGAAGAAACGCTTTGGACCTTTCGCATATGTTTGGCAGGGGGTGGCTCAAGCTGCGACCGACTCGTTTCCAAACTGTGATGTCATCATCGATGGCGCGACCCATCGCGCCGCATCGGTGCTGGTTTGCAAAGGCAGTCGCTATGGCGGACCTTTCGTTGCCGCACCCGGCGTGGCGCTGGGTGCAGATCAATTTCATGTCGTGCTGATGCAAGGCCGCGGCTGGCTGAGTGTGCTGCGATACGGTGTGGCCTTAGTGCTGGGCAAACTGTCGACGCTGCGCGATGTGACGCTGGTGGTCGGGCGCGAGATCACTGTGGACGGTGAGGCAGGACAGCCTGTTCAAGCTGACGGCGATATTTTGGCACGGTTGCCGGTTCACATCACCATCGACCCAGAGCCGGTGCGCGTAGTGCATCCGGCGTAACGTCAGCAGGGTTTAAGTTCTGGCGCCGGTGTTCTCGAAGCTGAACACGATCCATAATCCTAATGTCAAAAATAGCAGCAACGGCAACCACGCCGCCACGAACGGCGGCAACGAGCCAAACTGCCCCATGGCCAGGATCATGTTGTCGACAATGATGAATAAGAACCCCAACGTGATGCCCCAGACGATGGTCAGCACGGAACTCCCTTGTCGGTGATGCGCAAACGCCGCAATCGCCGCCAGCAGCGGCATCAACGCCAGCACAATGGGGCCAGCGATTTTCTGGTGTAGCCATGTGTCATAGAAATATTGAGGCCGCGAGCCAATGGCGACATTGCCCACATACTCCTGCAAAGCTCCGAGCGAGAGCTCGTTGGGGTGATTGGCAAAGCGCATAAAGTGTTCGGGGCGCAGTTGGGTCTTCCAATCTATCGGCTCGCGATCAGCCGCATTCAGCTGGGTGATGGTGTTGGTGCCGCCCACGCGACGCGCACCCGTCAGCGCCCAATGGTCAGCGGCCCACACCGCACGATCAATGTCGATAATATCGAGAATTTCCTCATCACCGCCACGTTGCAACAGGCGCACGTTCAACAATTCGGCGCCGCCATTCAGCACATGACCGACACGCACGAACATGTTGTCTTCCATCAGCCAGCTATTGTCGCTTTCAGCAACTTGGCCATCTGTTTGAAAACCCATATCGCGCCAGTCTTCCAGCATGCCATTGGTGCGCACCACCACAGTTTCGGAAAACACAAACAGCAAGATCGACAAGGCTGTGCCCACCGCCACGAGCCCCGCCACGAGGCTGAGCACCGAGCGCCCTGCGGCCCGCATGGCCAGCACTTCGCTATTTTTGGCCAGCGTCACAAGTGCGGTGAGTGCGCCCAGCAGGCCTGCCAAGGGAGCCACGGTTTCAATGAGCGACGGCACACGGAGCATCACGTAGCGCACGAGCGAGTCGAGCGGTGCGCCCCCGCCGGCTAAAACTTCATTGGCCGTGGCCAATAAATCAAGCGTTTGCAGAAACAGTACCAGCCCCAACAGCAGCCCGACAAAGCGCGCAAGGAACGCGCGCATGAGATAGCGCGAGAGAATCATATCAGGGCCCCAGCAGCACTCATGCTGCCGCCTTGCGCGGACGCACAATGGCGATGAGGGAGTCGACCAGGCCGGCCCAGCGCGCTTCCAGACGTTGAATGGGCGGCGCGCCCGCAGTTGTTTCGGTGACGCGGAATAAAAGCAACGTGAGTAGGGTAAAGGCCACAAAGATGCCCCACAAAATGGGCGCTGCCGCGAGGCCCTTGGTTGCAGCGTAGGCCTCACCGAACTCTAATATTTTCTGGTAACTCACCAACACCAGCAAACCGAAAATCAACCCAAAGGAACGCGGCACACGCCGCGACATAATCCCCATCGGCGCAGCCAGAATGGGAAGTAAGAGCATCGAGAACGTGAATACCATGCGCCCGTGAAATTCTGATTCCACGGCCGACGGCGTAATTTTCTGTGCGGACGGTAGTTTTTCGTCGGGGCCCGCGTTCAAGCCACTGCGGCCCGCAGCACGGTTGGCCGCCATCGCCCCATAAAGCTCGGTGATGGACAGCTCGCGCTCGTCACCGCCACGTCCTCGGAACTGTACCAATTCGGCCAGATCAAGCGGCCAATCAAAGACTTCAAACTTCAGCGTGGCATTTTCAGCGGTCTTGGGATCCCACTCGGAACGGTTGCCCGAAAACAACCGCATCACTACAATCCCATCAGCCGCACCCGTCACCAACTCGCCCTTCTTGGCCGTCAGCGTTGTAATTTTGCCGTCGGGGTATTGCTTATGGGCAAACACACCTGAGAGTTCACGGCCAGCACCGGAGGAGCGCTCGACACGCATGGTGTAGCCATTGGGCAAGTTCATGAAGATGCCCTCGCCAATGCCCTGCTCTATCACGCCCGAGGTGATGTTGAATAAAATCGCACGGTAGGCGTAGCGCGTGAACGGTTGGAGGTAGCCCGAAAGCAGAAAGTTCAGCGCCGCCATAATGACCGCCAGCCCCACAGCCGCACGGATAAAGCGCGACAAGCCAATGCCGGTGGATTGAATGGCATCGAGTTCGGATTGCGAGGAGAGCTTGCGGAACGCCAGCAAGACGCCCAAAAACAACGCCATGGGCAACGCGAGGCCAATGTAATGAGGAATCAAATTAAAGAGCATTTGGAACACCACCAGCGTCGACACGCCGTTGCCCACCGCGATATCTAGCAAGCGCATCAGCCGCTCCATCATCAAGATGACGGCGGCGATAAAGATCGTCACCAGGAGGGTGGGCACGATCTGGCGCAGAAGATAACTATCGATAGCTTTCATGAATTTGTGTACCGCTAGTCGACAGCGAGCGAATGCGCCCCATGACCAGCGGCCGCCCTACCCTAAAGACCACGACCTAAGCCCCATTGAGGCCCTTAAATTGCAGCCTTTTCATGGAGTTGCAATGGTTTCGGGGTCACGGACCCGGCAGACCACATCCGCCCCGATTACAGTAGTGGTAACACTATTTAGCTGGAATGCATTGAGATAATAGAGTTTTTAGCCCCTATGACGCGCTCACCTGCTACCATAACTGCAATCACCTCGACCCCGGATGGCCCCCGGAGCTTGGTGATTGCGATTATTACCAACCTTGGCAGCACCCAAAACAGGGCGCAGAAGAACTGGATTGATTCCCATGTGGCAGACGAGCCGGATGTCACGCAGATTTACACCTCGGGCCCGGGCGACATTCACGCAGCACTGAGCCAGGCGGCGGCCATCAAATCTGACGTGATTGTGGTAAACGGTGGTGACGGTACGGCAGACTTGGTATTTGGCGCGCTGCTCAATCACAAACTCTTCGCCATAATACCCGCCGTAGCCCTGTTGTCGGCGGGCAAAACCAATATGACT
>Ga0209553_1000944_pt1 | contig 14754 bp, 9 predicted proteins | sample LauGreFBDMM110DN_2_FD_188217 | JGI IMG/M metagenome (GOLD analysis project Ga0209553, IMG submission 188217) | Freshwater lake microbial communities from Lake Michigan, USA - Fa13.BD.MM110.DN (SPAdes) (version 2) | ecosystem: Environmental > Aquatic > Freshwater > Lake | place: Lake Michigan, USA...
AATTAATTTGTCCACCTCACCGATCATCACTCTCGATGCTTGGATCGCGGCGCAGCCAGAAGCGCGCCGCGAAATGCTCGCACAGTGCGCTGATCCCGAGCGTGTCATGCTTTCGCTTGGTGATGAAGTTGAAGCGCTCGCGGCGCGAGATCCGGCATCTGCTGTTTCGGTAGGAAACGCTCTCATCGAAGTCGCGCAATCGCTTGGCATGCCACGCGCAGAAATTCGTGCGTCCCGTGCAACCGCGATGGCGCTCGCAGCAGCTGGATGCGCCGAAGAATCAATCGCGCTCGCTGATTCTGCTGCGCTGCTCGCGGACCAACACGGACTCGTGCTCGATGCGGCGCGCGCGCGCGTGGCTTCACTTGCACCACGCACGATGCTTGGTCGCACAGACGAAGCGCTTCGCATCGGGACTACCGCGCGCGACGCGCTCTGCGCACTCGGAGAATTGATCCCAGCTGCGCGCGCTGACTTCAATCTCGCCAACATCCACAAAGCGCGCGGCGAGAATGTTGAGGCTGTTGCTCGACTGCAACTCGCTGAACCTGCACTCCGGAATGATCTCATTCCAGCCGGCTTCATCCAAAATGCACTCGGTGAAAACCTGGTGTACCTCGACCGATTCGATGAAGCAGAAGCGTGCTTCCGCAAGGCTGATGCGATCTTGAGCACCACGCCAGCGACAATGGCGCTTGCGGTTGTCCGTGGCAACACCGGAGACCTCTTCGCGCGTGAAGGGCGCATGCAAGATGCGCTCAATGCATACTCCGCTGCACGCGCGCTACTCCCTCCTTCAGCGGTCGCGCATCGAGTCCGACTGCAAATTGAAGAGGCTGAACTTCTGGCGCTGCTCGGTGCAACACAAGACGCAACGCAGACACTTCGCGAGACGCTCGAAGAAGCGAACACCCTTGGGCTTTCTGCAGAGCGCATTCGCGCGTCCGTCGCGCAGGCTCGATTATTTCTCTCGATGACACGGATGGAGGACGCGGAGCGGCTACTTCGCTTTGCGATTCTCGAAGTGGAACGCAGCGGCGATTCCCGATCGTTACGCGAAGCAATGATCGTGCTCGCGGCGCTGCTGCTCTCGCGCGGCGAGTGCGCGAAGGCGCTTGAACTCGCCACGAAAATTGTGTGTGATGAGCACGCTGCGCCAAGTGAACGCGCGCGCGCGATGATCATCGAAGCTGATGCGCTTCGCCGACTGCAACGAACGCCAGAAGCATTGCGCGCCGCGCAAAACGCACAAGCAATCGCGAGAGGCAGTTCGAATGCCGTCCTTGAAGCTGACGCACTTCTCGCAGAGGCAAACATCGTGCGAGAGAGTTCTGGCGCATCAGAGTCCATCCCTTTGCTCGAGCGAGCGGTGGTTGCTGTTGAGCGAATTCGAGGCACGCTTGCGAGTGACCGATTCCGAGCGGATTGGCTTGGAAGTCGACTTCGTCCCTATGAGGACCTTGCGCTCGACCTTCTAAGTGCAGGAACTCCCGCTGCGATTGCGCGCGCTTTTGATGTCGTCGAGCAAGCAAAGTCGCGCGCGCTTCTCGATGCGATGATCAAGGCAGTCGATCGCACTCGAACAACAACTTCGACCGCAGACGAAACAGCGCTGGCCAGCGTGCGTGCGCAACTGAACGCGTTGTATGCATCTGACTTCCAAAGCAAAGAACCTGGTGCACGCCGCGGGAGCGCTGCGCTTCCTGATCTCATTCGAGTCGCCGAACAACGCTACGCGGAACTCGCGGATGACACGGGCCGAGGACTGCAAGTGATGCTCGCGAAGCCGTCAACGGGAGCCGCCATTCAAGCGCACATTCCCGAACACGTCGTGCTCATCGAATACTTCTCCATTGGTGAAGAGTTGCTTGTTTTCGTCATCACGAAGAACACCGTCCACGTCACGCGAGCAATCGACTCGATGAGCGCGCTCGATGAACTCGTGTCGCGCGCGAACTTCCATCTTCGTCGCGGCGCTCGACAAGGCGACGCGCAGGCGACCACTCGCCATACGTCAGCGGCGCTCTCGTTGATGAAATCACTTGGTGAGAGTTTGATCGCGCCGCTCCTTCCGCACATTTGTGGTGCGAACCGACTTGTGATCGTTCCGCATGGCGCACTGCACGCCCTGCCATTCGCGGCGTTGCTTGTAGAGGGCAAGCACCTCATCGAGCAGTTTGAGATCATGACTGCGCCGAGTGCTTCGGTCGCATTCTCTGTTACAGCGCCATCACACAGCAACGCTGCCACACTCGCACCACTCGTGATTCATGTTGCTGATGCGCGTGCGCCTGAAATTACCCGCGAAGGCGAGCGTGTCGCAGAATCCATTCGCTCGCTTGCTGGAAGATGTGACGTGTTGCGCGGGGACGACGCGACAGCTGATGCCTTCACCGCAAATTGCGCTTGTCGGCCGCTTCTTCATATCGCTTGCCATGGACGTTTCGTCGAAGCCTTGCCTGCTGCAAGTGGGCTTCGACTCGCTGATCGGTGGTTCCCGATTCGAGACATCCTTGCGTTAGAACTCTGCGCGGACCTCGTGGTGCTCTCTGCGTGCGAAACAGGCAGACACGCCGTGCAGGCTGGTGATGAACTCAATGGTCTCGCACGCGCGTTCATCGCAGCGGGCGCCAAACGCCTTCTTGTCTGTCTTTGGGCGGTTTCAGACACGGAGACCGCCGAACTCCAAACCGAGTTCCATCGTCTGAGAACTAATGCAATTCGTTTGCATAGATCACTTCTTGATGCAGATTGTTCTGCGCTTCGAACTTCTCTCTTGAACGCGCGCGACCGCGGTGTTCAACTTCCATTGTGGGCGCCCTTCAGTTTGCTTGGACAAGCAACCGAAGCACGCGTTCGCTCGAATAGAGCCCTGGATTGAATACCCTGATGTTGAACACCACGCACCGCTCTATTCGCTCGCTCCTTGCTGCAGGATTCGTTTTTAGCGCATGCGTCATGACAACTTCTGCGGAGCAAGGGGATCCTCTCGTTCCGAATCGCATGGTCATTGAGACTCTGAACGCAAAGCAGCGCAGCAGGTTTATCGCGAGTTTCTCGGAACAGTTTGGCGCAATCACAAGTGTCGACAGTATTCCAGCCACAGGCTTTGAACTCTTCGCGTACACGCTTCCTGTGGGATCGACTACTGGAATGGTGCATGATGTACTCGACGCGATGATGCTCGAGGGCACGATTGTGGTTGGCGAGTTGGAATACGAAGGCTCGAGCGGAGAAGGGCGAACAGGTTCGTTGTGGCTCTCGAGTTTGCCGGTCAACGATCTCGCACTCGAAGAACAGTATTCGCGATCACTCCTCGGACTCGACGCAGCGTGGACGCGTTCGATGGGCGCAGGTGTTGTCGTCGCGGTCATTGATGGTGGCATTACGCCTGCGCATCCATGGCTCGGCGGTCGCGTTGCGCAATGGGGCGTGAGCTTTGTTCCAGGCGAGTCTCTCGCAGATGTTGGAAATGGCATCGATGATGATGGTGATGGGCTCATTGATGAACAAGTTGGACACGGAACTTTCGTTGCTGGACTCATTCACTGGGTCGCACCCGAAGCCCTCATCCTTCCGATTCGTGTGTTGAACAGCGATGGCATCACGACAAACTTCCGCACCGCGAAGGCTATTCACTTCGCGTCGACGCATAATGCGGACATCATCAATCTGAGTCTCGGCAGTGATTACGACTCGGTAGTCGTTAAGCGTATGGTTCGGTTCGCGGTGCAGAACGGTGCAGTTGTGCTTGCTGCTGCGGGAAACCGCGCCGCAGAAGACCCACGAGAGTACCCTGCATCCGATCAATTCTGCATCGGTGTGACCGCGCTCGATTGGTTCGATGTAAAGGCACCATTCGCAAGCTTCGGAACGAAAATCGATCTTGCTGCTCCTGGTCGAACGCTCTTTAAGGGTGGATCGCCTGTTACCTCACGCGCAATCATCGGACCCGTTCCCAACGGAATTGCTGTGTGGGAAGGAACGAGTTTCGCGAGCGCGTTTGCGGCAGGAACCGCTGCGCTTGTTCGCGCGCAACATCCAAGTTGGCCCAACGAAGTCGTGACAGCAGATCTCATTGCTGTTGAAGTTAAAGCAGTACTCGGTAACACTGGACCGAATCCGAACACGACGAATCCTGAATATCCAGACATGCTCGGCACCGCGCGTATCGACGCTTCGCTCGCCACTTTGCTCGCGCCAAACGCGCCGCGACTTGCTGATCTCAATGCGGATGGTGTCGTCGGTGCAATCGATCTCACAATCATGCTCGACTCATGGGCGCTCGGAGGATTTGGATTGCGATGCGATCTCAATGGCGACGCTTTCGTCGGCGCGCAAGATCTTTCGATACTGCTTAGTGCGTGGAACGAGGGATGATCTCGAACGCTACGCCTGCTTCACGGAAGATTGCTTCGCTCTTGCTAGTCGACTCAAGCCAGTGAGCGTCTGCATCGGTGAGTGCGTAGGTCACCACGCGCGTCAGCCCAGATTGCACAATCGCGAGCGCGCAATGCACGCACGGGAAAAATGTCGAGTAGATCGTTCCATCCACGGGTGAAACGCCGTTGCGCGCGCATTGCACGACAGCATTCATCTCGGCGTGCACGATAAGGTCGTACTTCACTGGCCGCACGAGACGCTCGGGAAGATCTTCGACGCCGCGTGGTAGTCCGTTGAATCCTGTAGCGATGATTTGGCGTGATCCACTCACGATCACACTTCCCACGCCGCGCGAGGGATCTTTGCTCCATTGCGCAATCACTTGCGCAACTTGCAAGAAGCGTTCGTCCCACTTTCGCTGTCTTTCGATACCGGGTTCGTCAATGGTCATGGCTTTACCTCTGTTGCTCCGACTGTGGTGGAAGGAAGCACGAGTGCTGGCTCGTTCGACAAGTCGTCCGCCGTCCACGATCGTGTGCGTCCCTTCGTTTGATCTCGCACCGTGCGCACCATCTCTGGGCTGATTGCGTCAGCATTGTTTCCCCACGCGCTTCGAACGTACGTCAGTACTGCTGCGATGTCTTCATCAGAACCGAGCGGCGGGACTTGCATTGCTTGGTTGTAGCGCACGCCGTCCACTTCGATCTCGCCTTCAAGTCCGTGCAGCACGATACGGATGAGACGACCTGGCTCACCGAGTGCGGATGGACTTCCACGCAGTGGCGGATACACCGGAGGTTGTCCTCGCCCATTCGCTTGATGGCACGACATGCAATTCGAGAAGAGGCGCTTGCCGCGATCCGCGCTTGATCCTTGAGATGTGAGCACGTACTCGGGTGCAACGCGAGCGATGTCTCCGCGACCAGGCCAATACAAGTGTTTATCACACTTCTGTGCCAGCACCGCACACGTCTCTCCACATGCGAGGAGCGCGCTCCAATCACGCGGTTCCGCTGCGAGGAGTAACTGCACTGGATGTTTGTTGTTCAAATTCTGCGCAACCGCAGTGCGCTCAAGCGCGATCTCTGCACACCACTGCTGCGAGACGGATCCTCTCACTGCTAGTGTGAGCACCGCGTGGGTTCCTTGAGGAGTTCCGCCATCAAGAACGAGATCACAGAGCTCTGCAAGAAATGCGCGTGAGCCCTTCGTGCTTGTGGGAAGTGCCTCGCCGTTCGCGATGATGTCCAACATGCGCACTTCGCGCCCCGCCAGACTTGAGAGCACTGCGCTTCGCATGAGGCGCCACTCAAGATCTGTGGTGAGTGCTTGCGTGAGAATGTTGAGCGTGTCTTGATCGCGAGGAAGCGCGGCTGCTGAAAGTGCCGCTTGTGCGCGCACGAATCGGTCTGTGTCTTTCACTGCATGAGCAAGCAGTGGTGCAAACCATGCGGCTTCACCGCCGCTTTGAGAAAAACTCTGCTCTGCGACACGCACGGCCGCCGCGCGCAGTGCTGCTGGTCCGTTGATTGCGTCTTCAAAGTCTGCTGGGCTACAGAGATTAGTCGCGCCGAGTGTTTCGAGCGCGGCGATGCGCACTTCGATTGCAGTCGCGCGATTGTGCAAGAGTGTTTGAAGTGGTTGAACTGACGCGGCGTCTCGACGCGCAACAAGTTCTCGACGCACTTGATCGCGCTGACCCTTCTCGGGAGTTGCAAGAAGTTGTGCGAGCGAGATTGTGTCGAGCGTGGAGAGTTTGGGTAGCGCTGCGCATTGCGCACCATCGCGCACCACCCGCCAGATCCGTCCGTTGGACACAGGGAGCGTGAGCCGTCGCTCTTCCACTTGCGCGCGCAAGAACGACGTCATGAAATTTCGGTGCTGCACGATGCCGCGATAGAGATCCGCGATGTAGAGCGCGCCATCCACGCCCGCGCCACACCACACGGGACGAAATCGCTCGTCGGTAGATGTCAAGAACGATTGTGGCGCATCAGCGTTCACTGCGCTCGGGATGCCATCCTTCTCCACAAGATCAAATCGTTGCACAAGGTTGCCCGTCACTTCACACACGAATGCTTGCGGCGTTCCGTTCGTGAGTGCTGGCCCTTCGTGAATGTGTGTGCCACACGCGCCAGTGAAACTTGCGAGACGACCATCCTTCAACAAACCTTTTTGATATGCACGATTCACGCCAGGCGTGAGGTGACTTGGCGCGACACGCATATCGTCTGCTGCACGGTGCGGGACGCCTTCGAAGCCCTTCAAATCTGGTTGCCGCGCTGCGTACACGCGAGACACAAGGTCAACGAGCAATGGATCCGAGTTGGGCGAGCAATACACGCGACCGAAAGAATCTTGCGAGATTCCCCATTGACCGTGCGCTGCTTGTGGAATGAGGTCGAATGCGCCTTCCGCATTTGGGCGAACACTGAAGGGTTGCTGCGAGATCAAGAATGATCCATCAAGCGCGAAGAACAAGCCATTTCCAGCGTGTTCGGGGTTGTCGAGCGCGGCCTCGAATCCGCCTGCGATGACTTCGGTTTGATCGGCGCGTCCATCGCCATCCGTGTCGACTGCATAGAGCAGATGTGGTGGCTCGATGACGAGTGCGCCCCGCGCACCTGTTGTGTTGTTGGTTCCGCCGAAAGTCCATGGCGCAACCGCGCGTGGTGCGACGAGGCCATCAAGAAACACGTCGGCTTTGTCGAACACTCCATCGCCATCAGTGTCGGTGAGCACCTTGATTCGCCCAGTCGGACTAAGTTCGTCGCTGCCTTGAACATCGGTCATGTAGCTCGGCATCTCGACGACCCACAAATTTCCATCGCCGTCAAAGGAGAATGCGATTGGCGCTTCAATGAGTGGCTCGGACGCCGCGAGTTCGGCGTGATACCCCGTGGGCAATGCAAACGTCGCGAGTTCTTCGCGCGGCGTGAGTGGAAGCGGCGGTGTTGCGACGCGCCATTCGGGCGGAAGCATTGGCTGCGCTTCGCCTTTTCGATCACCGTTTTGTGCGTGCGTCATCGATGCGGCAGTAAGCGTAAGCAGCCCGACGGTTAATCGAATCACGCAAGAATCTCGCATAGATATGGCAAGTGTAGAGGCATTGGTTGAACGGGGGGCGCCGTAAAACGACACACGCGAAACCCTTTAGAGGATTCCGCGTGCGCGAGATTCAATGTTTGATCGTGCGTTGACTTCACGCTCACTTCGCTGGAACAACAGCGGGCGTTGTTGGTGCTGTGGACTTTGGTGCCGCCTGCATGCGCTTTATGGCATCAGCCTTCGAGAGGATGGTGACCTTCTCAATCACGACAGCTTCCACTGGAACATCCGTCATGGGCATCGTGCCTTGTGGTGTCGTCGCTTTTGATGTTCCTGTTGGCACAGCCTTGATGCTGTCCACCGTGCTCATGCCTTCCACGACCCGACCGAACACCGCGTAGGCAGCACCGCCGCGCGCAACATCAAGCATCTCGTTTTCGACTGTGTTGATGAAGAACTGACTTGTGGCGCTGTCTGGTGCATTCGTTCGCGCCATGGCGATGGTCCCGCGTGTGTTCTTCAATCCGTTCTTCCACTCGTTCTTGATTGGCGCTGAGGTTTCTTTCTGCGTAAGTGTCGCATCGAAGCCACCACCTTGAATCATGAAGGTTGCGATGACGCGGTGAAAGATGGTGCCGTCGTAGTAGCCCTTCTTCGCGTATTCCACGAAGTTTGCGACCGAGATGGGTGCCTTTGCCGCATCGAGTTCAAGCAATATCTCGCCCTTCGACGTCTTCATAAGTGCGTATTCAAAATTTGCCTCGGCAGGCTTCGCAACTTCTGGAGTAGCAGGTGGAGTCACCGTTGCTGGCGGGGCTTGTGCACTCACCGCGCTCACGCAAAGAGAGGCGAGGAGTACAGAAGGAACGAGTCGTAGTGAAGTGTGGAACATAGAGAACTTAGGTGTTTGGAGTAGAAGGTGATTGCAATGCACTGTCGTGCGCAAACGATTCACGCACGATGTAAGGCTTGATTCCGCCAATGGCGTTGTTGGCATCAGAGAGTAATTCAAGCACAAATCCCATAGCGAAGAAGAAGAGTGCCGCGAGGAAGAACATAATCGCAACAAGAAACGGCGGACGCGTGCCCATGTCGATGTCGTGCACGAACTTTTCATACAGCAGCCATGGCATCACGATGCAGTCGACAATAAGCAACAAGACACCAATGCGACCGAAAAGGTAGAGCGGTCTGGCTTTGAAACTCGACTGGAAGCCGAGCATGAGGATGTCGAAGAGCACATCCATCGTTCGAGAAAGGCCGTAGTGGCTCGTTCCCGCGTAACGCTCCGCGTGCTCAACCAGAATTTCGGTTGTCGCGCCGCCGCGCAGATGCACAAGCGCAGGAAGCAAACGGTGTTGGCCTGGTCGCAATCGCAGAGACCGCGCGAGATCACCGTCGATCAGTTTGCAGCCACCCATGTCGCGAATCTCGCATCCCGTGACGCGTCGAAGCACGAAGTTCGCGATCCAACTCGGGATGCGCTTGAAGAGCATCGACTGCTTCCGCCTGATGCGCGATCCACTGACGAGCGCGTAACCGCCATCCATCGTGCGAAGAAGTGCGCTGAGTTGTTCGGGTGGATATTGAAGATCGCCGTCGATCACCATAATCCTGCGTCCCTTCGACGCTTGAATGCCCGCGTACATCGCGCTGCACTGCCCAACATTGCGCGACAAACAAAGCACGCGAAGTCGTGGATAGCGAAGCGCAAGGTCGCGAAGGATCAACTCGGTGCCGTCTGTTGAACCATCTGAAACGATGATCATTTCCGCGCTGCATCCGACTGCATCAAGTGCAGCGTCCATCCGACGAACGAACTCTGCAACACACAACTCTTCGTTGTGCATCGGAGTTACGGTGGAAACTTCAACGCATGGTGCAAGACCCATAGAAGGCGTTCATCCTACCGAACGCCACATGGATGCTGTTTTTGTTTCAGCGCAACGCTCGCGCGATCAACGGTTAGTCGAAGAACCGAAACCCGGCTTCAAATACTGGTCGACCATCGTACGGAACGCGACGGCTCCACGCGACCATTCCTGAACGACCCAAACGCGTCCCTTCCGGAAGGATGCGCACGAATGTCGCGCTTGAGCCTTCCACAAAGGGAAGGTTGGAGCGAAGTCGCAATCCGCCTTCACTGAGGTCGACAAGTTGGTATCGGATGCTCGCCCACGGTTGATGGTGCCAGAGCACGACCACTTCAGCTGGAAACTCATCGCGTGCAGCACCGCGTCGCTCCGCGTTAGCCGCGTCGATGGCTCTGCTCTCGGGGTCTTGAAATGCTGAGTCGTGGAACACCGTGTGGTTTCTCATCGGTGCTTATGAAGCCTTGATTCAGGCAACTTTGAAGATCCTTCGAAAGTCGCTTGAATTGTGTGCGCGAGAAGGAGCGGGAGCCTTCCCCATGGCGATGCGTAAGTTGTGACCATCAATAGATTGAGAATGGCACGCCACTTGCCGATAGGTACTGCGTATGGCGGATTCAACCGCACATCACCCGTCTGATGCGACGAGCGCGGTTCCTTCAATGGCTCCCGTCGGCGCTATCGCATCTGTGGAAGCAATCCTTGCGGATGTCACGCGCACCGCACCGCAAGTGCTCTCAGAAATGATGGCGGACTCTGTTTCGATGCAGCCAGAAATCGAATCGCTCCTCCGTGACATTGGAGCGCTTGGCGATCAGGTTCGTGCCGCCACCGCGCCAACCGCGCCACCACCATCTTCGTTCGACATTGACGCGCTACAGGCAGACATCGAACGCGCAATTGCCGAAGCACAGGCGAGCCCGAAGATGGCAGCGCCGATTGCGGTCCCGATCGCCGCCAAGCAGCCCGCTCCCCCACCGCGCATTGATCCGTTGCTCCAAGAGATTGACGCCGCGCTCGCGGATGATGCTGACAGCCTGGTTGCTCGCGCTGGTGGCGATGTTCGTGCCGCGCTTGCAAGTGTGTTCGATGAAGGCGCGCTTGCTGGGCTTGATGAAGAGATCAATCGTGCGCTCATTGAAGCGTTCGGCACGAGCAAACTTGACAACCCGACATTCCGCGCCGAGCCGAATCCGCGCATCACAAATCCTGTTGCGAAATTTGATGGCATCGCCAAACAAATTCCACCTAGCACTGATCTTGACTTTGTTACAGCAGCGCCAACAGGAGGGGTGCGACAGGAGGCACTCTTGCCAGCACCAGCGCTGTACACAGAGCCTGTTGTTGTCTCGACGATCACAACAGAAACTGAAACAGTGGCATCGGTACGCACACCAGTCGCGGCGACGAATCATGGGCCGCAGCCGACAGTCGTTGTTGAACATCCTGATGAAGTTCCGCAAGTTGGTGTGGTTGCAGAAGTCGCAACCGTCGTAACCACTCCTTCAAAGTGGTTTGCGATGCTCGTTCGAGTCGCACAGTTTCCCGTGCGGTTCTTGATGCATGAGACGGTGCGCCAAGTACTCGCCGCGCTCGCAGTTGCAACGCTTCTCGCTGTTCCAATCGCGTGGTACTCCGCCTGGCAGCAATCACAAGCGCCCGCAGTTGGTCGTGTGGCCGAAGAAGTGCTCCCCACTGCAGCCACAGAAGGCGCAGCGAAACACGAAGCTGAAGCAAAGCCCGCCGACGCGCCTGCAGCCGCGCATCACTAAACCACTTCTGCAACCGATACCATCGCGCGAAGTGCCAAACCTCGCTGATGATTGCATTGTGCTTCGCGCATGGGACTGGTCTGAAACAAGTCAGACCACGAGTCTATTTTGTCGCAATCACGGCATGCTTCGAGGGATCGCGAAAGGAGCGCGGCGCGAACGCGGTCGCTTCTCGGGTGGATTTGATCTCTTGACGCGTGGACAAATTGTCGCGGTTGTCAAACCTGATCGCGATTTGCAAACCCTGACGGAGTGGACGCTGCAACGTGTGTTCCGACGCCTTCACTCTGAGCTCTATCCAAATCTCGCCGCGCTCTATATGGCGGATGTCTTGCACCGCATGCTTCCGCCGACCGAACCGCATCCCGTGCTCTTTGACGCGCTGCACTCTGCGCTTGCGGCGATGGATGGCGGTGAGTGGCACGAAGCCGAGTTGCTCCGCTTTCAATGCGTGTTTTTGCGCACAACTGGGCACGAACCGTTGCTCGAATCAGATGATGTTGATCCACACCGACTCGCGTTTGCTGCGCATGATGGTTGCCTTGTGGACTATGCCGCTTCTCGCACTGCGTGGCGCGTTCGTCCCACCACCATTCACGCACTGCAGCTCGCGTTTGCTGGCGAGCCCATCGATGCGCTTGAGCCTGATTCTGTGATTCGCGGAAATCGCTTGCTGTGTGCATACGTGCGGGAACTTCTTGGCGAGGATTTGTGCACGCGACGACTTTTGATTGCGTAAGCGAGAACGTGCAAAAATCGCGCGCTCTCGAACTCGCCAACTGACTCTCAACCCTTCCCTCTGAAAGGTCGATTCTCTTTCTACGCGCATCGTGCGTAGTGGTTATTTGTTGCAGTGCTTTCCCTTGTGAGATTTAGAGAGTCCCATGGATCAAGCGCAAATCGAACGCATTCTTTCGATGCCGGACATCCCGACGCTTCCCGCGGTCGCGATTCAAATTATCGAACTCACTCAACAGCCGAACGTGCAGTTGAGTGCGATTGCGAATCTCATTGAACACGACCCCGCGATATCAACGAAAGTGTTGCGGCTCGTGAACTCGAGTTACTACGGACTCAACACTCGGTGTGGTTCGATTCAACAAGCGCTCGCTTTTCTAGGGTTGCAAACGGTAAAAAGTTTAGTGCTTGGTTTCAGCCTTGCACGATCTATGGGCAATCCTGACGATCGAGAAATCAGTTTCAATTTTCTCGATTACTGGCGCCGTTCGTTGTACTCGGCAGCTGCTGCACGAGAAATTGCGCTTCGTTCCAAACGTTGTGATCCAGATGAAGTGTTTGTCGCTGCGCTGATTCAGGACATTGGCATGGTTGTGCTGTGGCGCGCGTTCGGCGATCGATACTTGCAGATTGTGGACAGCACGCGTGGTGAACACCTGCGGCTTCGTGATGCTGAATGGAAAGCACTGCAAGTTGACCACGCTGAAATTGGCGCCTTGCTTCTTGAGCGATGGCGCTTCCCCGAGCACATCACCGCTGCGGTTCGCGCGCACCATGCGAGTGTGGGTGCGCCGCTCGCGAGTACGTCGATCGCTCAAACAGTCGCACTCGCGAATGAAGCAGCAGCTGTACTGCAACGCGATGGTACTGGTGTTGCGGGCGCGCTCGCGCGAGAGACCGCAATCATTCGTTACCGCCGACACGCAGATGAGTGGTTTAGTTTTCGCCCTGGCCCCACGCTTCTTCTCTTGCAGACCATCGCCAACCGCGCGGATGAGCTCTCGAAAGCTTTTTCGCTTGAAACAGGCGGTAAACCTGACGTTGATGCGTTGCTCAAGCAGGCCAAGAAGGTCAAGGTCGAACAACGACTTCCTGAGCCGGAACAACCCGCACTTACTGCGATGGATCCTGTGGGTGAACTTGATGCGATTACGGGTCTGCCAGACAAACATGCGTTCCATCGTGAACTTGAGTCACGATTCAGCACGACTGAACAGGATGGTTCCACTGGCTTGCTGTTGATTGGGCTTGATGGAATGCGCGCGATGAACGAGACACTCGGCGATGGTGTGGGCGACTCGGCGCTCTCGGCCATCGCTGCGACGAGCCGTGATGCGGTGGGGCGTAGTGGCACGCTGTACCGATTCATTGGCGCGGAAATTGTCGCCATCGTCCCCAACACTAATATGGCTGATCTCTGTCGCCTTGCTGAGCATATGCGACGACGAGTGGCAGAATCACCACTACAGGTTGAACACTCGCGTGGAGTTCGCGCGACTCCCATGACTGTCACCATTGGCGCGAGTTTGTACGAGCGCGAAAGCGTGTTGCGCGTGAACACTGGTGTGGACTCCGCGCCTCAACTCATGCGCGCAGCAATGTTCGCGCTTGCAAGTGGACGCTCGCAAGGTCGTAACCGAGTTGTATTCTTCCGTCGCGAGATGCAGCCCAACACGCCTTAAATGGTGGTGGTGACTGCAACTTCGGGTTGAGGGTGCACGCGAATGCGAACGAGTGGCTTCAGTGGAAATGCTTCCACGCATGCTCGAATGTCTGCGTGGTTGACCGCTGCCAGCCGTTCCACTTCTGCATCGAGTGTGAGAAATGGTTGTTGGTAGCAGAAGAATGCGCCGAGCCGATGCATGCGGCCACTCGGACGCTCGCCCGCAGACGCTGCGCTTGTCGCGATTCGAGCGCGTGCGCGCTCAAGATCATCCTCAGTAATCGATGCGCACACTGCTGCCATTTCACGCACAAGAATTTCTTCTACCTCGACAGCGCGATCCGCATCACACACAGCACAGATGGAGTAGTCGCCCGCGCGATCATGTCCGTCGTAGCCAGCTGATGCTTCTTCGGCGATGCCCGTCTCGACGAGCGCCCAATGCAAACGCGAGCCATCGCCACCACCAAGGATGTGCATCAACAGGCCTGCGGCATATCGATGTGGGTCTGAAACGCCTGGTGCTGGCATCGCAAGGATTGTGTAGTGACGCGAAGCGTTGGGAAGCGGAAGACTCAATGCATCTGCGGTTGGCTGACAGAGCGGATACTCGCGTGCTGGTTGTCCGCGCTTCCATCCACCACAGAGTCGTTCTGCGTGTTGCACGAGTTCATCGAAGTCGAGTTTGCCTGCCGCGCAGAGTGCGGTGTTGTCTGATGAATACCGCGCATCGAAGTACTCCTGCATCGCATCGCGCTGCATGTTGGTCACTGTCTCAACAGTCCCGAGCACTCGGTGCGCAAGTGGATGACCCTTGTACAGCCGCTCAAGCATCGCTTCATACGCGATAGAGAATGGTTGATCTGCGTACATCGCGATCTCTTCAAGAATGACGCCCCGCTCTTCATCAAAGTCTGCTTGTCGCAGCGATGGTCGCAGAATGTCAGACAAGACTTCGAGGGATGCAAAGAGTCGGTCGGGAACCGCGTGCACGTAATACGCAGTGAGCTCGTTACTGGTGTACGCGTTGTGGTTCGCGCCGAGATCGTCGAAGTCTCGATTCACCTGCTCAGCTGTGCGAGTCGGTGTTCCTTTGAACATCATGTGCTCAAGAAAGTGTGAGACCCCCATCAGTGGTGCTGGTTCATCGCGGGCCCCTGTGCGCACAAAAAACCCAACAGCTGCGGTGTGTGCCATCGGGTCGATCTCTGCGTGAATTTCCAAACCGTTAGCAAGGGTTGCCCTGCGATACTCAATCGTCATGGTGAGAGAGTAGCCG